>Ga0307508_10001158_pt1 | contig 30316 bp, 40 predicted proteins | sample 9_EM_MG_FD_203089 | JGI IMG/M metagenome (GOLD analysis project Ga0307508, IMG submission 203089) | Populus trichocarpa ectomycorrhiza microbial communities from riparian zone in the Pacific Northwest, United States - 9_EM | ecosystem: Host-associated > Plants > Roots > Unclassified | place...
TTACACAAGAGCGGGGAAGTGAGAAGGGATATTTTGCTGTTCTTTCTGTACTTCTCTTCCGGTTCTACATACTTGTTCAATATACTTGTTCTTGATCTTCACCACCGAATCGATATTCTTTCAACAGACGTATGCGGTCGTGTTGTGTGAGTGGGTGTCAATCTTCCCGAGGTACAATAGTGGGAGGGTTTTGATGGAGATGGCGCCGGTGGCGTGCGCCTTCGCTAAACGCGCCGTAAATGGCAGCAGAACCCTAACCGCGCAAGCGCGACAGGGCCCTCTCTTATCTACATAGATATTGTGCAATGCGTTACCAGGGCCTGCCAGGTCGAAACGCTAGCGTCATCGTTGAATCGCTCCAGCTCTGGCGGCGCAAACTCATTTTCACTACTCACTCACCCCCTACTCACTCCTTCCACCTTCCCACTCCCGACCCTACCCCTCTAATATATTTTCACCCTCGGACACGGCTCCCAACCGAAACACCATCGTACTCTCCGCAGGAACCATTCCTGCAACCCACTTAACCATGCCCACAGAAGTCAATAAGGTGCGCGCCATCTCCGGGATGGTGCTGCTGAACCTCAACTCGGTGTTCAACGTTTCAATGTTGCTCACAATTTTCCTCACTACCTGTCAAGACTACCTCCAAGCGACCCATGTTGCTCTCACCTCCATGGTTAGCCTCATATTCGTCGGGTCCGTCGTCGTCACCATCACCACCGGCAAGAAGCTGTACCAGAAGACCCTTGCCGACGACTCGGGAATCAACCTTGTCACCGGCGTTCTCTTGGTCGCGAGCAGCATATTTTCTCTTTTGCTGTCGCAGGCGGTTCATCGTGACCAGTGCCTTGGCTACTGGGCCTTCACCCTGTGCCTCGTGTTGGTTGGCGTCTGGCTTGCGGTGGGTGCAATCGGGTACGTAGTTACCGCCGTCGTGTTCGACTTCTGCCTCGACTTTAGGACCGCTGGAGAGTGGGAACTCCAGCGGGCCGCCAGAACGCAAGACCTGGAGCGGGAGCGGAAGGCGCGGGATGAGTTGATTCGCGATCGCCGCAGGGCCCGCAGGGTCGCCTCGAGGCTTTCCGAGGGCGGCGAAGATTCGGACGATGATGTTGGTGAGAGCATCTACCCACTTGACAAAGTCACTGTTGATCCTGCCGGCGTCGACAACAGCTCAGTCAGTATGTGCGCAGATGGCACCGTGCGCCAGCACAATTCCGCTCTGCATGCGTACCCGGCGCACCGCCCCGACTGTTTCTACACACTCGACAGCGTCCGCCACGTCGCTGTCATGCACCCGCCGCAGCCCTTCGCTGCAAGCGAGCGTGACCCCAAGCATGGCTCCAAGCAAGAGCCCCGCCTCCGCAATCCCAAGGTCGACTCCAGAAACATCATTCGCGCCACCGATCAGGGCAACCACGACGAGGCCGGCTACGCCCGCACCGTCTTCGCCGTCCCTACTCACGAGGCTGCCGGCGACGCCGCCTTCGAGGACGACACCACTGAGGCTGAGTCCCTGCACGAGGAGGCTGACGCCAGCTGCCCCGCTCGCGCTGTCAACCTCAGCGTTAGGCATGTCAAGGATTAACGACGTCGAGAACTGATTGTATGTCGTGACCTCCTGGAGAGATGTGTTCTGCTAACCACCGTCCAGACAACCATCCGCACTCTCCTTTTTGGTCTCCCACTCGTCACCGCTCGCGCGCCGGCCGGGTCGCGATTCCCTCCGATGGCGTACCTATCATATTTCTTGCTTTCTTCTCGCTCTTTTCTGACCATTTTCTCCCTCTGTTCTTGTCATTCGTGTTCACCATCGACTACGGGCCAGGTGGGCGGCGTCTACGATGTCATCCTGCCACTCATGTCACTCCTACCTATCATGTTTCTGATATCCCTTATGCTTGCTGCTGCTATCATGTCGCCTCTGTCTGCCATTTCGGTCACGTCTGTCATGACTTCTTGGGTCCCAAGTCGATTCCACCTATGTATATTTGCCGTATTTCCACCGGACTTGAGTAATATCAGTGACGTGATTTCAACATGGGATCACCAGTTCTTTGAGTTCGATGGCGAAAATGATAACAACTTGATAGAGTTATCCGTGATAACGTACCATATATGATAACAATGACGCTAGGCTCCACAGCGTACACCTCAAAACTTGGGCAGCTGTCAGAACAGGTTGGTGGAAAACCACATACAGCCGGGCCAAAAAAATTAATTCTCAGTCAACACCAAAATTACCCATCACCAAATCATGTCCTCTTACAACAGCCCATCTAGCGGCAGTCGCGTTGGACGTGCCGGCGGCACCAGCGAACGCGCGCAGTAGCCCGGCGACCCTTGGGCAGGTTGCCGACGTCGGTGGGTCATAACTGCAGCGGCGGTTGCAGAGTAGCAATGCCCGTCGCAATTGTAGCAACTTGCTGTGTCTTTCGGATCGTGTTTCGTTGTTTCTCCATCACGAGGGGTAGATAGTCAGCCAGCGTCTTGGCGCGTCCTATCCTGAACGCTATCAAGTTGGCTGAATATCTTTTTTTTGGTTCTGGATAACTACGTGGATAGCGCTAGGTTTTTTGTTTAATCATACTCGCATTCGACCTATATAGGTCATGGCGGCGTACATTTTGCCCAGTTTTCCTGTCCGCCGTCCGCGCGGTGGCGGCTCGTTGCAAGCTCCCCCTTTGCTCTCCGCCCAGGCCTGTCCCAAGAAAGAGTAGATGCTCCCAAGGAAATTAACAAAGGGAAGAACAAAAGAAAAGCGCGATCCGTCCCCTACTCCTCGCCGTCAGATGCCATGAATGAGGGGGTGGGAAGGAACACCGGGAGTTCCTCCCCCTCCTCCTCCACAGCCCCCGGCGTCTCCGCCTCTTCACCCCGGGCCTCCAACCGTTCCCGCCGCTCCCGGAGCTCCTACTCGGACACCTCACTCCCGGCGTCGCCTTCTTCTTCCAGCGGCGGCACCAGTCTTCCCACGTCCGTAGAGGCGAGGAATTCCAGTACTGCCCGCCCACACCTCCCATCGGCCAGCAGGTCCCGGACCGTCCACCTGCTCTTCCACCTCTTGGTCTCCTTCAGCACCTCCGCCCACAGAATTTTCTCCTGCATCTTCCACTCCGGACACACCTTGAAGAGGTGGTCTCTCGTTTGCGAGGGGCACTTGCACCACCAGCACTGGGCATCGGGACGGACCTTAGCCCAGTGCAGGTATTGTCCTGTGCGGGCGTGTCCTGTCTTCAGCTGGTAGTACCTCGAGGCAGTGGATAGCGCTAGCGGGGGTCCGTTATCCATATCATATCAAGTTGCTATCAAGTTGGCTGAATCTACCTATTGGAATACAAATACTGATAGCAAAGCTGATGATACCAGGCCGGCATCCACGATCATGGCTCCCCGTCGCCGGCGCGCCCCTGCTGACAACTTCCCACCATCATCTACACCTCGTGTTCACCACCCCTCCATTCTCGAACCCCCTTTGCCACCTGCACCTATCCATGATCTCTCGAAGATATTCTCTGCCGACAGCTTACAGTCCACCGCTGAGGATGAGTAAGCTAGCAAGCCAGATCTCCGTTCCCCTCTGAAGTTTAGGCAGCGGCCAGGCCTCCGTAAAAAGTGTCAGATGTATGGGTCGAGGGCCAGCCTAGGCCTGGCGAGGCCGCGGCGCTCAGTTGCGTCCGGAAGTCACCAGGTGGCGGAGGTAGCAATTCGCCACTGGTGACGCGGCAAGTCGCCACCGGCGACATCTAGACCGGAGGTGGCAAGTTGCCACCCAGGGTATCTGGACGAGTCGGTGATGGGTAACGGGCTTGCTTCTGCATGTATATATAGAGAGCGGTCCTCTCGCTGTGGTGAGAAGATCAAGCAACGGAGTTTCTACACACCCTATCACTCGAATATCTTTGACAAAAAGGCAGCCGCTGATTTGCGAGCCTCACAGTCCAATCAGTCAACCCTTTATGCTTCCATACCACCCCCAAAGGCTCTCTCACAACCTCACTCATCATGGGCAACCCAACCTCACCTTCACCCACCATTGGCGGCTCATGTGCGGCCATGAGCATCACCAGCAACTCGGCCTCGACGAGCGTAGGCTCAGCCCACGCGGCCTCAGCACTCATAGACGCGCCGGGGCCCTCAGCCTTGGCACAAATCCCGCAAGCTAAGAAAGGAGGGGGAAGTGGAGGACCTAAGAAAGGACGGGAAAGTTTTTTCTTTGTTGTTCATACTCGCATGCGCCCTATATAGATCATGGCGGCGTACATTTTACCCGGTTTTCCTGTCCGCAGTCCGCGCGAGGCGGCTCGTTGCAAGTTCCCCTTCTGCCCTCCGCCCAGGCCCTCCCGAAGAAAGTATGTGCACACCAAGGAAAGAAACAAAGGGAAAGACAAAGGAAAGCGTGCCTGTCCCCTACTCCTCCCCCGCCGATGCCATGAAGGGTTGGGTGGGTAGGAACAACGGCTCCTCCCCAGCACCCAGCACCTCCGCCTCCGCCCTCCGCTCCTCCTCCCGCTCCTGGCGTTCCCGGAGCTCCCATTCCGACACCTCGCTCCCCGCGTCTTCCTCTTTGACAGCCGGCACTATCCCTCTCACACCCGCCGTTGTGAGAAGGCTCAGTACCGCCTAATTGCACCTCCTGTCGGCGAAGAGATCCCGGATCCTCCACAGGCTTTTCCACCGCCCCGCCTCCTTCCTCACTTCCGCCCAGAGGATCTTCCGCTCCCCCTTCCACTTCGCACACATCTTGAAGAGGTGCTCCCTTGTCTTCGAGGGGCACTGCCACCACCAGCATTGGGGGTCCGGTCGATTTTGGCCCAATGCAAGTATTGTCCCGTACGGCAGCGCCCCGCCTTCAGCAGGTAGAACCGCGAGGCGAGCCTCTTGGTGCTTCCAGCGACCGTGCCGTCCGGTTTGTGGGTTTCCGGTAACCTGTATTTCTGCTTGGAGGTACGACCTCCGGCCCACCGTGGCGCAACCGTCCATTTCTTCTCGGAGATCTCCCGCCTGATGTTGGCGAGCGATCTGGGGTGGGGCATTGGGCGAACCTCCGTCAGGTCCGAATAGGGCATCCATTCTACCCCTCGAGTGTCCGAAAAGGACGGGGGATTTCAGTACTGGTACAAGAAGAAGTGCGAGGTTGACCGCGAAACGAACTCAGACATATGTGTTGCAGTTCCCAAAAATCACTGATGCAGAGTAATCTGACGAGGATGGCAGTGTTGAGTATGATTTTCATTGGCAGGATGGGGGCATTTAGAAGGATGTTCCTCCGGCCGATGGGCGGCTCTCTTTGGTGTGTAGATAGATTGGTAGTTCGAAAAGAATTGAAAAATTGAAACTGGCCTGATTTTGATACCGCGCTAGTCCCGAAGCGCGCGGTGTGCGTTAGTGAACACTCACCGCCATTCGAGAAAAAAACCCGTAAAATTTTGGTTGCGGTACCCGGTTTTACTGCAGCGAAAATCAGACGCGACGGCATCACTGCATAATACTGTTCACTTTATTTGCCTGTATTGGTGGTGCTGGTGGCTGCAGAGTGGCTACCATCACCTTAGATGGAAATTTGCAGTACGCCGCCAGATCTAATTGAATGGGGAGAGTGCCCCCTATAGGTGGAATATTCTTGATTCTCTTGGCATTTGTTGCCATTTCATTTTGTGCATGCTCTTTGCTCTTGCGGTTCACATTTGGGAAAGGGAGCATATCGACGATTTCTGCGACTTTGGATTTCATTTTTCTTGCACTTGAATATAGCATCAGTTTTTCCATTACATAAATGAAAGGTTACATCTGACGTGCCGCGGCACACATTTGAACAATGCTTTTAGAGTCATGGCGCCATGAAAAATCTCAGCTGCAAAGTAGTGTATGGCCACACCTGCTGTAAACCGCAGTTTCCAGAGGGTGCCGGAAGCCATACAGCGAAGGGAATACTCACCTTCGATGGTTTGATATAGCCTCATTCCGTTGAAGGAGATTAAGAGGAGATGAGTGGGGAAAGTGGAGACACAGGAGGCGGGTTTTTTATTTTATTTTATTCATAGTCGCATGCGACCCACCCATATAGATCATGGCGGTGTACATTTTACCCAATTTTCCTGTCCGCAGTCTGCACGGTGACGGCACGTTGCAAACTCCCCTTTGCCCTCCGCCCAGGACTGTCCCGAGAGAGAGTAGATGCGGCCCAAGGAAATTTACAACGGAAACCACAAAAGAAAGGACAAAAGAAAAGCGCAGCCGGTCCCGTAATCCTCGCCTGCCGATGCCATGAACGAGGGTGTGGGAAGGAACACTGGCAGTTCCTCCCCGGCCCCAATCTGGTTCACGGCACCAAGCACCTCCGCCTCCGCCTCCCGCTCCTCTTCCCGCTCCTGGCACCCCGGAGCTCACACTCTGACACCTCACTTGTGGCGTCGCGCTTTTCCAGAGGGCACTAACCTCCCCACGTCCGTAGACAAGAGGAAGCCCAGCACCGCCTGCCCACATCTCCCATCGGCAAGTAGATCCTGGATCTTCCATTGGCTCTTCCACCTTCTGGCCTCCTTCTGCTTTTCCGCCCACAGGATCTTCTGTTGTATCTTCAATTCCGGACACACCTTGAAGAGGTGGTATCTCGTTTGCGAGGGGCACTGACACCACCAGCACTGGGAGGTGGGGCGGACCACGGCCTAGTGCAGGTGCTGTCCGGTGCGGGCGTGCCCTGTCATCAGCTGGTAGAACCTTGAGGCGAGCCGCTTGGTGCTTCCGGCAACCGTGCTGTCTGGCTTGTGGTTTTCCACAGGAGGCTGGTGGGATCGTGAGGGGAAGCAAAGCTGAGGAAAGCATGCAGTTGGTGTCTGCGTTCAGGTATCCTGGCTCTTAAGATTCGTTCAAAGATTCCACCTTCCGTATTTCCCGATGCGGAGAACCTGCTATTCACTACAATCAGAGCCTAGAAGAAGTAACGTCAGTAATGATCCTCTCCATACCTAAGCGTTCGAGCATTATTTTTCCCATCAAGAATGTTCGGGGAAACAGACACCTGGATAGGGTGATTTCGCTCCTGGACGTCATCAGTAAACTGGTTGAGCGTACCGCAGCGCATCTGATTGCCGACCACATGGAGCGAAGGAAAGGAAGAGGCCTACACGATGGGCAATTCGGGTGTCGAAAGCGATTGTCCTGCATTGACGCGGTGGCAATTATGGTGAACCGCACCCAACAGGTACTGGGGGAAACGAAGTGGCAGTGGCGCGTTCATGGACGCCAAGTCAGCGTTTAATGGCGTCAGCAAGACACATCTTGGCAGACGCATGGAAGAACTTGAAATCGAGCCGGATCCCATCAGGTGGACTGGTAGTTTCATGTCAGACCGCTAGGTGAAATTCGTGCGCGACGGCAAAACATGTGCGGCAAGCCCCGTGGATACTGGCATCCCGCAAGGATCACCGGTGGCACCAATCCTCTTCGTCACGTACCTGTCGGGAACCTCTGATGAGGTGGGAGCGGCAGTGCCAGGGATCCGTGGACTATCCTTCGTCGACGACATCGGGTGGTGAGCAGATGGGACTGACGATGAGGTCGTGGCGGCCAAGCCGTCGGAGGCGGCAATCTTCCGCAGGAAGAAGACAATTCCCACGGCAACGGCGAAGGTTGGCGCCAACACCATTCCGTTCAATAAGGAGGGGGCGCAGATGCTGGCCATCTGGCTGGGCTCCCAGCTCACACTCAAGGACCACCATACCATCCGATTAAAGGATGGGAAGAGGGCAATGGCGAGGCTCCGCCGACTAGCAGGGCAGAAGGGGCTATCGCACACAAACTGCAGGAAGGTTATGACGGTGTGCATCCAGTCGGTCGCCAGGTTCGGATTGGAGCTGTGGCGGAAGGGCGACTGCACCCGGGTCACTATCGGCCGGCAAACGAGCTTCAGCTGCTAGTCAACCAGGAGATACGAGCGATAACAGGCTGCTTCCGGACAACCAACTTGGGGGCGCTCTCACTGGGGGCTGGGCTCAGAGCAGTGACAGAACAGCTGGAGAAAAGGCAGCGGCAGCGTGGGCTGCGGTTGCTCAGTCAGTTATAGCGAGACCAGACGCGAGAGATAGTTGGCGCTCCGACTGCATTTGAGCAGAGGCTCAATAACGCCCTCGCCTGCGCCGGAAGTATGGAGAGCACAGCTCTACCCGAGGAACCGGAAACCCTCGATGCGGAGCTACTATAGGAGGAGGAGGTCGAGGCAGAGAGAGTTTGGACAGGACTCACCATGTTCATGGACGGGCCACGGCTGGACGGTGGGGCTGTCGGTTATGCGGAGATATGGAAGAGGGGCCAGTATTGAGTGGGCATCAAAGCCCAAATAGGATTCAACCAGGAGGCCCGTAGCGCGGAGTGCGCTGCACTCGCGAGACCGCCGGAATCAGCATCCCGACGACCGACGACCCCGGAACGGAACGCGATTTTGACCGATGCCCAAGCAGCCATCAGGCGAATGGCTTCGGAGGAGCCTGGCCCCGGCCAGCAATATGCGCTCCAGGCAAGAAAACAGATTACCACACTGCGGAGGGCGAGGCCAGGAATCATCATCGAGATTCGGTGGTGTCCAGCCCGCAGGGAGTCGCCGGCAATGAGAAAGCTGACGAATGGGCCAAGCTTGTGGTAGAGGAGCCAAACGCACGCGGGGAGGAATAACTGTGCTACCTAGACCGGAATGAGGTGCACGTAATACCTCTCCCAAGATCTCTTGCACACCTCAAGTGGGAGATCACGGAGAAGAAGTGGGTGGAGGTGCGACAATGGGCCGAGGCCGGATTTCCAAGAAGAAGTACACAATGCCGAAGAGCCAAAGGTCTGACGGAGTGGCTGCGGGTGCTACGGAAGAATTGGATGCTGGGGAGCTACAGCTGTCTCTACCCACGCTCTCCTTCATGCTTCCGCAGACGAGGACCAGTGGACGGGCCGCCCTTTCTTTTGTTCCTTTCCGTTATCTCTCACTCTCGTTTGGTCTTTTCTTTTTCCTTAGTGGTTTCGTTAGTGCGCGCCTCACCTTGGAACAGGCCTGGGCGCAGGGCAAAGGGGAGCTTGCAACGTGCCGCCACCGCGCGGTGCGAGTAATGATTAAAAAAAAAAAAATCTGCACGGCGCTTGCATAGCTGCAGGGGTCTCCCAAGCCAGTTTCAATCACTGAACGACTTTGATAGGTCGACGCGCGACTGCGCCCTCATGCCGACTGCGCGCCGTCGACACTTGTTTGCAGCTGAAGCCCACCCGCCCCGGTCTGCCGGCTGCAGTAGTCGCATCCCTGCAGGTGGAGAAATTCCAAGAAAAATCGTATTAAAATGAGCGAGTGGCCACTTTCACCGACAACGGCACTCAAGCGAGCAATACTCCACTTCCACACCAACCAGCATGGTTACAGCACCAGATTCGCCAGCGCAAACCCCAGACCAAAACGTACCCCAAACAGGCTCCCGTTGGGACTACATCGTCGAGAGATGGAACGAACCAGGCTTCACACCAACGCCGGAGGAGCTCGATAGCTACGAAAAGGATCGTGCGGCGAAGCAAGCGTGGCAGGCGAAACAAGAGTTTTACCGCATCACTGGAATCCCCCCGTCCTGGGAGAATTCCGATCTCGTCGAAGCTCTCCAAGGAACATTCAGCGCCTTACCAGAGGCTTACAGTTTGACACTGCAAGTAGCCGCTGGCTTCTCCGATGGGACACAGACAGCCATCCTCAAGGTCCATCCGGATAACGGCCTTGAACTGACCAGTTTGCCGGGTCAAAATATTCCCAACAGCGAAGGTTCCAACCTCTACATCAGTAAAGACTTCTCCGGATTGACGCCACTGAATACTCCCCGCCCCGGGGCTCTCGCAGAGTATGCGGCTCCTTGATCCTTGCGACTGGGCGTCAAAGATACTGACTTCACTCGCCGCTTCAGTGTCATTGCTGTTCACGACCTTAACAACCACGCCTATGGTTCTTGGGTTAGTCGTCAACTCGGAAAAATGTGGATTCAGGACATGTTGGCGGTGGGCATCGACAACGTGCGGTTCATGACCTACGGATACGATATATCCACTATTAAGGCGCAGAATCCAATCCGACGTCAAGCCGAGGCGTTAGCTGATGCGGTGATCACCGCACGGGCAGTTAATTCGGTGAGTTGCCAAGCCCTCCGCGGGCACTGTAAGAAATAGCTGACGTTTCCGTTTCCTGCAGAAACGTTCACTAATATTTTTCGGCCACGGGCTGGGCGGAATCATTATCATGCAGGTAGATATCTCCCCCGATTGTGGGACGTACTCGATCCACTCGGTGGCTAATGCTACTCAGATGTTGAAGTACCTCAGCATACGGAGTGTCAAGGCATATCGCGAGATAATCGAAGCGACGAAGGCCCTACTGCTGTTCGGAACTCCGCACCAAGGCCAGATCGCGTCCCCGGAAGTGTACAAGATCGACGAACCGGTTAGTGGATCTTCGCTGTTTCAGGTTTTGAGAGACCTCGCGAAGGGCTCGGATTATATGCGCACCTACAGGGAGACCGTCACCAACCTGTCTGCCACATATCCACATATTCAGTTCTTTACCATGTACGAAACGGATTGTGCACCCACGTACATGAAAGATGTGAGTTCCCGCATCTCACCCGACAGCGAAATTCGGCAAGTGCTTACTCTGCCAGCCGACAACTGGCGAGTGGATCCCCGATGGCGGAGAGGTCATGGTCGTCCCGAAGGAATCGGCGATGCTCTGGTGGCCGCTCGAGCAACGTATGGCGATCCCGGCCCATCACCACGACATGATCAAGTACGAGACGGACGCGCAGCCAACTCTATTCTTTCTACTAGTTATGGAAAAGATTGAAACCGAAGGTTCGTGACGACCCTAAATGCTTCGCTCCCCAGCGGTACCACTAACACATACGGCGCGCAGAAACGGAACGACTGGGCTCACCAGAGCCGCGGATATTCGACGCCCGCCCCGCCGGGCTTCTCGACCTATCTCTCCGCGATAAATCCGGTTGCACACCTCTACACGAAGCCGCGACGTGCAACAGTCTCGCGCTGATCGACCTGCTCCTCACCCATGGTGCTGAGGTCGGCGCGACGGACAAGACTGGCGAAACGCCGCTGCACAAGGCTGCGCGAAATGGGTATGTAGAGGCCGTCGAACGTTTGCTCAACAGCGGCGCCAGCCTCACTGCTATCAACGAGGATGGACGGACACCATTGCACCTCGCCGCGAGGCGAGGTCACATCGAGGTCGCGAGGTTACTCATACTGCATGGCCGCCCCGGGGGTCGGCCGGGCGCGATACCGCCGCCGAACTTTACAATGGGTGGCTGTTGCGGAGGGCGCAGGTGACCGTACAGCACGCGCCATACCTCCGGTGGTCACGTCGGCAGCGCTGGGGCCATGGAACTACGTTGGTGTCTAGAACAGCCCATATATGCACTAGAGATTAGGCAGAGACGGCGACGAGGTCACATCGCATTAAGATCGTTCATCAGATATTAGGGCTCATGATGTGAGGCAGTGATAGAAGTGTGGAACTCCGTTCCGTTTTCCATCGTTTTCCAGAAATCCATTTCTGCCATTTTATGTAGAGCAATACATATAAGATGCATTTTACAGTTGTTGTTTTTTTCGTTTATTCCGCTACATGCTCTGTTACTTTCTCGCCACCAGGGCGGAATCCACGAGCCAACATCGACATCCACTCTCATGCCTGCGTCCAGCAACTCCAGAGCAGACCATCGATGATGTGGTGGCATCACCCAGTAAAACATAGCGCACGACATAACTACTTGGTATCGCCTCTGGCCATACCAGACTCCAATTCCGGTTAGGGTTTGATCATATTGAAGACCAGGTTCATCCGAAGAATCCCAATCTCTATCACAAAGACCGCACCACAACTTTCCACCCATTCAGGTGGTGACAGATGAGTGGCGGGGGCGTTGGTTTGCGCCACTCTGGCGCTGTTATGTGGCGCGCAATTGGCTCACACATTCAATATGTGTGGACTCTCCTCGCCGAGTGACAGCGGTAAACGGCCGCAGAGATGGAGAAGTTGGCCTCTTATACCGCAGCGGTGTGCGATGGCCTGCTATGTGTGGAGGGAACTTGAATAGCGTTGGTGTAGTTGTTGCGGGTATATGGTGCTAGCGCAAGTAAGAGCTGCGGAGGATCTTAGTCGGCTCGGAGGTGGCGTTAATGAGCGCGGTGGATTATCAGACCGGTGACCGGGTAGGGTTGTGGAGGTGGCAGTTGCTGCGCTGTCAGGAACCTCTGTTTCATTGCGGGGCATAAGTATGGGAGTGGGCGGGGTCGGTAAATGGAAGAATAGCGGCGATGACAATGCGACCATGAGCTGGTTGCTGTAGGTGTGTGAATAGCGTGGCAGAACCTATTTTGTACAACCAATTGCTCCCTTTTCAGTCACCCTCCCCCCGTAGCAGCTACCATACCACGTGCCTCCTATTTTTAGCGCCAAATTGGAGACCAGACTCTCCTCGTATTGCACAGTCAGAATAATATCGATAAATAGAGATGAAGATAATGAATTCGATATGGATACAACGTCACGTATGGAAGGTTCTCTATATACAGAGTGTTCCCGAGCTAGTTCGTCCAGTGACTGATTACCCTCCACACAGCGTCTCGGGTGTCATCTCTGGTGTCACCTCCGGCTTCATCTCCGGCGTCATCTCCGGCGTCATCTCCGGACGTCCAACTTTTAGACACGCACCGAGTTTCGGGCTCCGCAGGGCCGGCCGGGGGGGGTCGCCTTTGGATTCTTCACTCGAGTGAGAAGCAGTTCTGGCTCGTTGTATGGGCATGGCGCTAGCGTTTCAAGCTCGGCTCTTCCGGATAGGTTTCTATCCTCTAGTGCTTTCATACGTCCTGCTTTCCTCGACACTCGCCAACCACTACTCCCCGACACACACAGAGAGCGTACGAAGGTTTGGTATCACCTAGCGACCCGCCGCTTGGGTGGAGCAGTCCAGCCTCTCTTCCCCTCTGCTACCCTTACTGTTTCCACGTTCAACTCGTGTCACTCCTGCCCGCCTGCTTCCCGTTGACCCCCAACCAACCGCAGACATTTCGCCACGCAAGTAGCAGGCAACGAACCACACCCTGAAGTGCCGAATAGTGGGGGACCCAACCACCGCTACTCCCAGAGGAAATCCGTAAGCATTCCCCGAGTTCACGGCCGACGAAAGGCACCGCGGGCCTAGAGGTTGAAAGCAGGAGTCACTACTTGCAGGTTTCCGTGGACGGCAACAGGGGGCAAAAAAATGAAGTTCATAAACAAGCAGAACGTCTACAATTTCAGTAACGATACCATGGACTGCTCAACCGAGTTGGAGACTATCTTCGGGAATCTTCGCATTGGCTTGTAGGTAATCCCAAGCCCATGACTGGAGATTCGGACGTGACTGCTTATAGTTGGATGCGAAAGAGGCGACCCGCAGCGCCTACCGGCTGTGACTCCCAAGGGCGACAATGAAGACGGAGAGCTCACGGCCACTGCCGCCAACAGTGACGATGCGAAGGAAGCGTCTCTAGTGCTTGCCGCGGGCAATGCGACTGTCTCCACAACAACGTACGTGTTCCCAAACTGGTGATTGATAGCAAACAGGAGGATTGACAGCGGATGCAGTTGCCAGGTAGTTTCGCCCAGAGTTTTAGGCACTTCTCAGATGCGTTTTAAACCAGATCACGCGGCTTCTGTTTCGCGACCGTAAGTATTTCCTCTGACGAAATCGTCCCACGATCGTAACACTTGGTGTAGAAGTGGCCTTCCACACGTCTCGCAGGGCAGGAGGCACAACATCAAGAGCCGACGGGCGAAGCATAGGTACAAGTACTCGGTCCGCCACATGCGCAGTGGCAGTATCCTTGCGTCTCGGGGAAGCGCCGGTGTTGAACGTCACATCTTCAAAGCGAAGCGCAAAGTGATCTTTGTCAACAACAAGGTTTTGCCGCACCGTACCGCCACTGCCGCAAGCATCGGCTCGCGCACGACTTGGACTAGCCATGGACAGACCACTGCGCAGACAAACGTGGGAGATTCTCCAGTTTGAGAATTAAATTGTTGGTTTGGTGCTTTGGTATGGAATTGTGCAATTGCTTCGGTTGCCTGGCTACAGCTTCTTTTGGACTCGGCTTTCGTTTCGGTGGGCTATATGGGTTCATAAGGAGGGTAGACACGCGGGGGCCAGGTTTCTGTACTCTCCTACCTAGGTGCGATTGAACCTGTCCGGTTAAGGTGAGCGATGATAATTTTACTCTATCAATGGGCGTGTAGTTCGTCTCGGCGGAACGACTTTCTTTTCGTGCATTCACTACTCTGACGCAACCTGCCCAAACTACTGTGAAATACGCACCCCGATCCCCACCTACCTCCCACAAGCGGCGAAAGACCTGATGCGTCTCCTTCTGCCCTCGCCCTTATGTGTCCCAGAGGGATACAACGGTCACTAAGGAAATGACATAGGAGATACGGAAAGGGATGTACAAGAAACAACGAAGGAAATAGCCCCCTTCCCACAACTCTCCTCATTCTCCCACCTCCTGCTCTGTAGAGAGCAGGGAAGTGGGGTTCGCTAGGAGCCGCTCGAGATGCTCCTCTACCTCCACGCCCATTTACTCATCCCACTGTCTCCTCTCCTTGGCCCTTTCCATTCTCTACCGCAGTTCTCATGCGGACTTCTCGCCCGCGAACCATCCTTGTCAGAATAATGGGCGTCCGGACATGACGGACCGGAGACGGCCCGGAGATGACGGACCGGAGACGGCACGTCCGGCGATGACAGCTGCCTGAGTCTCCGAGCACCCGCTCGGGAGACAGTCTTCCGTCCTTTCCCCTTGTCGAGTCCCTCAGGCCCGTTGTATATAGAGGGAATGTTCTGCCTTCGACTATGTATCAATCAATCAATTCACTATCTTCATCTCTATCGATCCCTATATTCCAACAATCCTCACCGGGGCCGGTAGTCTACTGCCAACCGAGTGGTGGAAAAGAATTCCAGGGCCGCCCAGCAGCCCCTTTCGTCCGCGAAGAGCTCCCGGATCCTTCATGGATTTTTGCGCCTTCCCGTTTCCGTCCTGACCTCGGTCCGCAGGATTCAGCTTTCTCCTCCACTCAAGGCTGTTCTTGAAGAGCTTGGGTGGAATGTCGAGGGTATTTGGACCGGACGGAGTCACGCACGATGCGGCTTCCCAGGCCAATCACACATTTCAAGAGGGAAATTTCGGTGACGAAGAGGGCTGAGCCGAGGCATTGGGTAGCAGGCCAACCCCAAAAAAAGAGGAACAGGATGCCGAGCAGACAGAAGCCTGATTGTCACGGTTGCGGGTAGTTTCAACAGGCTTGCCTCAAGGATCCACCAGCTGAAGAGAGGCCACTGGCTGCCGTACTCCAATGGACGCCCTACCGCCTAGTGCTGGTGTTGGAGGTGTGGACTGCAGACGCGGTCACGCGGGGCCAGCTCTTCAAGGTGTGCCCCGAGTGGAAGGCACAGCAGAAGATCCTATGGGCAGAGGTACGGGAGGAAACGGGGAGGGGGAAGAGGCTGCTCAAGATCGGGGGCATCTTTGTCATTGGGAGGTGCAGCCAGTCGGTACTAGACTTCGTCCTCACTGCGGATGTGGAAAAGCTGGTCGCGGCTGAGGTAGGGGCGGGGAGAAAGGAGTCGGAATGGCAGCCCCGGAGCACAGGGAGCGGGAAGAAGAGAGGAGGGCGGAGGCGGAGGAGCTGGGCACCGGGGAAGAACTTTTTCTGTTCGCGAAGATTCGAAGACGTAAATCAGCGGAACAGCATGGTCGCAAGGGGCGTCGTTTGTATCGAACCTACCATAGCTTCCGATTCTTACTTCGAGATCCGCCACATATCACTTGTCCGAATACGATACCACTCATGTTACAAAGGGAAAGACAAAGGGAATCGTCCCCGGGGGGCCCTACTCCTCGCCTGCGGATGCCATGAAGTCGGGCGTGGGAAGGAACAGCGGTGGTTCCTCCCCACCCAGTCCCTCGGCCTTCGCTCCCTGCTCTTCCAACCACTCCTGTACCTCCAGCTCAGACGCCGCGCTCACGGCGTCCTACTCCTCGGCCGGCACCCGTTTTCCTACATCAAAGGTGTGATGAGTGGGAGGGGTGGAGCGGTGATGGTCTCTAGCGGGTCGGAGGTGCCGCTGACCACGTGCTGGCCAATTGGTGACCCAGCTGAAAAGTCGATGGCATATAAGATAAAGGGTTGCCAAAAACTATATTGTTAGCCGCGGTTGATGATGATGATGATGATTCATTAATCGCATGCGACCCTCTTGGATCATGGCGATATTATATACAGTCCTTTCCTGTTCACCGTCCACCGCGACCTCTCACAGTCCGCCGGTGGCCCGTGGCAACTCCCCCTGCCCCCGCCTGGCCTGTCCCAAGAAGAAAGAAAGAGGACAGAAGCGACTGTGTGAAAGAACGGAAAGAAAAACAGAAGCGACCGTATGAAAGAAAGTTCTACCCAAGGAAAGGCCCCCTCCTCCTCGTCCCCTATTTCCTCCCCTTCCCCCCTTCCTCGTCCTGACCCTGCCCTGACCGCGGTCCTCGAGGACCCGTCCGAACTCCCACCCTCGTGGTTCGTAGGAAATCCAGTACTGCTCGGGTGCATCGCTCATCCGCTAACAGGTCTCGGATCTTATGACGATTCTTCCCTTTTCCTGTCTCCTTTCGTACTTCTGCCCACAGAATCTTCTGCTGCATCTTCCAGCGCTCACAGTGCTTGAACAAGTGCTCTCGTGTCTGCACTCTGTACTTGCACCATCCGCACTCTGCCGTGTCCGCGTTCCTCGTCCATTCCAGGTACTGTTGGCCGCGGTTGTCACCGCGACGTGACACTTATCGTGACTCGGACAAAATTGCACTATGACTCACTCGTTTTCCCTCGATATCACTCGATTTTCTCGCTTAGTTAGTTACTGTTTTGTCACGCTACTTTGTCACGTTACTTTGTCACGTGTAGAATCACGTCATATACGTGTATTCAGATTTTTCAGATTTTTCATTTCTCTCTGACAAGACAATATACACAGACTTAGTCGTTCCATCAAACTTCCATCATAGTCTTGACAGATTATGAGCCCGGCCCAGCGCAATATTACTTTCGAATCCATCTCCATTTAATCTATCGATAATCGTCCTCACGTTCGGTCGGAAAATCTATTTCTCGTTATCCTCCACTGATTTCGCCGATTTACCAACCGCGCACGTCTACCCCCCGCACGTCTACCCCCGCATTTCAACCGAGAATGTCTTCCAGCAGTGACCAGTCGTCTAAGATCTACTACACGTCGAAGTTGCGGTCGATAAAGCAGCTCAGCAACACGAACTATGCTATCTGGAAAGGCGATGTGACTGTCATCCTGCAGGCGATGGGTGCTTATGCGATCGTCAACGGAAAAGAAGAAGAACCTGCAGCTGGCAATACAGCAGCTGCAAGGACCGCAACAGCAGACTACCAAAAGCGACGAGCCTACGCAATATCGGCCATTCCTTTCTCCTGCACCGATGAAGCAGCCATTTACGTAAATGGACTGACAAATCCAAGGGAGATGTGGCAAATCCTGAAGGAAAGGCTCGATCCGACAACCTCATACATCGTACGTACTGCTATTGTCGCCCAGTTTCAGAATGCACGACCTACTACCGGAGAGAGTATTAGTGTCTAGGTCGCTCGACTACAAGCGTTTCACCTTCAACTTCAAGGTCCAACGGAAGAAATAACGGAACAAGCCCTAAGAACCCACGTCTACACTACCGCACCACCCGAATTCAAGACTGCTATTGGCTGTCTAAAACGAACCGCTGGAATTACTATTCCAAATCTCATTACGGTACTTAAGGAGACCGAGGAAGAAAACAAGGTGGAAGCCACAATTGTCGACTCCAAATTGGGAACAGGCCTCTACGCGTGGTCGTGGAGGGTCGTGGAGGGCTGTGGAGGTCGTGGCGGTCGTGGAGGACACGGTGGAAAAGGGACAAAGAATCGGAGCTGTACATACTGCAGCAAGGACAACCATACAACCGAAGACTGTTGGAAGCGCCAGAAAGAGTAAAACCAACAGCAAACACAGCCACGCAAACGTGCACGAGATGCCGGCGGCGATGGTAATGTTGTCATCTGTTATCATTGTGGTGAATCCGGTCATATGCGCAATGAATGCGAATTGAAGAAACGGGTCGACCAAATCAGAAGAAACCACAACGGCAATGGTGAAGGCAACGGAAAAGGAAAAAGACTGCTAGCTATTGAGGACATGTACGAAAACGAAGAATGACTAGCCGACTCGCATGCAATGACGACTAGCTTGGCCGACAGTCCAGTGGTTACCAGCAGCACATTACGTACTGGCCATTTCACCCTCGCCGCTGAGTTATTACCTTCAATGTGGATTGCGTCTTCCCAACCCGATCCGAATTCAATTAGGCGACAAAACGAAAACCTGCGTTTTAGCAACACATCATGGCTCCTTACGAGTACAGAATCACCAAATCGACGCATTTCACACACCTTCCTTTCGTTATTCTCTGCTGTCGGTTGCAGAACTGGATTCTCATGGATATCATACAAAGTTTGGTAACAGCAAGTGTTCCATTCAAGATCCTTATTCACACGTCACGGTCATGACCGGAAGCCGAAATGGACAGCTATTTCAAGTCGAACCGACCAATTCTCGTCATTCTGATCGATCGACGTGATATAGCTGTCCATTTCGGCTTCAGGTCATGACCGTGACGTGTGAATAAGGATCTTGAATGGAACACTTGCTGTTACCAAACTTTGTATGATATCCATGAGAATCCAGTTCTGCAACCGACAGCAGAGAATAACGAAACGAAGGTGTGTGCAATGCATCGATTTGGTGATTCTGTGCTCGTAAGGAGCCATGATGTGTTGCTAAAACGCAGGTTTTTGTTTTGTCGATACGATCGGAAGACTCAAGGTGGCTACATTTTCAAAATCACCGGAGCACCAATTTCGTGGAAATCGAAGAAGCAGACTGTCGTTGCAAGATCGACAACCGAAGCCGGATACCTTGCTTGCTCGGAAGCAACTCGAGAAGCTCAAGGACGCATATACCTACATCGAGACGTTACCGGCGAAACCGTAGTCCCGCTTATCCAATGCGACTCGAACGGCGCACTAAGCACCATACGCTCTACGATAACGAGCGACAAGGCCAAGCATATCGATGTGCCTTTTCCGCAATTCTCGACATCTTGACGCTGCCAGTGTTGTCAAATTCACTGAGATCGATACACTTGAGAACCTTGCAGATGTTATGACAAAGGCACTACCACTGGAGAAGCATCAATATCTTACTCACGGCATTGGTTTGCGCTCATTTCGATAAACGGGCCTATTGCGCTCACGGCATCGGCCTACGCTTACGGTATTCACGTGCTCACGGTATCGGCCTGCGCTCACACGCTCACGGTATCGGCCGATGCTCACACGCTTACGGGATCGGTTCCTCACGCTTACTCTGTTAAGCAGTTCCTGCATTTGCGCGGTCCCCACACACGTCGCGATAGAAGTTTCTTTATTAGATTTATTAGATCTATATCTTTATCTTTATCGTTCTCCCGTTGTACGGCACTCTTTTTCCTACTGCGGGTTTCTCCCACTAGGTTTACCGCAGAGGTTTTAATGAGGCCATTGGGACTTTATGTGTTTCATTTTTCGTCCTTTATGGCGTTCTTTCATCATTTATGGCGTTCTCTCACTTTCATCCTTTATGGCGTTTCTTTATGTCGTTCGGTCTTGCTTGCTGCCACGGTGCGCAGCAAGAAGGGAAGTGTTGCAATATCTCACTCGTTCTGCTTTGTCACGTTACTTTGTCACGTGTAGAATCATGTCATATACGTGTATTCAGACTTTTCACTTTTCCTGCTTTTCTCTCTAAGACAAGACAATACACACAGACTTCATCGTTCCATCAAACTTCCATCATAATCTTGACAGTTACTGCAATAGAATCAAACGATGAAAGGAAAATGCTGGTGATGTCGATCCTGGTCCAGTTTTGGAGACAGCTCTTCAAATGCCACCCGCACTGGACCTGGTTGTAAGGGTTCTATAAGTTTCTTCGACCGCGAGGTTCACTACCACTGCTAAGAACAAGCCTGGATGGGTAGAGCTGGTCGCAAAACTCAGGACTCACACAATGCAGGGCACACCCACCCACATTTAGTGGCTCAAGGCGCATTTTACTGGTACCGCTTTGAAAGGGCTCTGGGATTCTGCATTTGTGATAAATAACAGCCCATCAGTCGATTCACCCCCTCCTTTCTTGTGGCTGAGCCAACACCTCCGAAGCTGATCACGACTTAACCACAAGTCTACCTGAAGTCAGCTGCACAGCTGCCCCCATTCTCTACCATTCCTCCAACATTCTGACGTAACACCTTCGGCAGGGAATTCGGCGACTTCAGATTCATCTGCAAGTTCCTGCCCGAAGGGGATTTCGTGGGCGATTTTTGTCGTCAGCTAGCGAGAGCGGTTCACACCAAAGGTGCGGAAGAACACCGAAGACTGACGGTGTTGCTGTGGAATACCCACGTCCAGCTGCACCCGTCCAGGCGCCGTACACCGGTATTGCCTGCGGCACCTACGCAAACACGCTCTAGTTTGTGGGCCCCCCAGGCCGTCTCGAGCGTCCAGTGGGGGCATTGCACCCCTGTTGGCCCAACGCACCCCAGCGGTGTCTCTTGATACCGGCTGGCTACAGCGTCATGTCAACGGGTGGTGAGTATCCCCTGGGATACGAGGCGATCTATTGCCCGCCTCCGACAACAGCCAATCCTCCACCCTTCAACCCATTCCAAGGGATGGGTTTCATCATTTTTTGTTAGTTTTCTATTGGCTCCGATGTGTTATCATCGTTTTCTTCCTGGATTGGTGCTTACGCGTTCTGTCAGAATAATGGGCGTCCGGAGATGACGGACCAGATGCAACATGTCCGGAGATGACAGCAGCCTTAGTCTCTGAGCACCGGCTCGGGAGACAGTCTTCCGTCCTTTCCCCTTGGCGAGTCCCTCAGGCGCGTTGTATATAGAGAGAATGTTTTTCCTTCGACGTTGTATCAATCAATCAGTTCACTATCTTCGTCTCTATCGATCCCTATATTCCAACACGTTGCGGGCGTTGGTATTGCAATCGGTTCAGCATCCGTTCTCCTATCGTTTGGTGGCTGTCAGATTTGGACGTCCAGCACACACAAGTGGCGGAGGGATGTGGTGCCGACCGGTGCGAGGGTGGAAAAGGAGAGTTACCGACGGATGAAGGACGTCCCTGTTGGAATATAGGGATCAATAGAGATGAATATAGTGAATTGGTTGATTGATACAACTTCGAAGGAGGAACATTCTCTCTATATACAACGGTCCTGAGGGACTCGCCAGGGGTAAAGGACGGAAGACTGTCTCCCGAGCCGGCGCTCGGAGACTCGGGCAGCCGTCATCTCCGGACGTGCCACCTCCGCTCCGTCATCTCCGGATGCCCATTATTCTGACAGTCCCGACTGGGAAATGGAGTCCCGCGGGATAACGGATCTCATATGCTTGTATATAAAGGCTGCATAGTCTTGTATGAAGGTTAAGCAACCAATTCCTTTCAATATTTCCAACTCTGACATCATGGCTGGATCGGAAGACACGAATTTGGTGGTGTAGTCAATGGCGTAAAACGTTCGTGAATAGATAGTCGTCATTTCCCCTCTCCACCGCCTGCGCATATCCAACTCCTTCAATGTAGGAAAGGGTGCCTATCCTTCGGGGGTCGTATTTTCGGGGCGGGTTTTATAATCCGGGCTAGCTATCGATCACTGTATACGAATGGAACGGGCTTCCCCATTGAGTTACGGTGGATATTCTTACCGTCCCGACCGATTTCGCTCAGTGCAAAATTTCTGGACGTCCGGAGGTGTCAGTCCGGCCCTTTGGAAAACAGACTACAGCCTCCCGTCGAGTCCCCTAGCGAGTCGTACAGGCCCTTGAATATAGCGAGAAAGCTCTATCCACTGCGGTATATCTTCATGAAATTCGGCCAGATCCGGCGTGATTTTTTTTTTGTTTATTCATACTCGCATGTGACCTATATAGATCATGGTGGCGTAGATTTTACCCAGTTTTCCTGTCCGCAGTCCGCGCGGTGGCGGCGCGTTGCAAGCTCCCCTTCGCCCTCCGCCCAGGCCTGTCCCAAGAAGATATTGTTCGCACCAAGGAAATCACCAAGGAAAATGACATAGGAAAAGCGGTAGTCCCCTACTCCTCGTCTGCCGATGCCAGGAAGGAGGGCGTGGGCGGGATCAGCGGCCGTTCCTCCCCGGCACCCGAGCCTCCCGCGGCACCCAGCTCCTCCGCTTCCGCCTCCTGTTCCTCTTCCTCCTCTCGGCGTTCCTGGAGCTCCCACTCGGACGCCTGGCCCCTGGCACCGTCCCCGTCCAGAGGCGGCACCAGCCTTCCCACATCCGTTGAGGTGAGGAAGTCCAGCACCACCTGTCCGCATCTCTTGTCGGCGAGTAGATCCCGGATCTTCCACCGGCTCTTCCACCTCCCCGTCTCCTTCTGCACCTCAGCCCACAGAACCTTTTGGTGCATCTTCCATTCCAGACACATCATGAAGAGGTGGTCTCTCGTTTGCGTGGGGCAATGACACCACCAGCACTGGGCGGTGGGGCGACCCTTAGCCCAGTGCAGGTGCTGTCCGGTGCGGGCATGCCCCGTGTTCAGATGGTAATACCGCGAGGCGAGCCTCATGGTGCTGCCGGCCACCGCGCCATCGGGCCTCTGGCTCTTTGGCATGCGGTACTTCGTCTTCGAGGTAGATCCGGCCTGAGTATTGAGGGTGGGGTCTCATATCCTTGCCTTGGGGACCTGGGAGTCCTGGGAACCCTGTTGCCGTGAAAGGTAGTGGAATGTTCAACTGGAGTTGTCGCGAGGAAATGGCCTGTCGGAGTGCGAGAGGATGGCGAGCGAAACAAGCTGCAAATGGAAGGAGAGAAGAAGTGGTGAGTGGTTGTTCGAGTGGGTACCTACTGGCGGACTGGTGATGCCCGGTACCTCGTGTGGATGTGGTATCGCAGGGTATCAAGGAAGTTGGCCCGCCAGCTGGCGGAGGGGCTTGAGGTGAAGATGTTGCGGGCTGCGTGGTGAGCGTCGGAATACCTAAAGGTGATAAAGAACGGGATCGGTTGACGGCCGGGGCGTTTGAGTAACGTAACTGAAGATTAGGGAGTGATGAGAAGAAAGAGTGGTGCGCGGCGAGGAAAGAGGAATAGAGAGAGAAGCTCGGAGTTCGTGGGACTCTACGGTACCACCGCACCGACGAAGGTCAAATTTTGGCGCACAGCTTAAGGGGGTTGGTGCACCAAATGCCAAGGTAGTCGTTCGTCACATTGGGGCGGTGACATTGTTTCGTTCTCCTGGGAACCCCGAGGGGTACCTGCGAGCCAGCATTGCCCATATTGCAGCTGCTCATGTCCAGTCTGCGAACGCATACTCCACAGAACTGGTGCTCGTGCATGCCTTTGTACGCACCGAGCACATATTGAAGCTCGGCTATGCCTTGATGTACCTCTTTGGTACATATGTAGTAGCAAAATAATGAATCTTCAGATACTGGGCCGGGCCCTGGGAAGATACCCAAGTGGAGCACCTATCACCAGTCGCTGTTCCACTCTGCTACACTTCTCCCCGTCTATGGGTCTGAACTATGTCACAGTACTGGGGAGCCCTTAGTAATGTCGGGGTGCCGTCTCTGTGTCGCCGGGGCCCACTACTCATGAGCTGGGACGTCTCGCCATTCGCGAACTTTCTGCATGAGAGACTCGCTGACCCCTCACCTTTTGTTGGAAATGCCCCTCGCCGCTCAGCCACAGCAGGCTACTGAAGGGTGAGGCGAGACTAGAGTGGCTCGATGTTATGGCGGCGGCGGCGGCATGATGCTATGTCAATGATGAGGCGGCTCTTGGTTGCGGGGGTTTATGGTTTGGTATAGCGTTGTGTATCGGCGGGTCGCTCCATACTTGGTTCCTTTCCTCTTTCCTTCCATTCTTTGGCGTGCTTCGGCGTCTGGGAGGATTCGAGAGCCGTTTCACCACATATAGATCAATGTTGCCGCCCTCACCGCCAGCTCTGCCTGCCTCGCTATCACCCTTCTCTCCAGACTACAGAATACAGATATCTCCTCACACTGTCGGGAAATCTCTGTTTCGGTGGCGACCTGGTGGTTTCTCAACACCTTTCTCTTTTTTCATCCTCGCAGCCACAGACCAACAGGCCCGGCAATGAGACGCTGACTGTCGGAATTACTTCTCGCTGCTCACGTACAGGGCACCGGGGTGGGTCGGGCAGGGCTGTTGCGTTGGCAGCGCGTTGCTATGGCAACGCTACATTGGGAAAGAAGACGGATTAGGAGGCGTTGGGAGAAAGATGATCGTTCTGTACTTGATTCTTTCTCTCTTTCTTTCCTTCTACCCACTCACGTAATAGCGACAATACGAGTCATCTACATACATCTCGTACAGATCCAACTACTCAACGCCACCACCGTCTCCGCCTCTCTTCTCCCTACTTCTCCTCCTCTCACTCTTCCTTGAGAACTCGGTGTTTCGATCGTGCTCGGTAAATCTCAACACAGACTACGTGCTCGCTCCTTTCATACGAGCGGAATCTTTTGTTCCGACATGCTTATCCAGGTACCACCGTCACCCAAATGACCCGCTTCACGACTCCCCAGATTTCACTGACCACCTCGCAGGCGGTCCTTCCTTCGCGACTACAGCTATAACCGACACCTACTGCCGTTCCTACCTCTCCTCTTCACGACCTCTTCCTTACCTCCCCCCCAACCTCCTAACAACTTCTCCCTCGCTTCTCCCCCTCGTCGCCACAATCCCACTTATTCACCACTCCCGTCCTCGCAACCGCCACTTCCACACCTCATCCTTCCGGAGTTTGACTTGTCATGTCCCGTTCAACTTGCGCGACACATTCAGTACTTGACTGGTGCCAGTCTGCTGCCGGTCCGCTGGTCGGTAACACAACACTGCTACGTCCACGCCTCGGGGATTTATTTCTTGTTCCTCGTCATTAAAAACAACATTAGCTTCTGGCTTCAACGCGAGGGGTCGAGATTGTACCAAACGATGCGCACTGCTGCGTCGAACGGAGAGATGGGAATCCGCAGGGAGGACGGTGACGCTCGAACGTGGGAATAATTTTCTCACTCGGTTTGTTTTCTACTTTCGCGACCGATTGGATCGCAGTTCATTGTGAATTGCAGGTCCTAGGTTTGGCTGATTCCGGTCCTGCATATATCTCGAATGACAATGCCGTTTGGGTGTGTAAGGAGTCAGCTTGGGTAATCGCTTCGTTTTTTCACTATATTTCCTCCCTCAGTTCATTGGCCTCACAGCAGTCAGTCCTTCCAGGCAGAGCCCAGCAGCCTTTTGGCGCGGACCCTCCTGAGCACGGCCGCAACGGCCCTGGTCGGCCATGGTATAAGACTTGCGTGGAGTGGTGAACACTGACGGGCCCGCCGTGGCCCAGACGGGCGACGGGCTAACGTAAGTATTGTCTGCAGCACAAGACACCACCAGTATCTATTCTCATCGCTATTGTCAGAATAATGGGCGTCTGGAGATGGCGGCCTGGAGGAGACACGTCTGGGGATGACAGCCGCGCGTGTCACCGGGCGCCGGCTCGGGAGACAGTCTTCCGTCTTTACTCCTGGCGAGCCCTCAAGCCCGTTGCCCACAGACACATGGGAGTACGAGAGAAGAGACGGAAAAAGGGAGGAGAAGGGGCCTTGTTGCTCTCCTCACTGGCGTACAACAAAGCGGGAGACGAAAGCACTGATCAATGACAAGGGAAGCAAGAAAGGATGGCGGGAGTATTCTCTGAGAGTGTGTCCAGGTGAGAATAGACGAAACAAAGAACTAACACGACGGGGGAAGCGGAAGTGGAGGTGGAGGAAGGGCGTGAGCGAAGGCCAAGGACACCCTGGAATCGTTATTCGCCCTGAGGATTCAATTTCGAGGCGATAACTGCTTGCGATACATACAAACGATAGATTTTGCCATAACCCCGCTAACCCACGTGCGATTGTCATCACAGTTGGACATCCCTTCTCCTTTACTTGATGCCGCTCACCTGCTATTTGTCTATTCTTGTTATGTGCTGGCAGCCGTGCGCCGCGGCTGCCCGTAAATACCAATTACGCAACAGTGCAGCCCAGGCCTCACAGTTCCCTACCCCTGGCTGCAATATATTGATAATACAGCCGCCTATAGCTTGCCAGGACCGGCGGTCGTAGCCCAGTACCTGGCAGGCATCAAGCCGGGCTTGATGGGCTATGGCGTGGTCATGCCTCACTAATGTCCGGCTTATGGTGCATGTACAGCCGACACTACCTACCAGTCGGTAGATAGACTGTTTGCCATGAATTATACTGGAGGAGAGGTAGAGGGTGTTACAGTAGTCCTTTCCAACACAGTTGAAGTAGTAGTAGTCATTCTGGCCGATCCTACCAGCTACATGTCTACGCAATGTTCACGGGGAGCACTTCACGGACGAGTAACGCCAACTCCAACTTGCTTTCCGCATTAAAAAATCACGAACACGTTGGCCAAGCTGAACGTCACTAACTCGTAGTTGCCTGAGTCTCGTACATTGCATTCTATGCGTACTAACTGATTCTCAGGTATCAAATGAAAACAACGGTGCAAAGCAAAAAAACGGCATCGGGCCATCCACCGGGCCCGGAAGGAAACAGACAAACTGAGCGGGAAGAAAAAACCAAGAAACATCCGAGGGGGAAAAGAACCCCACCAGCGAAGCTGGGTCTGGAAAAAAGGGCTGACCTCTCAGTCAACCTGCAACAAAGAAATGTGGAACCGCAAGGAGTCCAAGAAACCAAAATCAATAACCGTGTTTTGAGCAATGAAGCTGCCGCCGACCAGCTAGTGAAGCTGGTCACGAGGGCTTCCGTGGGCCATCTCGCAGCAGGCGTGCCCGGCCAGCCTCAGCTCGTGAGTGTAGTTGGCATTGCCACGGATGTGTCGGCGCTATTGGCCAGATCAATTGCTCCAACACTAGAAATGCGAGAAAGAGCTAAGGGTTGGAGGTGGGCTCCGATTTTTGTTCGCCGAACGTGTCGGCCTGCGACATGCAACCGAAATCGAAGCCGTCTTTATAGTCGGTGGCAGGAAATACGCTCGCGAGACGCAGGGGGCACATGAGTGCGATGCGAAGAGACCAGAGCGAGTCATTTTGCGGTCGCCAATATGCGACTCTGGCCGTGGGCAAGTCGTTGCCCTTGACACCGAATCTCCAGCCAGCTTTGATGATGTACTGGTCCTTGGCCTTGCCATCGCACTTCTCGTCGGCCGCCATTGTATCACTTCCCCACGCAGGCGCTATAACCAACCTCCAATATCTGTGGGTGGCGGTGGAGTGGGCGACGTCTGGTCGCAATACAAATTCATACCTCCATCATAGGTGGTCGTGAAATGCCGCTCGAGGCACGAAGCGAGATACATTGGGTGTAGTCCATGGTGAACGCTGAAATTAGGGGAATGCGGTGGGAGGTACTCCTTTCGGCGTCGTCAGCAGTCTGGTTGTGCGCGTTTGACCTGGTACAGTAACTGTCATTGGCCAGGATAACGTACCCACTCGTCGTTGTTCATGGCAGCGAATTGGCTGCCGTCTCCGGTGCTGTGCACGTCATTGGGCGTGACACTGAGCTTCTCGTTGGCCTTGATGTTGGCCTCGTATTGGAACTGGCGGTTGGGTTAACATTGAAGGTGCTCGTTAGTGCAGTGTGAAAGATGGAAGGATATGTCATCGTACTTACTATTATTTTTGCCCCAAACCCGGACAGGATAATCAGCATTGATGTGTACAACACGATTAATGTGCCAGTAGCCGGGTTCTTGTTGGGAAGAGCGGGCGTGCGAAAGGTTGCCGAAAACGGGGACAGGCAATCCCAAGTGCTCCACTAGCCTTTACTGACGAGGTTCTATTCGGGAACCCAAGTCGGTCACATCAATGGCTATCCCGAGACGAACAAATGCTTGTTTGGCGAGTGGCGATGGCACCACCGCGTGACAACGAAGGCCCCAGTTGGGCACCCACTTGTTAGAGGCGGCTCTCTCCCGTGTGCCTCAGATGCCTTTCGGTATGGCGATCAGCATCACACAGGACGAATCAGAAGTGCGCACAGAGAGGAAGAAGTGGGATGAGCCGTGAAGATACCTTATATTGAAATTCTTTTCGCGGGGGCCTTGTAGATCCGGAAGAAAGTATGTTCGGTCATCTAGTTAATTTTTCGGTTGGGAAGTAGCGCGGATGGATGTACTTGTGCATCAGGCAGCATTGCCGGGAGTGCTGGCGGTGTGCCTGTTAGATTGGGGGGTTAACGGGTGAGAGTGGGTGTGGGAAGGGAGAAGAGAAGAGGATTGGCATTCACGAACAAACCGTAGTATGGGCGCCATATCTGATCTTGAAGACAAGGGAAAAGGTGGAAAACAAAAATTATGCTCTTGACATTGCAGGGAATGAAAAACGGTAGACAGGTGGATGCGTTGGTAGGATTTGGATAGAATGAGAGGGCAAAGAGTGGGGAAGGGAAGGGGTAGAGACAAATGAGCGGCAAGATGGAGAAGACCTGAAAGTCGAGAGAAAGAAGAGATGTGGCGAAAAGGATGGGCGGCAAAGTCGGACCTTTAGGGTGGGCGGAAGGCGTGGGTTGTGTGGGTATGCATCCGAGAATGGAGATGTCAACGACCGTACCACTGCCGCGCGAGTGACGTAGCTGGTTCGCACCCTAGACGTCCGCTTCCACCTAAGGCACCTAAGGGCTGCACATACGCGACCCGACTTGGTCCAGGGTGCTAACACGCCCCCTGCACCACACCAGGTCTACACCAGCGAGTGCGCGCCCCGCTTGAGCCTTACCGCTAAGTAAAAATGTGTACTACTGAGTAAGCATCAGTACCTGTGCAACTTCGACTTCCGGTGACGTACAGGCCGGTACCGGTTCTGCAGTAATGACCAGTACCGCACTGGATTGCGCTACACTACGGATGCTGCTGGGTACTTTGTTGTAATGACGAGTACACAAACAAACTGAATTGGCAGCTAACACTGCATCCTGCACCAGTGGGACCGCATAATAACAGTACTGACAAGTATTTGTCAGTACGCTACGGCGTAGTGCTGTACCGTGCATTGCCGGTGTCGCCGCCTCGCCGTGCTCCATACTGACCTGTACGGAATATGGCCACACGTGGCGAACCGTAGCGAAATCAGACTAGGTTAGTACAGACGCGTACTGTGCAGTACTACTCGTGACAGTACGATACTGGTATCGCCGTCTCGTCACACACCGTACCCATCTGTATGGAATCTAGCTGCACGCAGCAAACCGAAGCCAGATCAGACTGGGATAGTACAGACGCATCCCGCGCAGTACCGTTCATCACAGTACGATACCGGTGTCCCCGTCTGACCACGTACCGTGCAGTACCATTGTTGCCACCTCGCCTCACACAGTACCGACCTGTACGGAAGTTGGCCGCACACGGCGAACCAAAGCCAGATCAGACTGGGATCGTACGGACGCGTACCACGCAGTACCACTCGTCGCAGTACGATACCGGTGTCCACGTCTGACTGCATACCGTGCAGTACCCAGTGTCCCCACCTCCCTACCCACAGTACCGATCTGTATAAAATACCACCGCTGAAGGCAAATCAGACTGGAATTGTACGGACATGTACTGTGAAATACCGCTCAGCGCACTTCTATACCGTTGTCACCGCCTAACTACGTACTGAGAACTATACGAGTGAGTGTGAGCGCGAGTGTGAGTATGAGTTCGTGATGCATAAGGATGGTTTCCCCACCCTCGTATTCACAGCATTGCTCGCCCTGTGTGTGTGATTTCTGGCGAGGCTCGTTGCCGACGTCACTCATTTCCGGCATTACTCGCATGGCGTCGGTCATTTCCAGTAAATCACTTCGGTGACATTGAATGACCCATCCAAAAGACAGATCAAACCAAACCGTGAGATGCCATCCGACAGGGAGACTCATTGCATGTTAAAATGCCAACCGCCGGATTTGGCATAAAGTACTAGGCCAAAAGTTTCCGTACACCCAGGTACAACTACCCATGATGCCCTCACTCAACCTTCTCGATCCCCACAACCACAATTTAGAAAGTCTCAGTAGTTGGCATACATCATGAATATA
>Ga0307508_10001159_pt1 | contig 30293 bp, 41 predicted proteins | sample 9_EM_MG_FD_203089 | JGI IMG/M metagenome (GOLD analysis project Ga0307508, IMG submission 203089) | Populus trichocarpa ectomycorrhiza microbial communities from riparian zone in the Pacific Northwest, United States - 9_EM | ecosystem: Host-associated > Plants > Roots > Unclassified | place...
CCCGGGCCCCCCGCCCGATCCCCGCCCCCCCCCAACCCCCCCCCCCCCCCCCCCCCCCCCCCGGTGCCTCCATTTAGCCTTTAGGGGCCGCATTTCGAAGGGAAGTCGAGCGCAGCCGAGTGGCGCCACCAGTCAGCGGAGGAATGTAACTTATGGGCAAAGTGTCGACTCCTGACGGAGCACACTTGCACACCGACGGCCCGCGGAAGGGCAAGTCCCGACTCGGTCGGGAATATCACTCGCGATCCAACCACGGGTGGCTGGAAGCCTAGTGCGCCCAGAGGGGCAGTCGAAGAATGGACCCGGAGTGTCTTTGAGCACTAGCGGCGACAGTCCTAGGCTTTAGCTGCCGTAGAGTGTGATATTATTGTATGATCGGCAGCCGTACAGCCGCTGGCGGGGAAGAAGAGGGCCCGTAGGGGCCGAGGTCTCTATACTAGGCCATTTCGTTAGTATCGGGAGAGGCTAGAGTCTTGGATGTGTCGGATCGCGGCCGGGAGTTCTCGCCGTTATTCCCGCTTGATCGACTGGCGCACTCACCGCGGTAGAGGCTCGAAGATCTGCTCTTCGCTGAGGAAGAGACCGTCTCCAGCGCCTCATGATGAGGTGCAGGCTGGGTCCGCCGAGACTGAGAGACATCCACTCGAGTATAGCTGCATCTCGCTGTCTGACTTTTATATATCCATTAATCGCATGCGACCTATCTAGCGCATGGCGATGTATTAATACCAGATCCCGTTCACTACGGTTGTAGTCGCCGCCTGGGCCGGCACAAGCAAGCCGTAGCACAATAAAGACTGTTATGGACCTATATGCCCGTTCCTCCTCCCACAGCGCTGTTCTCACAGCTTTTTCTCTCCTTTTTCGGGGTTTGCGTGCCTTTTGCGGTCTGGCGTCCCTGCTCTCGCCGACGAAGACGGTCACATAGACGCCCTTGCCCCAAGCTTTATCAGCCCAGGACGGGACGCTCACCTCTTTTCCGTTTCCCGCCCCTCTCTCCTCCCTCCCCCTCCAATTGCGCTTCCTCTCAACCTTCTCCCATTCGTCTCCCGTTTCAACTCCGCGCAACGGGCAGATGTTGACCGCTGGGGTTTCGTGGGGTCGGTCTCCACGTCTGCATGCTCCGAGTGCATGAAAGTTGATGCGGGGGAGGTATCCCTCTGCTGCATCGCCGGCTGATGCGGGGTTTGATTCCCCATCCGTTTCGCTTTGGCCGCGGAGGTGTCGATGGAGGAGGAAACAGCGGCTGTGTCGCCGGCACCGGCCGTTGCGCCTGGAGCGCCCAGTTCTCCTCTGTGAGATTACCGATTTGCTCACTCATCGTAGCCATTAGGACCTGAGGTCCTTCACCTCGTGTGTTGTCTCTTTTACCACTTTTAAAATAGGTGTGACACCTGCCGATTGCTTCCCGATATCGGCGCATACGACCTGGACGACCACATGTTTAGCAGCTGCGATACGATATTTTAGGGGGAAGAATGAAACCGAAGAAAAAGTTGCGATGTTGGAATCAGCGAATAGGAACCACGCGCTTAGCGTCTTGACGAAGCTTTGATGTGAGTGTGTTGTATGTAGCGGGGATCGTTGCTCGCTGCCCGACTATGTAAAGTGGGGATAGTTAGTGTGGTGGCGTTCGTTCCAGCAGAGTGACAGACCGTGCGTCGGAGACCGGCACGCCACGGGGGTTGCAGAGCGCGTGCCACGAAAAGCGCGCTCTTCGTTCCGGTGGCGCATGGCTGCCTACTTTATCTGCGCAGATACACAGGTGGATACCTAATCTGCGTAGACTAGATATGTACACTACATTCGAGAAGTCATCGGCGCGGCCGGGTTGCCACGTGAGTTCCTGTACTGTCCTGTACCGTCCCGCCGGTTCGGTTCCTCGCGATTTAGAGTTATCTAGTGATCTAGATATATATCATACCGCGTCGAACCCCGTTTTCCTGGAGCTCCCGCGAGTTCTCCGTGAAGCTTTATCTTGAGCCCGATCGAAGTGTTTGGTGCGGCGACTTTGTACCGCGTGGAATGTCGGCCTATTGCCCCGTGCCCCAATTTGCCGCGCCTACGTGGATAACTAATAGTTAACTAAGTAGTCACCGTCGTCTTAGAGGCTTGGCCGCACCACTCACGCCGCTTGCCATCGGGATGCCCAGACAAGCCCCTTTTACGTACATCGGCGCAGCAGGAAGCGTATCCTTCATCTGTTCCGCGCCCGGCCACGTCAATGAGAACCTCCCATGAGCCGGGTAAATCGCGTCTCGCTGGCTTGACGGCCGAATCTTGTCTTCCTACTTAGCCACCCGTATTCGCGAGTGAAGAACCTGTTCCAACATACACTCGCTTTACCCTGAACCTGATCCTCGACAATATCCGGAAAGAAAAAAACAACTTCCTGCACCCAAGAACGCGATCCGATGCTGTCGACTCGACGGCTGTCCTCTATACTGCTGGCGGTTTTTCTGCTGCTCGCCGCCATCTTATTCCTGAACAGCAATTCGACGGCGACGACGCTCGAGAAGCTGACGAGGCCGAAGACCGGCGGGCCAAAACCAAAACATCCACAGCAGCCGCAGCCGCAGCCACAGGCAACACCGACACCATCGAAGGAGCCCGCGGGTCCCGTCGCCGTCTCGTATGACAAGACGACACCGCCGACGGTCGGGTGCGAGAGCATCGTGGCGGACCTGCAGCGGCGGCTGATCGAGGCCTACCAGCAGCAGTTCCGCGGCATCCGCTACGCCAACATCTATGGCTACCTGGAGACCGAAAACAAGGGCGACGCGGCCATCTGGTCGGCGCAGCAGATTCTGCTGAGCACGCTCGGCATCGACAGCATGGAAGCGTGCCGCTTCCTCGACAAGGGCTGCGACCTGGCGCGGTACAAGGCCCAGCTGGACGCACACAAGCCGCACTCGGCCATCCTGATGGCCGGCGGCGGCAACTTCAACGACTATTACACGACCGACCACCCGTCGCGCCTCGCCATGGTGCGCGAGTTCCGTGACACACCCATCCGCGCCTTTCCTCAGAGCATTTACATGACCAAGGACGACTCGATCCGCAAGACCGAGGAGATCTTCGGCGCGCACTCGGACCTGCAGCTCGCCGCCCGCGACCGGCCCAGCTTCGACTGGCTGCAGAAGACATTTGGCCCGCACGCCAAGGGCACCGTCCCCGACAAGGTGCGCCACATCCTGACGCCGGACGTCGCCTTCATGTTCGGCAACCGTCCCGATTTCCGGCTCAATACCAAGAAGACGTCCGTCCCTCATCCCCCCTCTCGTGTATGTGCCCCCTGCTGACACCGGCCCAGCCACCAGATCCTGATCCTGGCGCGCGACGACATGGAGATCGCCGAGGGCGACTCGCGCGCAATCCCAATGGGCACCGGCTCGCTGTTCCTCGGCGCGGCGGTCGGCAACGTGACGTACAACAAGGTCGACTGGAAGTTCACCAAGACTCCCGGAATCGACGCTGAGCCCGTTGTGCTCCCCGACGGCACCAAGACCATGACGGCGGCCGAGACGGGCAAGAACCAGCGCGCATGGGCCAAGGCCATGCAGGGCTTCGAGATGCTCGGCTCCGTCGACCTCGTCATCACCGACCGGCTCCACGGCCACATCATGAGCACCATCATCGGCGTCCCGCACATCCTCATGGACTCGAAGCTCAAGAAGAACCTCAACTTCCACGACACCTGGACCAAGGACTGCGCCTGCACGCGCGTCGCTGCCAGTTTCGACGAGGCCAAGCACTTTGCGGAGTTGTTCTTCGAGCAGCAACAGAAGGACAAGGGTGGGAAGGAATAAAACGGACAGAGGAGGGAGCGATACGGGTGGATTTTTTTTATTTCTTTTTTTGGAAGGGGCGGTATAAAATGTATATTTCGTAGGGCGCGAGACGGGTCATCTAGATTGCATGTTATTCGACGCGTGTGTGTTTATGGTGTTTTCGAGGCGCCAATTTGATGGTTGCGATGGGTGCATGATCCGTGTCCGTGATGCTCGCACACAACCACCTTCCGCGTATCGCTCTGCCCGACGACAGCAAGCCGGCTCTCGACCACAGCCCTACCCGCAATCGGATACATATGCGCGCTGGGGCACGACGGAAATCCAGAAATGCGGAAATTCGTGCGGAGATAGCTGGAAGTAGCACCGCATCTTCGCTTCGGACTGGCGTGTGGCCTTGCAGTTTCGCTTCGGACTTGACAGGTGGGCGGCCTTGCAGTTGGCAGGCAGGTTGTCTGGCTGGGAGGTGGATGGCGTAAAGGCTTAAAGGCTTGGCGTACGCAGGAGAATTCGGCGGTCTTCGTCATCAGTATGCTTAGTCAGTGCACGTGACTGTCCCAAACACTATATGTAGAGTACCCAACTCTTTCTTCATCACATCCACCAACAGGCGTGGAAACAAGTAAAGAGATCTACAGTTGCATCGGCGTGTTGACGGAGGAAGAACGGCGAGGATGGACGTCTCGATGCTTCGATAGCAGTCGGTCGGCGGGAACTGCTTCATCATCGATCTCCCCGGCCTGGTCTGCCTCTCCACCGCGCACTGGTGCGGCCCGTTGTGCGCGGTGTCGGAGCGATGGTTGCTCCGTGTCGTGTGTGGGAGCGAGGGAATGTGAGCGTGAGGTGCGAAAGGCGATACGGTATGCGGACATCCGTGGTAAAACTTCCCGCCCCCCGTTTTGGATCACGTAGGTGCTTAGGGACCTCTCCCAGTTCACCGTTGGTCACAGTGGCGTCTACTGTACGCTCTATCGTCGCCTCCGATGGACGGCGCTTTGCCCCGCTGGTTTTGGTTCCAGGTTGTGTCTTGGTTCTTGTTCCGCCAGTTTGATCCGCTGGATCTGGCTCCCTCACGGTTTCGACAGGAAGGTGGAGGTGGATCGTCTGGTTTTTTCGTGGGTTTTCGCGATACTGCTTCTGCTAGTGCCGGTTCTACTGTCTCTGCTGGCTCTCAACTTCCACAAGTTCTGTCGGCGCTGGCGACACAGGTTGGTTCGATTGCCCTGATGGCCCCCAGCTCGATGGACCCAGTTCTGATGTGCCGGCGGTAACTGCCTGGAGAGCACGTCCACGACCGACCGGCCGTCAAGATTGGAATTTCTATACGCCACCACCCAGCCATTCGATAGGGCACCGGGCACCTGCAAGACGGCGAGTATGTCTTGGCCACGGTCTTGATGTCATTCCGGATCACTTGCCAGCACGGACGTGGAGTTGGGATCATACCGATGATCTCCTACAGCCTCCCACCCGTCAGCCTGTGGTCGTGCGGCGATATTCCGACCCGAAGCTGCTCTGCTTGGCGCCTCCGGACGCCGTCGGCTGTCGGCCGTAGTGCTCGGGACGAATCATGTACCATCGCCTGCCAGGTACGCAGCTACGTAATCAGTTACAGTCAGTCCTGTGCTGAGTGCAGTGCTGATACCACGGACTAGTTTGGGACTGGGAGAGATCGCGGCGGCGGGAGCCCCCCCTCCGGGGCCGTTCAGAGTTATAGATGTACCAGAAGAATATTGTTGTTGTATATATCGATGGAGTCTGTCAAGCAATAACTACCTATAAACAAATAGAGAGAATGACGGTAGGTTCGATGCGAAAACATCGTCGCGAACAGCAAGTTCTCTTTAGCTATATACAACGGGAGGCCGCCTTCCGGGACGGTAAGCCATCCATACACCGGACGTACAACATTCCAACAACCTCCGGAAGTGCAGCATTCCGACAATCTCCGGACGTGCATCATTCTGACAGGTACTAAGATGCAGCCTCTTGCCGGTGCGATATCGGCGTACTGGGCGGGTTCAAGTATGCTCATCTCGCTGATCGGAGTTGGGCACAGCATCACGACAGGAGAAAGAGGACTCGCAGTACGGAGGGGCGAGTGAGAGACATGAACCACAAATAACTGCATTTCTATCTGCAAATAGAGCCGGGTGGGTGTAACTATGTAAGTACATGCAAGGTCTGGGACTGCAGGAAAAAGGTCTCACGCACCTTACCTCCCGGGCTAGTGGCGATATCTAGTAGCGGCTATCTATGATATAGTATATACATTTGTGACAGCTGCAGCCTATGAGCGGATGCAACGCGACCCGCTAGATCGGTGATCACAAGCCCTGGGCGATCCTAAATCGGTGCTGTTCCTCCAACTATGTATCGAAATTTTGTGGTTTTGCATGGTGCACGTTCTTAAGCCAGGCGATATGGAGTTACTCTATCAGAATTTTGGCTGGTCCTCCTGGAACTCACCTAGCGGGCTACGTACAAGGCAACATTGCCCTGCGGTGGCTGCGCGCTTCACATCATGCTGCCACATTGCAGCTGCTAGGCGCTACTTGCCGGTCTGCTTTCTCTGGACTACGTCGGGTGTCTGGCCAGCGCGTGGGGGCGCGTGGATGTCAGCCCAGACCGGACCCAGAGAATAGTGGGCATTCAATTTCGCTTTCTCCAGGTCGAGCCGTTTCGTACCCGGCGATACCATTCGCTCCTCTCGTCGGTTGTTATGGTCTAGAGTGCTTCCCTCGCCCTTGTCGGCGGTGTCGTAATGCCACCCCGCCAGCGCGGGAAGTTCCATCGGCAATCGCGTATCTAGGCCTCTCTCCGCCTCACTCCGCCGCATCCTACTGGTCACTGCAGAAGACACTACCATGAAACGCAACTACCGCCGCGATCCGCACCGCCGGCCAGCCCTTTCCCCAGTCCGCGCTGCTCCTCCGACACGGGACAGCCAGCGCGATGGGAGCGCAACGGAACAACAAGCCTCGACTCGACAACCCCAGCGACTACCCCCAGCTTCCGCAAGAGATCAACTGCGCTGCTGTTGGATATATCGATGGTCCAACGAGGCCTGCCTAGGCCTACATACCTAGAACGCTGTGGGCAGATGCGTCCTAGGGCTATAGAGGCGCTTTGCGTGGGGACGCGTCCGGAAGGCATGAGGTGGCAAGTTGCCACCGACGAGATCTAGACTTGATGGTTCTGACGGAGGGCGCAACCGGCAATGGGCCTGCCTGCAGAACCGGAGTCTCCGGAAGTGCCAAAACGGAGGGCTATGGACGGGACGAAGTACCCTCGACGAATAGGGCCAAAGTCGGCGGAGACGACGACGGTAATCGTAACCTCGGGGCGACAGGCAAGGTCACGGGGAAGCAACCCGCACACATCACTGCACCTCATCTCTCTCCGTCAGTAATATTACCCCAGGGGCGTCTCCAGGCGTCGTCTCCCACAGCCTCTCTCTCGTGTATGTGGGAACTCCTTCGGCTGCGTGAAGCACGAGAGATGTCGGGCACCAACGCGCACGAGAACTACGCAGGAACCTAGAAACGTTCTTCCAGCACCCATCATACTCCCTACATCCACGCACGGCGATTACATAGTGGTCTTTGCGCCAGTACCGAAGCCAACGGCAGGGTTCTTTGGAGTTGGAGTGGCACTGGAGTCGGACCAGTACATACCATTCGTATTCGAGCACGACGTGGAGGTATTTATTCGCGTCGAGTTGTGTGGCCACACGGTGCAGCCCTTCGGTACCATTTCGGCACATCTTGATGAAGCACGATCTCGGCACCACAGAGGATTGGGAGGGGTGACAGAAGATGGGCAGGGATTTCATTCGTCGCTACGCTCGCAGCTCGTCGGGGGTCGTGCCAGTACAGTTTGTGTTTCCTCAGCTGAGCCGCCCATTCCAAGCTTTGACAAAGCTTTTTTGTTTATTCATTGATTACATGCGAGCTATCTAGATCATGACTACATTTGTATGTAAGTATATCAACATTGGCGCACGGATACACGTCGCACATAATATGTGCAGGATGTTGTAGTGGCTTCATAGCAGTGGATGTACGTACAAGCCGATCTCACCGGACTCCGTTGAATGGTGGAACCACCACTAGATGTTGGAGGTGCTTCTCGTTGCTGGAGTTCGTGTCGGCGTGGTTTTTGATTTAGCGCCTGTGCCTTAGGGTTTGTTGGGGACACGATTGCGTAGGGCGCAAGAGCGGGGAAGAGTGAGAGGAGGATCTTTTGTTGTGCGGGCTCTTTCCTTTTCCTTTTCCTCATAATCTATATGTACTTATCGAATACTACAACAAAGTTGTGAGCCGCTTGATCATCCAGTATCCATGCGCCTTGTATTTCCTCATTTCATACGGGATTCAGACTGATCGAACTCCTATTATTTATCTCTATCCTCATTGCTAATTGATATTCTTTCAACACTAGACGGTAACGATTTCACTCATAAATCGCGAGTACATCATGTGCTAGACATGGCGACAGACCGGAAGAAACTCCAATGAATTTTTAAGGGGTACCAGCGCAATCTAAAAAGGAAAGCGAGAAAAGGAAAGCAAAATCTTGGCCGTCTCAGGTCTAGGTCTCTCACGAACTGACAAGCGAAATGGATCCGGAGTGGGAAGTCCTCTTCGCCTTCTCACGGAACTCGATTATGGCCGGATGGAACTCGGGCCGCCAATCCCTTCCTCCATCGTCCGACTTCTCGTCGTCACCGCCGGATTTTGGGCTGGAGCTGGAGCCATCGTTGGAGTCATTACCCTATTACCCTTGGCCGGCTCTGACGCATAAAGCGTCCAGATCCAGTCTTTGTTGACTCTCTCCACCATGTAATGAAGGCTTTTCCAGTAAGCCGGGACACCCCCGCCGGGAGCCTTGAGAAACCAATTTGGGGATCTTTTTGGTAGGACTGTAGACATAGCAGTTAAGGATCGCTCGTCAGTAGCTATGTATTCTTCGCTGCTGTAGGCTGGCGGCGACGGAGTACTTGCTTCCTGAAGTCGGCACCGATGACGGAGTACTTGAAGGTGGTACCGCAAATGGCGTAGTCAACGTGGACCTTGGAGGCGACGAATGGAAGTCTAATCACTACGGGACGTGGAAAATCTCCTGTCGGGATGGCATCTTTGTCCAGTTAGCACCTGTAAGTAGCGATGCTTGATGAGCCTGCTTTGCGACACCTTTGTAGTCTGACTCTCGCTGTGCTTATCCAGGCTGCTGTTAATGGTAGTCGTCATTTTGATGGTTTGGAGGCTCTCCAGGGTGTCGACAGTGGGAAAGTGTTGTAGGTAGAAGTGAGCAACCGCGGATTCCGTGCTGGCTATCAAATGTGGTGATATGCTAGCAACCTGTAACGTCGGTGCGGGGCGAGTCGGAATGGGGAAAGACGAGGGAGGACAAGACACGAGGCGGGGTGAGTTCCAGACAAGGAAGATAGAGGGAGAGAAGATCTATGTTCAGGAACACAGAGGCTGCGTGAGGAACAGAAAGGAGGGGAGGGACGGTCCCCTCAAGGTGTGCTCCGAGTGGAAAGCCCAGCAGAAAGTTCCTGTGGGCAGAGGTGTGGAAGGAAGCGGGCAGAGGGGAGAGCCGGCTCAAGTTCCGAGACCTGCTCGCCGATGGGAGGTGCAGCCAGGCAGTACTAGACTTTCCCTCCACGGCTGATGTGGGAAGGCTTGTCCCGGCTGAGGAAGACACAGGGAGTGAGGCGTCAGAGTGGGGAGCGGAGGGAGAGCGTGCCGTATCGCCAACATTGCGCCTAGCATAGAGTGAGATCGCGTGCTCAAGGGTTCAGCAGAGGCAGCCTCTTCGGTACGGGAGGAGATGGCGAGACTCTGTCGGTACATACCGGAACGAGTAAATGGGCATGTCTTATTGTCCTGCTTGCGGTAAAATATCGGGACAGCACAGATGAGATTGATTGGAGACAACAGTAGTAAGTAGAAGCCGCAAGACAGAAACCGCCATGACTCTCCCTCCGACACCATCAGATTGACAGGAAACAGAGCATAAAACTTGATCAAATGAAAAGGAAGCAGAAGTAACACCATAGCCACCCTCCTGTATCGCATCCGACGCCAGCTAATCAATAGAAACCAACCTGTAAAACTTGATCAAATGAACAGAAAGAAAAAACAACATGACCACCATCCGGTATCGCCTTCAACGCCCTGAAAGTGACAGAACAGCTTCGGAAAATAGATCAGCAAGCATGAACAGTTGAAAAGGAAGAATCAAAAAATAGTCTAAGCGCCAAATAGGAAACCATGTCAAGAAAAAGCAAAGAAAGTAAGACCCAACTCCGCCATCCACAACGCCAGTAAGTCTCGCAGCCCAACAGCGCAGGAAATTCGATGTGGTTGATGAAGTTCCGCACCGCAAACAGGGCCGTAAACCGCCCCGCAGAAGTCATAGGCACTCCGAGACTCTAGCAGCCCCTAGTCTCCATCCACCGAGTCCGGACTCTTGTGAGCTCCTGATCCGTAGTAGTTGTGAAAAAAAAACATCGTAAAGCACCAACGCCGCAGTAAATATGAGTCCGAATCGAAGTAGCTAGGGAAGAAACGAAAAAAGGAAAAAAAGGTCGGATCCCGAACTATTGGGTAGAACGGTATGGCGTATTTGCGCGACTGTCTCAAATGTTGTCGGTCGTCTGGTCTGCGCCATCCAGTTCTCCCTCGGCGGCTGCATTGCTAGGCTCGTCGGATTTCCCGTTAGTCCCGTTGGCTTCTGCGCCGGTCTCGTCCTCAAAGTGAGACTCGTAGTCGTACTGGTCATCGTCCACGAAACTGAGCTCCGGCTCGTCTTCGCTCAGCTCATCCTCTTGATCCCAGCCTTCGACGTCCGAGTCTTCCCAAGAGTTCTCCAGGTATGTGACCGCCCCGTCCTCTATGGTGGCACGCCACTTCGGCTCGAGCGGGGAGGCCCAGCCACATGGGCTGTAGTTCTCTCTAACCAACTGCAGGATGTGCTTTCGGCCCTTCGCTGGGAACACGCATTCGCGGGGGTCGGCCCCCTGCTTGACGAGAAGCTCGACGAACTTCCAGATGCCGCTCCGAAGAGCGTACTGCAGAGCAGTGCAGCTTGCGCGCGTGCTATCGCGCCTGTCGATGTTGTTCGTGCGCTGGATGAGATATTCCAAGACGTCTGCGCGGCAGTCCTGGTCGGCGCCGTTGGCCCGTGGCTCCTTGGTTGCCAGGTGAAGAAGCGTCATCCTCTTTTTGCCGTACCGCTCGTTGGCGGAGACGGAACCCGAACAGCAGAGGAAACGGACTATCTCGACCGACCCGCAGCACACCGCTAGATGCGCGATGCTCGAATACTTTCCCATTCTGAACATGGGAGACAGTCCGAACCGCACAAAGGCCCTCACCGCATCCGCATTGTCTTCTTTGACCATCCGGGACAACCGCCTGGGGGGGCTCTGAATACTGGCGGGGTGCTTCGCGTTGTACTCCTGGAAGCCGGCCGCCGCGATCCGATACATCTTCGCATTGAGCGTCGCATGCAAGGAAGCTGACGTGCAGACGAGCGAGTTCATATTGGTGAAGTCGAAGATGTAGAAGCGCTGCATATCCTGGAAGTATACCAGGTAGTCGGCAATCATGTAAATCAGCTCGAGCGGGAGGGTGTCCAGCCTCCGACAACCGTCGGTCATCTTCGCGAACGATGTGTATCGGCTTCAGCGGTGAGGATGGCTGAGTGCAAAGTGCCGTGGCTGTGACCGAGACTGGCGAGTATTTTGGAAGCCGGTAGAAGAGGTGTGGCGGAGGGGGTGTGGTGGAGAGAGGCCAGGTGGTGGGGTGGGGAGGGGTGGTTGCAAATGTGATTGCGGGAGATAGATGGATATGCGACGGCGGATGTACGGTAGACGAATGTGGGTGGGATGAGTGGGATAGGAGGAAGACGGTACAGCGGGTAGGTTTGACCGCAGCAGGACGGTATGCCGCTTTATCGGCTTCCGACATACCGCCTTTGAAAGTCCGATGTCGAGTGCCCTTTCTATGTCTACCGCACTTCCATTACTCGAAGTCCGCTTGGAGACTCGGAACGGTTCAAGGGGAAACAACCACCGGGGGAGAGTTTGTGTACAATTTCAGTTTGAAAGCTCCCGCGACGATTGTAGACGTCCGCGGAACGAATGTACAGCTCAGATATCACAACATAGACAATGTGGAGGGACAATACTCGGCGACGACGGCCGTACAGAGGCCGTTCCAGAAAATCTCCGTTCCTTTTTTTGTTCATTCGTTAATCGTGTGCGACCTATCTAGATCATGGCGATGTACACACTTTCCCGGTTCCTGTCCACTGTCCAGACCGAAGGCGGCTCGTTGCAGCTCCCCTTTGCCCTCCGCCCAGACCTGATCCGAAGAAAGATATAGCGCTTCAAGGAAATGACAAAGGAGAGACAAGAAAACGAAGCCACCCTTCGGCTTCTACTCCTCTTCCACAGGCCCTGAAGGAGGGCGTGGGGAAGACGGAAAAACTCCGTGGTCCAACGCAAACTACGTCGTTACGCCAGAATTGCATTGAATCAAGCGCTGCTCGGGCGATGGAAAACGCTGTTTTGCAAACCCAATCCTCCCGCTAGATTTTTGCTCGGATGAGGATAGGATGATTCCTTCAACAAAGGTCTTTGTCCTAGTCAGCTACCACGTCGACATGCCGCGCTTATCGCGTCTGATTCTCTCTTTGTCCCAAGGTTGCGAATTTTAAGAATCTAGCGTTGTACTACATTCTCCCGTATCTAACTACATACCAACAAGCTCTGGAGACTATCCCTGTGCGGTCCAGCGTTTGTAAATGTGTTGCTGTGTATAAGCGCTCCCCATAGTTAAGGTCTAACGGCAAATGCTAGCGCTGTGCGTGTGTGCCACGATGGAGGTGACGGCGGTGAGATCGATGTGTTGGCTGTACTCGCGAGCCCGGACCATCCAAGCGCTACAAACGCGTCATCGTGTCGGGGACGTATCAAGCGAGGCTCTAGTCTGCTCTGAACAATGCGGATCCAAGCGAGATCTGAACCGCAGGCTGAGAGTCTCCGCTGGCGTCGCCCGTCAATATGGGTGCAAAAACATGGCGGCTGATGTTCCGTGTGCACCAGCTTTTTGTTTTGTTTTGCCATTGGTCGCATGCGGCCGTTGGAGATCATGGCGATGTACTGTACACACAGTCCGTTTCCCGTCGGCAGTCCGCTCGAAGGCGGCTCATTGCGAGCTTCCCTTTGTCCTCTTCCCAGGCCGTCCCAAGGACATGTACGGCGCACCAAGGAAATCACCGAGAAAAGAAAAGGGAAAAAGCAAAGAAAAGCTGCCCCCGCGTCCTACTCCTCTTCCGCAGAGGCCATGAAGGAGGGTGTGAAGGAAGAGCGGTTGCTCCTCGCCACCGGCACCCAGCTCTTCAGCCTCTTGCCTCTTCTCCTCTTCCTGTTCTCTCCGCTCCCGTAGTTCCCACTCCAACGCCTCGCAGCGCACCGTACCGACCAGTACGGAATATGGCCGCGGGTTGCAAACCGAAGCCAAGTCAGACTGGAGTTGTACGGACACGTACTGCACAGTGCCGTGTTGAGTTCAAATGCATGAGAGAAGTGTGAGTACGCGTGTGAGTTGTGTGAATTAATGCGAGTGTGAGTACGAGTCGCTGTATATAAAGAGGGCTTCCCTTCCCTCGTGCCATCTCTTCTTCTCTCTCATGCAACCTCTTGTTTATCTTACGAATCTATTCGATTGTGGTTTCCACATTCACGGAGTTCGTCGCTAATTGTTCCTGTCCTTCCTCGTCCGCGACGCTCATGCACATTTCCAGAATGTGGCGCTCGTTCCTGGATTCACTCAATCTAGTGTCGCTCGTCCCCGGCTTGTAGCGCTCGTTCCTGGTGTCATTTATCATACTCAAGGACACATACCCAGGCATTTTTAACCCACAAAATATATGTGATCAGCCAGGTTTTATTCGATTGACTCAATTAAGGCCAAAAAAACGACCCACAAGCTCGAGTGCTCCCGAGGTGGCATGCATAAGGAGGGGGACAGTGACGAAGATGACCGTGAGGAGAGGTTATTGTACTTGTGTAATGATCTACCCATGTGGGCGGTTGCGCGGCTCTCCATGCGCACGTCTTACCTACTTGAGTACAATAGCTGGTTTCTACTGCTGGCAGGTTCAACTAACTAGCTGCAGACGCACTCTCTAGATAGATAACTGTTGTGGCTCGAGCAACTAGTTAACGCTAAAAAACCGAGTGGCTGATGGTGGCACAAACTTTCGTGTGATAGTTGAAGTCAGAATTGTCCGCCTGCTCGTCTTCCACACACGTGCGCACTTGCAGAAACTGTTTCCGTGGCCGTGGGCCGTTCCAGATCATTCATGCTCGCACCCCCGCACAACGCTTATTTCTCCTGAATAGCATGCAGGATCTGTAGCCTCCCTGCCACCCAACACCGAACGCCAAGATTGCGCCCTCCTCCCTCACAACACGATACGACAGCTAAGATGCCGCCCTCGTCCGCGCCCGACGCCGAGTTGCAGTATTTCGAGACGCACAGCCCGCCGGCAAACCTGAGCGCGATCTCGTCAGAGCTGCAGAGCTTCGTCGACCTGCACCACTCGTGCGGCCGGCGCGTCGTCCTCATTTCCTCGGGCGGAACCACAGTGCCGCTCGAGAACCAGACGGTGCGGTTCATCGACAACTTCTCGGCAGGCACGCGCGGTGCCACGTCGGCTGAGTACTTCCTCGAGGCCGGCTACGCGGTCGTGTTCCTGCACCGCCAGTTCTCGCTGTTGCCCTACTCACGCCACTACTCGCACTCGACAAACTGCTTCCTCGACTACCTATCCGAGTGGGGCCGCATCGGTGAGGACGACGGCGCCAACACCGACGGTGGCGACGTGGTCGTGCGTGAGCGCTACCGCGCGCAGATGCTGGACGTGCTGCGCAAGTACCGCCGCGCCAAGGAGCACAAGTCGCTGTACCTGCTGCCGTTCACGACTGTGACCAGTTACTTATTCCTGCTGCGCGAGGCTGCGCTGAGGATGCAGGTGCTGCGCAACGACGCGCTGTTCTACCTCGCGGCAGCCGTGAGCGACTTCTTCGTGCCGCCCGACAGGATGGTCGAGCATAAAATCCAGAGCGGAGATCTGGCACGTGCGCCGGAAACCGTGGACGAGACGCTGGACTACACTGCAGCCGCGGCAGTGGCGGGAACTGGTGAGAGCCTCACTGACGACGGCGGACTGGGCGCGAGGGGCAAGAAACTGGTCATCGATCTAGATCCCGTCCCGAAGTTTCTGAAACGGCTAGTCGAAGGGTGGGCGCCGCACGCGATGATCACCTCGTTCAAGGTACGCAGCGCCGCTTTCTTCCCTCCTCCCAAGTCCCCTGTTGACACCCGTCTAGCTCGAGACCGACCCAAGCATCCTGCTTTACAAGTGCCACCAGGCGCTGAACCGGTACAGCCACCACCTGGTGATCGGCAATCTGCTGTCGACGCGCAAGTTTGAGGTCGTGTTCGTCGACAAGAACGCCGAGCAGTGGATCCGAGTGCCTGAGGCGAAGGACGGTGAGGAGCAGGCCGAGATTGAGAGTCTCATCGTGCCAGAGGTGGTCAGGCGACACGACCAGGCGATCGGGGCGAAGGAGTAGGCGGTGGCTAGACGGATACTTAGATGGATGGATGGGCGCAGCTACCGTCGTTATCTCGTTACTCACTTTGTTTTGGGAGTCGGTTTTTATGATCTTGTATGTGCCGTCGGAAGGAAGAAGGGAAACAAAAAGGCAATAGCTTCCGGTTCACTCCCCGCACGAGCTCGTAGATTGGTCGCCCAATCCGACCGTGTACACAGAATCGAAGGTGCATCTTTCCCAATTTTCTGCCACCACGCATTATCGCGACGGATGCAGCACGTACATATGTTCACAACGGGACGAGATGAGGAGACGATAAGAAACTGCCATTGACAGGCGAGCATCTGCCGGCTTCGATGAGTAGAGGGGCAATCCCGCGACGGAACATCCTTCCGATATAGCTAATTAGCAGGGCAATGGAATAGCAGCAGAAAATGGATCCCGTGGATGTATGGTGCATAAAGGTCCATCTTTTCGCCAGCCCAATTACAGGCGAGCTATTGGCTGGTAGGAGAAAGCGAAACCGAGAAGCATACATATATACACAACACTAACCCCGCGCTTACTCTTTTCACGACGCTCCTGGTGCAGTGTGACGCAATGTTTTTGCCTTCTGCCACCGCGCCTCCCCCATTGCATATATACCGCTCCTTATGACTACGATGAGCGAGCGAATCGATAAGCTCACAGAGGAGAACCGGGCACTCCGGAAGCAAACGCCAGTGCCAGCTACACAGCCGCCGCCGCCTCCTCCATCGACACCGCCTCCGCGGCCAAAGCGGAAATGGACGGGGCCTCAAACCCCGCACCAGCCGGCGAAGCAAGTGAGGGATACCTCCCCACAACAACTCTCATGCACTCGGAGCATGCGGATGTGGGAACCGACCCCGCGCAACCCCCGCCATCAACATCTGCCACGGCCGCAGGGCCCGCACCTCGCCATGGCGACACGGATGAGGGATGGAAGAAGGTTGAGAGGAAGCGCAACGGGAAAGGAGAGAAGAGAGGGGCAGGATTTGGAAGAGAGGCGGGCGTCCCGTCCTGGGCTGGTAAAGCTCGGGACAGGGGCGGCGTCTCTGTGACCGTCTTCATCGGCGGGAACAGGGACGCCAGGCCGCAAAAGGCACGCAAACCCAAAAAAGGGTCGGAGCCGAGCACTCAGACTGAGAGACAGAGGAGAGGTGGGAAAGGGGGCGGGCGTGTCAGCCCGTAGAGAGAGGAGGCTGGAGCCGAGGAGTTGGGGGCAGAGGTTCTGGAACTACCGCTGTTCCCCCGCCACCCCTTCCTTCATGGTTTCCGCAGGAAAGAGGGAGGGCTAGGCGGAGGTCCTCCAACGATTTCTTTTGTCATTTCTTTGGTTTTCTATATCTTCTCGGGGAAGGCCTGGGCGGAGGGCAAAGGGGAGCTTGCAACGTGCCGCCACCGCGCGGACAGCGGACGGGAAAAACGGAGAAAATGTACGCCGCCATAGTCTAGATGGGCTGAATGCGAGTATGACTAAACAAAAAAATTGCATATGTACCGCCTGCCCGGCCGTACCGTCGGATTGCGTAACCGCATACCACCCATTACCTCCCATCTCCATTGCGATCTCCATGGCCATCCCAAGGCAGTGCTCTTTAGGAGCTTCGTACGTATGGCGCAAGGGTGGGAAAAGAATGCGGAGAGAGCTAGCGGTTCAACTCCTGGGTTTCATGCCACCTACCGGTGACGGCAACGGCTTTTGTTTGCCTAGTTTTCCTAACCCCGCCACTTGAATATAACCAAATAAGGTATGCTGGTTTCATGTAAGCAGCTGTCCGGTTCGCCGTTGTTGCTACGTTGCTACCCACCGCGATGGAGGACGCCGCCGCGCCGGACTACCCGCCACCACAGCGGGCGGCAGCGTACGGAAGAATCGCGCCAGTACTTTGCAGAGGCGGGGCAAAAGTGTGGAACTCGCAACCGTCAGAGGCTTGCTAAATGCGCGTACAGCTGTAGGCCTGCTACTTTGCAGTGTTCTACACAGACCGGACCGGACTGCAAACGTCGGGATAGGCCGGGTTTGGCACTCCTGCATAGGGTGCGCTTTGGGAGGTGGCAATCTTCGCTATAAATAAAGTATCTAAAGCCGAGCGGTGCCGAGGCCCGAATGGAACCTCAGCGCCGGATCGCTACTTGTTTCCGTATTTGCTTGGAATTCTCGGTGTATAAGCGTGACTATCGCCTCTCGTATGGCACGCGGGCTCTGAAGGACTCGGCGCGGTTATGCTGCGTAGTACATATAATTTGATGCAACATCTTGCTCGCAGTGGCAGGTAACTATTACCTCGGACCTTGTCTCTGCCTCGGCTAGCTTTGCCTGAACTTGCCTTCTTTTCTCTTATCTGGTCTTACCCTCTCACTGACTGCTCGCGCTTGTACGCTCGCCCGGTCGTGTCGCTCGCCCGCCGGAGCGCGAAACTGCAACTTTTTGGGTGCGGCTTAGCAGACGTCTGTTGACCGTCCAGACCGTCAGAGGACCTTTCCTAAAATTGCTCCGGTCTATGTAGAACACTGCTGCTTTGCGAAGCCGATCTCCAAGATAATCCGCATACTCAACCGCAATTGCCGTGCAGACGCGGTCGAGAGATAGGAATCAACGCCAACCCACTCTCCACACCTCTCCGCCGTAGAATACCTTCACGCGGGGAACTAGGACGTCTGTAACCCTAGCAGTCCATAGGTACTCAATAAACAAAACATCACAAATAGATCGCGAGAGAGAGAGAGAAGAAAAAAATAATCAAGACAGACGTCTCATTCCAAAGGCTTTTGCGTTAGAAGGGTTAAAAAGAAGACACGTGACAAACACATCATTCCAAAGGGCTATCACAACTGAAACTGTGAAAAGGGAGACCTGAAAGAACCACTGCTAACCCATTGCCTCGAGTCATCCGACAGAACGCCAGATTACCCATAGGCATGCCTGAAGCAACAATCGGCAAGTTGTCGGTGTTGACTGCAGTCACAAGGCGAGGAATGGAAAGCAAACAAACTTAATTTTTTAACAGTGAAATTATGGTATAGGGAAGGAAAGGGTGGTGAAGTGACGAGTAGTAGCACATAGAAGGGAGAAAACCGAAGTGTCTCGCCTCGCGCGATCCAGAACGGACTGGGAGCTACCTACTAAGCTTCGCCTCGAGATCGTGGAGATCGTTCACATTACCCCTCCCTTTGATCAGGATCTCGACTTGGCCCTCTCGCTGAGTAAGCTCGTAGAGCATGCCCTTCGTCGGCAGAGACCATATCCAAGGGTACGCGCTGCGCGTGTCTCCTGGGTTGGCACGCTCCTTGTTCGGACTTGCCTCGAACACCTGCAATTTGAATCTATCCGTTCTCAGGATGAGAACATCCTTCGTTGCAGAAGTCCAGTCAACGGAGAAGTTCGTTCTAGGCGTAGCGCTCATGCGGAACGTTACAGCCCCAGGAATTTCAATGCGAATCCGATGGCCATCCAAAAGCTCGATCGTGGGCGGCAGGAGCATATCCTTTCCCGAGTAATTCCTGGCCCTGCCGTCAAATCTGATGGTGACCCAGAGCAGCTCGCGGACCAGAACCCCAACCAACCTCGGCGTCTCCGATCCCGGGTACGTGTAATGACTTCTAGACACCCAAAGCTCCCTCTGCACAACCGAAGCGGTATTTTCAGATTCGGTCCTTGGTTGCACTGAGGTACGCGAAAAGGATGGAGCTGTCGTGGGAGCCGGATCTGTCGTGCTGGTCGCAACTCCCGATGGAATCCTCAGATCTGGACGGTTGTCATCCGGTCTAGCACCGGCATGTCCGGCGGACACATCCTTGGCGCCTGGACTGGCATTCCGAGCATCCCCGCTGCCATCCCTCCTGAGCTCGCTAACTCCACCTGGACTCTCGGGACATCTACCTTCCATGCTGCTTGTTTTCGTTGGCGGCCCGGAGACGGTTGGCACAGCTCGACCGGCTAAGGCAGCTGGACCTAATGTTGAGGTCGGCATCCCATGTCCCCCACGCACAGCTGAGGCGGTGTTTCCAGTTTTGGTCCTTGACTGCGCCGGGATACGCGAAGGGTACGGTGCTTTCCCGGGAGTCGACTCGCTCGTCCTACAAATAACTCCAGATGGCCTCCTCTGATGCATAATGTTGTCACCCCGTCCAGCATTGACCGGTTCGACGGACACGCCATGGGCGCCTCCATCGGCATTCCGAATATCCCCACCGACTTCCCCCCTGCGCACTCCAACTCCACCAGAACTGCCAGAAAATTCAGCCCTCAAGCTGCTGGAAACGCTTGGTGGCGACGAAAGAACGGTAAGTGAGGGCTTGCAGGGTGAGCCAGCTGAGTCCCGAGCCGTGCAGCTCTTTGCGAAATCATACTTGAAAAGGTTAGGGTGGAACCCAGGCTGATGCTTCACAGAAACGAGATTGTCTTGGACACATACCTCTATCAAGAACCTGCGCCAGTTGTCCCACATTTCCGACTTCATCAGATGGCAGCTGATGGAGATGCCCTTCTCGTAGATTGCGCCTTCGTGTACCTTTGGAACCAGCCCCCACTGCAGCTCGCCAGATAGATCGCCGTTGTGGGTCTGGACGATTGTAGCGGCTCCAGGCAGCATGGTGACAAGAATTATCTCACCCATTCTCGCGATCGTAACGGACTCCACACCGTCCTGTGCAAAAACCCTAATTCTGCATACATTCTGGTCGGGCCTATCGAGGTACTGCGCGTGGAACTGTATTCCGACGTGATATTTTCCGTAACTTCGTGCGAGGACGATTTCGGCGGCAGATCGTGTTGTAACCGCCGGCAGACTGAGAAACTCAAGGGATGGAGAGGCAATCTTGGAGCAGGTGAGAACGATCCGCTGTGCGAATAGATCGTTGGCAGTTCCAACGACCTGACGTAAGAGATCGTTCTGTTTCGTCGTCGAAGACTGCGCAGGATCAGCGATGCGACACTGATGGAACGGCAAGAACAGGGTGTGAAAGCACGTACCTTAACTACCGCACCGGGAGCCTGTGATCGTGCCACCACCGACTGGGGCTGTGGAATTGCAGTGGGGGTGGAGAACAACTGTGGTGGTGGGATTTGGGGGAGGTGGAGGGAAGAGATTTGTAGCGACCGGGGGGAGTGGGGTGGTATTAGGGGGTGTTCAAATGGGCGAGGAGAAGACATTTGCACTGGCGGAGGGAGGGGAACAAGGGCTGGGCCGAGAGAGGGCGGATGGTATGAGATGACGGGAGAAAGAAGAAAGGAAGTTTAGTATAATGGGGGGAAGTTTAGGGCAGTTGCAAGCGTCGAAGCGAAGCAAGGGAAGTGGGTGGAAAGGTGCTTGTACGGCTGTTATCCGCTTGCTTCTTTCGTCGTTGATTGCCGCTAGATGGGCGATGTCTCCGGAGATGGTCTTCCCTGGGGATAGGATTTTCACGTCCAGAAACCCTTCTTGGAATTCTCCAGGCGGATGAATTCTAGCTCGGATTCCAAGGTCCAAGTCACCGCCTAGCCCTTGCAACAGCTGTGCTCATGAGGACCGCATCTCACGACAGCTTCTCGGTCACAACTGCTGAGTGATATTGTGTGAATGCTCTTATACGTGGACAACCCTAACCCGACTGGTGGGTGAGATTGCATGAAGTGAAAGCAGGTGAGAGTCCATCCATCAGGAAAGGCGTGCAATTCCTGTCGCTCACTACTGGAGCTCTAGGTACGATAGCCTGGAGTCCCCGGTGGGAAAACCAACGGGTTACGGTACACAATGGAGAGCCTTCGTCAGCGAGATGAGATCACGGCGCAAGAAACGTCTGTTCTCCATGTCACAAACCCACACCCCTACCTTTTGTCTTGCATCTCGGTCACTTACCGCTTTACGTATCTCTCTACCGACCTCGCTGCTGCGTCACCATTCACTCTTTCTGTTTGTTCACCAATAATGGATTAAGTATTGTATCTACAGAAGACGTGACCTGATACCCTTTCTTCTACCCCCAGATGCCTACGAGATTGTCAATACTTGAACCTGTCCGCCAGACAGACTTGGGAAACGGTGTACTTTCTTTCTCCCGCGTCCTCGCCGGAGGCTACTAGGATCGCTCCTCTTCCATTCTTCATCCGCAGAACAAACAACAGCCCCGTTACGCGCGTCCCGCTCCCGAATAGCTGTACTACCTCTCTCTCTCGTTATGGTCTTGTCTCTTCCTCCTATGTATCTTCGTGTCTTTCGGGACTTCCTCCTATGTATCTTCGTGTCTTTCGGGACTTCTCCCCCCGTTGCATCACCCTACTTCGCTTCATCCGTCCGAAACACTCTACCCACCGTCAGTCCGAATGCAACGCCTCGTTCCTACAGCTCTCCCAGGACTACGTCTCGCCATCGCAGAACCCCCCCCCCCCCATATCAGCCCCACCGTGCCCCGTTGCACATCGCGCAAGCGGAGTCATCGGAAAGATCGCATCCTCCGTCGCCACTCAGCCTGCGTCTTAAGCAGGCCGTGACAGAGCATTGGATATCGGGCCCGTCAGTCGCGACTGCTCAGCCCCCGCACATGTCTCACGAAGACAGCGGCGGTGATGTCGACGACCCCCGGGGTTAACGCCCACCAGATCCCTGGCTGAGGTGGGAATGGAGATAGGTTGGCTACAGTAACGTTTCTCGGGAAGGAGAAGGAGAAGTCTTCACCGAGGTGGAAGGTTGTTGGACGGTTCTCTACTCTGGGACGGCGGTACCGTGAGATACTGATTCCAAGCGGTCATGCCCTCCGATAACACCACTGGCAAGGAAAGATACTTGGATGCGGACCCGGAATTCAACAACGGTCCCGCCCCCAGTCTCGGCTCAGGATACCAGAGCTAGTTGGTAGCTCTGGGAAGGGCGGTAGCAGGGAAAGATACGGGCGTCTAGGCTACGAATTGGGAGCTGAACGAAGGGAGCAAAACGAAAAAAAAAGAAGATGGAACAGTTGCTTCGCGAGGCCGAGTTACATAGTCTATCTGGCAAGCTACGGCGTATACCAACAAACATCACACCATCTGCGTTCCGGGAGAGGCGTATACATACTGGCTTTCGTGGTTTGGGTGGATGCAGTTCTGTCGGGCATATGAGGAAACCACTGGTAGCGCAGGCCCGATCCCGCAGCCTGTCAATGCGACTCGCCACAATCACGATCCAGCAGTATTTCTACTCCCATACGGTGTCCCATAGACGACCGTCCTATCGACTAATTCCTCCAGCAAACTATCCTGCACTCTCCCGCGTAAAGCGGATTAACTGGTGTGATGCGTAGATACCCTTGTGGCCTTCTCTCTTCCTTTACACCATTGAGGTGATCAATCGTATGAAGTGCTTCGGGTGTGCGAGATGCAAGCGCGGTTGCACGAGTGCCTCTGCCGCTCTAGGCGGAACTCGTGCTCTACCGGACAGGACGGCAAACGGTCCTAAATCCCAACGAGGTCGAAAGATCACCCAGTACACATGCTCGGGTGACGAAGTCTGCTCCCACCACTCCCACATCTGGCCGGCACCTTTCGGCTGGCTCCGTTCGTTTCAGCCGAACCCGGAGTCCGGACTAGGCCGAACATGGCCCCTCTGTTGTTTCAGCGGCAGTAGTGCACAGCCGCGGCGAGCATCTCTACATTCAACAAGTTACGCTGATTCTAAGTATGTAGTGTGGCTAGAATCCGTCTGCCAATTCCCGTTGTAGCGCAAGTGCTAATCCTACCCCACAGAAGCCACACAGCGTTGCGAACAGAGCCGCCACCACCCTCTCCTTTCCTGGAATATATGAATCCCCACACCTGAACATCGTTGGTCCCTGCCGCCTCGTCAACCACTCACAAACCTTGTCGACGCGTCCAATCACGTCTCTCCGCCCCCACCACCACCACACATCGCTCTCTTGGCCCTCCCAGCGACCGCTCCCCATCACCATGGCCGGCCTTCTGTTCCTGCCCGTCGAGCTGATATTGATGATCACGTCATTCCTCGGCACCTTCAAGGACCTCTCCGCACTGACGCGCGTGCACCCGTACCTGCTCTTGCTGCTCTCTCCTCGGCTGTACCACCTCGCGATCTCCGACGTCCGCTCGTTCCTTCCGTTCTACCGCCGTCCACGCGCGATCCACACGCTCTCGCACCTCCCGTCGGAGGTGATCACCCGGATCTACGGCAGCGGCTACGCCAGCATCGTCGGATGGGCGATCCTCTACGGGCCGGTGACGCTGCTGCGACGCCTCGTGACGATCCCCGGCGGAATCTCGCCGAACGCCGTGTTTCACCACTGGTGGGACAACGTCCACGGTGTCTCGCTGCTCTCTGTCGCGGTCATCCACGGCCGCCGCGAAATCGCGGAGGCGCTGCTTGAGGCCGGCGCGATAATATCGGAGCACGAGAGGCTCGAGTGGACGCCGCTCAGATGGGCTGTACCGGGCACGCTGCACGTCAAGTGGAACAGGGTGGATCCCTCGGAGGGCGGTGTTCTGAGGCTGTGGACCACGAGGGAGATAGAGATGGGACGGTTGCTAGTGAAGCACAATGCTATCGGCTGTTAGGAGCTGGCGACATTGGTGCGTATTCGGAGGTGGGGCACACGCGCTGCGGTGTGTATTTCGTGGTTTGCAGGTTTTACGGGTTCATTATTGAGTCTTAGTCGCAGCCACACAGTGGGATCACCACTCGTGCACATACGCAGCTCTTTCATTGCTCGTGATGAACTCCGAACTTGAATCACAGACAAAAGTGTCAGTGACCTTGCGAACACTAAATTGAGCCCGATAACCGAGATCTCGGGGTGCACCTTATTCCAACGTCACCCCAGTACCAGTACCATGTCCAGTCTTCGTGTGTTTGGCTTCCACCCACGATTGCCACTCCTCGTACAGCTAACTGACCCCTTCCGATCCGAACCCACCCCGAAACCAATTTCCACGCGATCCAATCCTGCAAGCAGGATGAGGAGTATTCGTCCGAAACTCCAAACTTTTTGTCCGGATAATGTAGTTAACTGGGGGGGATGCTTCGCCCCGCTGACGCGCACCACCATCAAACCGTCGGGTCGTCCGAACGAGTAGCAGTCGTCCGCAACTCATCGGCGACTGTAATCTCCGCACATCGTGTCGAGTCCGACGGCTGGTGAAATAGCTGATACCGGGGCGATCCAGCTGGCGAACCTGCCCGAATTCCTGCTTCACGAAGATTGTCTGGACACCGATGCACTGGATACGCACCTCCCAGAGCTCGGATCTGCCGAGTCGTGTTCCTTGTCTCTGGACGCCAATAAGCGGCAATATTATGCTGAGGATGTGTGTTCGTGTAGCGCAGTGTTCACGGGAATAGTCAGATATTCGGTGCAGCTTCGACATGGAGAAGACAATCAGGCGGGTGAAAGGGGCTGCGAGGAAAGTAACCTCGCTGTGACGTACGACGGGGGTGATGTTGGAAGGTGGAAATTGGGAGATGATGGCAAGAACGGGGAGGAGGTTGGCGATGAAGATTGGCTGGGGGACGACTGCGTTCGACGCTGTCCTTCTCCCCTTTGGGACACCTGTACAGTAGTGAAGCGATACCATATATGACACTCCACGCCGTATCGACACGCTTGAGTACCCACAGTGGGCCGACGCCACAAGGCCACAGGTCTCCGGTATCTACAAGCCCACTACAAGCCCACAGGATTGAAGTAGCGCTGATTCCATCCCATCTCTTGCTATTCAGACAGCCGGTCAGTGTAAATCACGATGGTAAAAACGCTTGATTCACTACCTCACGTCGGTTCATTCTGCAACCCAGCGGTGGAAAGAACGAACCTGACGATACATTATCGCGACGACCACAAACAACAGTGTGCTGGAGACTGTTGTATCCATGCTGATTCCGCTACAGAGCTAAGACACTGAGTTAGATTCGCCAATTCAGAAGGGCTTTCATCCGTGGCCGATTCCTACCTCTCGAAGTGTGCTTGCTCCTGCTGCTGTTCCCCATGGATCTTGGTGCCATGTTTCGACGCGGAGTCCCACTTGTGCCGCCGATATCCTGACATTAGAGCATTCTTAATACATCCGACCAAAAACCTTTGTGCGTAAACGAGGATAGTAGAAGCAGTTGCGGTATCGTCTACCATTAGTATGGAGACAGATATCCAGTGCCCGCAGACGGCCTAGTCGTTCGCGGCGAAGGGAATATCCCCATTCTGTAGGACTCCAACCATTCGCTGCCGCAGCAGCTTTCCGGCGATGATGGTGATGGTTTATTGATCGCATGCGAACCTGTCGGACCATGGCGATATTACTGTATATATGTATAGTTCGGTCCCGTTCACCGTCCGCCCCGACCTCGGTCAGTCCGCAGCCGACACGCGGTAACCCCCCATGCCCCCGTCTGGCATATCCCCGGTCTGGAGACATTACAAAGGAGAAAGGAAAGACAGAGGAAAGAAAAATGAAAAGACAAATGAAAGTCGCCCCCGTCCCCTACACATCCACCTCATCCCTCTCCTCTCCATCTTCCCGCTCCGAGTCCTCGTTCTGGGCCTCTCCCTTTCTTCGTCCACCGGGCATTCCCCTACGCCCAACGCCGGAGGTGCGTAGGAAGTCCAAAGTCGGCCGGTTGCATGGCTCATTAGCCAGCAAGTCCCGGATCTTGAAGTGGTCCTTCCCCCTTCCCGTTTCTCTCCGCACCTCCGTTCACGGAATTTCCCATTGCTACTTCCAACGCGGGTAGTTCTTGAACCAATGCTCCCGCGTCTGCATCTTGTACGGGCACCACCACCCGCGCTTCGCGGTGGTCCGGCTCCCCTTCCATTGAAGGTACTGTCCGGTGAGACAACGCCCCGTTTGCAAATGGTAGAACCGGCCGGCCAGCCTCTCCGAACTGCCAGCCACCACACTGTTTGGGCGCTGCTTATCCGGCATCCTGTACATCTTGGCGGCGACCCGGTCCTCGGCCTAGCGGCGGGCTTCGGTCTATTTCTTCTCCGAGATCTCCTGCTTGAGGTTCGCGAAGGACCTAGGTTGGGGCATTTACCGTCCCCAGTACCGATTCACGTAGCGTAGCCACTCAACCCCGTGGGCGTCCGGTGCTTCCGCCGCCGCCAGCTTCGCTCACTTATTGGCATTCTCATATATCGTAAACACGCCTGTGGGCCGGTGTGAGACTGGGACATCCGGTCAACGTCGGAGTCGGGTGATACCGAATAAGTCAGGTCTTTCGCAAATCTCTCTCGGCGAGCGATTCACGCCGGCCTCTAATTGATAAAAACGGAAGAGAAACAGAAAGGTGAAGAGTGAAGTCTTATTCTTATCAATGGATTCGCAATAGATTCACAACAGAATAATCTTAAGGGGTTCGCTCGATATCTGGGTCCGGTACTGTGGCAGTTGATACTGTCCAGTCCTTCTCCTCGGACGAACCATCGTTCCCAAATACATTTTGAGTGCAGTACAATCGCAGCCAGAATAACCCCTCTAGAAACAGATCACTTCTCATGAGAGAACCCGAGGGTTGTCGACAGAACCATGTGTGTAGTTGAGAAAACCTTATGCGCCGTTGAGCAATCTTGATCTGACTCAAGTGTCGTCATGAAAACCTTATGCCCCGCACAGGCTTCCGGCCTATCCTTTGCACGTACGGAATTGCCTTTCTCTCGTCGAACAAGGTTTCTCTCACAATGACTCTTTTGCTAGAAGTCGTCGTTAGCTTTCCATAGAGTTTTGTTGAAACAGATTTCTCTGAGATCCCATTCGTTGGCACCGGATCGCAATACAGGCCTGGTCCTCAGGGTGAGTTTCCCGCCATAACAGCTTATCCTTGACTTGGCCAAGGTTTTCACAATGCGGGGGTCCTCCGAACGCTTCCTCAGGCTTCTGGCCGTGTCGTACTAGCACGTCTCAGGCCCCAAAGATTCCGCTACCTCAAGCCACTTGGCCGTATTGGACGGACCTCCGCATCCTTGGACACTGTATAGACTCTGAAACTCTCCCGTACTCCTCTGAAGTCTGGCTGGTTGGGTGTTGGCAACATTCTCTCGTCGGCGGAGCCTCTTCGGCTAAGTGTTGTCGGCATCCTCTCGTCGGCGTTTCTCCTGCTACCCCTCTTCTCGAACTGTCAGGGTATGACAGCCGGACAACACCGGACCTCAATGCGGATGTCCGGCCTGGCTTTCCTTAAAGTCGCAATTCACTTTCCGGCCTGCTGCCTTTCGGCGATGATGGTGATGGTTCATCTACCGCATGCGACCCTGTCGGATCGTGGCGATATTATATAGTCCAGTCCCGTTCACCGTCCGCCGCGACCTCGAATCAGTCCGCCGGCGGCCAGTGGCAACTCCCCCTGCCCCCGCCTGGCCTTTCCCAAAACTCGCAACTTTTTTTTTTTAAAGACAGACAGAAGAAACAGCGACCCAAAACGACAACTGAGAAAATAGGAGAGAATCGAGAGAGGAGGGAAAGAAAAGAAGGAAACAGAAAAGGAAATGGCCTCGCTCCCACTTACATATTCCCCCCAATTTCCACGCCATCCTCCCCTTCCCGTTCTGAGCTGATGGAACCGCCCCGTCAGCCGCTTCGGACTCTTCGCCACTGCCCTGTTCCGCTGTTGCGTCTCCGACATTCTATACTTCTTCCCCTTGATCCTTTCTTCCGCCCACTTCCGCGATTCTTCCCACTTCTTTTCCGAGATTTCGCGCTTGATGTTGGTCAGTGACCTGGGGAGATTCATTCGCCGCCTTCCATACTTGTCGCTGTGCCCCATCCATTCGGCTCCTCGGGCGTCTGGCTCGTCTGCCGCCTGCTTCGCCCACTTATCCGCCTTCTCGTTGCCCGCCACCCCACTGTGAGCGGGGCACCACACGATTTCGATGGACATCTCCGACCTTGTTTTCCTCAGCTTTGTTATCGCTTCCCTTGCTCGCAGAGCATGTTGCTGTCCCGGGCTCATCCGATGCCATTCTTCTGATTGCGGCCTGCGCATCCGTGAATATCGTGACTGCCTTCGGGGCGATTCGTCGTCTTCCTGCCATTTCCAAGGCTCTCATGACCCCCCATTGTATGCTTCCTGTAGCCTTCCGGCGAACGGCCATCCCGAACTATCCCGCCTCAACCCACCACGAGTGACGAATTGTGTCTCAACGCCGAGGGTCCAATACATCAAATGTCGAACCGTGACATCATTCATGACTGCCTGAGACGCTAGTACTGGTTCTACGCACTTCCTCGCTGCCGCAAACTTGTATTTCTACGGTCACGCTGCCATTCGTTACGCTCGGACCTGCGAGAATTGAGTTCGGATTACCCGCCGGTCAGGAAACATATAAAAGATTGCGACCCCACGCCTGGTCCTTCTTTCTCTTTTTCTCTCTTCCTCCCATCGCGGCACTGCGTTGCAACTACTCCGAACACGCAATAGGCAACCACCCTCCGCTCAATCTCCTTCTCCCCGACCCGAAGCACACTCTTTCTACACGCTCGTTTTATACCACGAAAAATGCCAACTTTCCCAAGTATTCCGCCTATCGCTTTGATGGCTTCCGATAATCCTAATGGTTTCCCCACCATTACTACTACTACCGCCGAAGGTGGCCAGACCGCTACTATCCATGGCATCTTCACCAACGCTCCTCAGGGTGTGGTCCCGGATTCTCTGCTCGATATCACGAATGAGGCTACCCCTTGGAAGATTATACCTTCCGAGGAGCCTGAAGTTCATGTCGAAGCTCGCGTCCGCTATTGCAATCCACTTAAGAGGACTTTCTCTCGTTTCATAGACAACGACTGCGATGATGAGGAAACCCTCGCGTATGCTCTGCGTACTGTGACCCGTCGGGTGGAAAGCGAGCTCCGTCACAATTTATACTTTACTAAGAGCCCCGCCATGATCTTTCAACAAGTAAAGTCACCCGCCTCCTTGAAGCACCACAACCGTTAAATGCTGATTCTCTCGCAGAGGGAGCCTCTCCAAGTGACGGCTCTTATCCATCTCATGATGTGCCTTTCAAAGGACATCAGCCAGCGTGGAGATGCCAGTGCCCGCGGCAAGGAGGAAGATGAGGCCAACGGTGCCGGGCTCGTGAAATGTCGTGACGGTCCGGTGGCTGAAGGCTACGACCACTCTCAAGTTGAGGGAGGGAATGGCAAGCACATTGAGAAAGCCCACAGCGCGACCAGTGAGCAGGCTCGCCCCCAAAAGGCGAAGCCGGTGATGATCTTCAGCCCTCAATGGGCCCGCAAGGGACGCGGCCACTTCCGTTTGCGCCGCTAAATGTGGTCTCATTCTCTCGGGTGAAGGTGGTCTCATTCTCTTCGGGTGGATTGAATTTGGTTGCTTTACTAACTGGAACAACGCCAGATATTCGTGAAGGGTCTTAAAAAAGTTGTGAATGGAGCTAAGACGGTGAGCTTAGATTGAGATTGCAATAAGAAAATGTGGGCTCTTAGGCTCGTTTGGTGGCCTTGGTGTTTTTTTTTCTTTTGGTCTTACTTTTGGTCTTCTTTTGGTCTTCTTTTGGTAGCTCTTAGTTTCTGTGCAGATGTCTTTTTCTTTTATGTAACTAGACATAGAACACACGACGTATCTAGGCTTTAGGAAATAAGTAGCCCTCGAGACGGAGGTTCAGCAACGAATATGAGCATTGGTAGGTATTCCATCGAGCGAGCGCCCGAGATCATGGTACTCGCGACGGTGCGGTATTAAGTTGGGCGGCCGACTGGGAATATATCTTGGCCGGCCGATGCGTGGCTCGTTCGGGTTGTTGCACTTCGCTTCCCACGGCTAACATCGCTACTCCGCTGGACCGAATCGCTGTCACTCCCCCCGTCCTTCTCTCACTAGCTCTACTAATTTCGTTCAGTCTGTGTCTGGTGGCCCTGTGCTCCC
>Ga0307508_10001160_pt1 | contig 30288 bp, 20 predicted proteins | sample 9_EM_MG_FD_203089 | JGI IMG/M metagenome (GOLD analysis project Ga0307508, IMG submission 203089) | Populus trichocarpa ectomycorrhiza microbial communities from riparian zone in the Pacific Northwest, United States - 9_EM | ecosystem: Host-associated > Plants > Roots > Unclassified | place...
CTCCGATGCTCACGTACTCAAGTACGCTCCGCTTCGGTGCTCGCGAAAACCTCGCCAAAACCCAAGATCGCGGGACGTGCTCCCAGATGTGACGAATCCTTAGCGTACACGAAGTGACTTTCGAAGCGCTAACCTCCCCTTGGGCAGGGCCCGTACGCCCGTTTCGTTGCGTCAGGGCGGTGGTCCCCCGCCATCTCCGACTTCCTGTGAAAAAATCTGGGTCCGTTTGCCTGCTGCAAAGGGTCCGAGCAGCGCGCCTGCCGCTCAGCGACGTAGGATGACGTCGGCGTCCAAGACTATCGGCCGGTTTGCCAAGAATTCCGCGAATTGCTCGCAGACGTAGTCGAGCGCGTTTTGCTCGGTCTGGTGGAAGGGCGCGTCGCCGAGCGGATTGGCGATCTCGACCAAGCCGAGGTAGCGGCCACCTTGGCGGACGGGGCCGCACAAGACTCGCGTCGGCTTGATGCCCAAGGTGTCCCAACGCGGGCCGAGCACTCGCGGATCTTTGTCAACGTCGTGGAAGGCGACGGAACCGGGGCGGCGCATCACGGCCTGCAGGAACGGATCGCTATCGGGAGTGCGATGCATGAGCACCTGCATGGTGCCGGGCCCCTTGGCGCGCACGACGACGAAGTTCTGAGTGTTGATGTCGAAAACGTGAATCAAGACGCCGTCGCACGGCACGACCGAGTCGACGGCTGCGAGCAGGAACTCGGCGCCGTCGGCCACGCTATGCATGAAATGCAGGTCGTGCATCGTCTCGAACAACTCGCCGATCAAATCTTCGCCGGCGCGGCGACGCACGGCGGCCAGGCGCGGTCGCGAGGCACGCGCGCCGCCCGGCGGGTTCGACGGCATTTTCTCGCGCGTGAGCGGAATGGCGGCTTGCGGATCGGACTTCGCCTCGACCGGCTGGAGCAGCGAGACCGGTGTCAGCGCTACTTTGAGCGGCGCTGCATCTTGCTGCGGGCTCGGCTGTGCCGTCGCCGCTGGCGCTGGCGCTGGCGCGGCGACCGGCGGGGCCGCATCCATGGGCGGCAGCGGACTCGAGATGCTCACGACCGGGACCGGACGGATCGAAGGAGCGGGAACCGAGGCGCGCGCCGCGCTCGTGCCGTCGAACAACGGGAAACTGAGCACCGGATTTCCGCGCCAGTCTTTCCACGCCAGCGTGCCGAGCGGCGGTCGCTCGGGCCGTTTGTCGAACTTGTGATCGAAGACCGCGAGCTGCACGAACTTCTGCCCCGGTCGGTCGGCGAGCTCGCGCGAAAGATCACGGAAGCTGGCCCACAGCAAGGCTTCGACGGAGCCCCGACTCACGCCCGGCTCGACCACGTAGGCTACTTCGCGGTAGGTGATGGGCGACTCAGGCGTCGGCTCTTCTTGGCGCCGGCGCAGCAGGCTCGACGGCGGCGGCATGTCGATCATGACGCTCTGCTGCGTGAAGTTTTGTGGCGAGGCCACCGGGGGTCCAAGACCCTGCGGCAGGGCAGGCGCAGCCGGAATGACGTCGGCCGGCACGGTAATGCCAGCGGGCGGCTTGACCGAGGGTGCACGGCTCGCGGCGCCGGGCCGTGGCGGAAACGCCGAGGGAGACTTGGCCGTCGTCGGAGCGGGGCTCACTCCAGGCGACGCATTTACGGCAGCGGGCGAAACGACGTGCAACGCGCTGGTGGGCGCGGCGGGCGACAAGGCGCTCGACGGCACCCCAGCATACGGCTCCGCGTGGCTCATTAACCCTGGAGTAACCGCAGGGCCGTTCGAGCCTGCAAGCGCAGCGCCCAATGCTGACGGGGCGGGTGCGACACCGGTAACCGGAGTAGGTGGAATCGCTGAGACGGGCGTAGGGAGAACGGCCGCGGGCGCCGCAACAATCGGCGCCGCCTCAGCCGGCGCGGCCGCAACCGCAACAATCGGCGGCGGGACCGCTGACGCTGGCGTGGCCACAACAACCGGCGCCGGGGCAGCCGGCGCAGCGGCAACCGGGGCGGGCGCCACGACCGCTGCGGGCGCCGCGACAGCCACCGCTGACGCAGCCGGCGGAGCGATCGACGACTGTCCATTGAGGTGCTGGGCCTCGGGGCGAACCGCCGACTCGGTGCTGAGCTCGGCGTCTTGGGGCGCTTTGGCTACAACGAAGCGCAGCTTTTGCTTCGGGTCTACGGCACGGTAGCCGTCGTCGAGCAGCTCGATCGAAAATTTGGACAGCGGTCCGCTGTCGCCACGCAACTTGCGGGCCTCCTGCAACGCCGCCTGCCACTGCTTGGCCTCGACGCAATATTTCTCGTCGGAACTATTCTCGCCAACGCGAGAGACCTCAACGAACCATCGCATCAAAATTCAGTCGCCGAAGTGACCTGTGGGCCGGTACCCGCGGCCGCGTGAACGTTCCATCCCGCGCACCGTCTGCGGGACCGCAAGTAGAGCGCCTCGAGCCGGCTCCCGCAAGCGACAATGACCGAAAAAGCCGGAGATGCTGAACGGATGCACGCTTCTCTAAGCCTTGCTCGAGAAGCCGCTAAAGGCGCTGCATCATTTAGAAAAATGGCTGCATGCTGCGGGCCGCCTCGGGGTACTTGCCCTGATTTCGTGCCTGATTTGCAGAGCGGCCCCCGGCCGGCGGACCCGAGCTCACGGGCTCGAAGCGCGTCGTAGTACAAGCGGCGAAACGTGAAGGATACGCTCATCGCCCGCGTCGGCCGGCGCCTGCGTGCGCAGGCCGCGCTGGAGCCCGCGCTCTACGCACTGTGGGCTGCGCTGCTCACGTTGCTGTGCGCTAGCCGCTTCTACGCTTCGATGCGGCTGCAGACCACGTACGCTGATCTGTTTCGCGATCCGCCCGCTTTCGAGTTGGCGGCGCGCGGCGCGCTCGGCCCCTGGTCGGCGCCGCTCGACGACGTCTTCATTCACTTCGACTTCGCCCGACAAGCCGCCCGTGGCCACCCGTTCGAGTGGTCGCCGGGCGCGGGTTACTCGAGCGGCGGCACCAGCCTGCTCTACCCGTTCGTGCTCGCGCCTGGTTTCTGGCTCGGCCTGGGCGGGCTCAACTTGATGCGTTGGGCGGCCGTGATCGCCTGCGTATCGGTATTCGGGACACTGCTCGCGCTGCGCCGCCTCTTCGCCGAGCTGCCGCGGGCGACCAGCTACCTGCTACCGCCGGTTTTCTTGTGCGTGGGCGCGCTCGACTGGTCGCTGTGGAGCGGCATGGAAGTCGCGCTCTTTCTCGGCGTGTGGTCGCTGGCGGTGGTGGCCTGGGATGATCTGCGAAAAGCCGCAGCGGCGCCGGGCACGCCGTTCGGAGCCGCCGCGGCGCTCGGGGCTGCAGGGTTTCTGATCTGCGGCACACGGCCGGAAGGCATCGGAGCTCTGGCCGTGCTGACGGCGACGGCACTCTTCGATCATCGGCGAAAAGCGCCGCTGCGCGTGGCTACGTTGGCATGGGTTTCGCTCGCTCCGGCCTGCGCGCTGCTCTTTGCCCACGCGCTCGCCAACCGGCTCTTGACGGGAGACTCGACGGCCGCAGGCGCGCTGGTCAAGCTCGAGATGCACCACCCCTACATGACGCGCAGCCAAGTCGTCGCTGCCTGGTGGTTTCATTTCAAGTATCAGGTGCTGCGAGTCACGCAGTATCACTTTGCTGACAATTCATGGGTGGGTTGGAGTGCCTGGCTGATCGCTGGCTACGCCTTTTGTACGCGCCAAACCCGCGGCGCCGCCGTCGTGCTGTGGCTATCGATGCTCGCCTGGGTGGCGATCGTGGCGCTCAACGGCCAAGTTCGTTGGCAAAACGAACGCTACACGATGCCAGCGGTGGCGTGGCTGCTGATCGCGGCCGCGCTCGGCTTGGCCGCCGCGCTCTCGCAGCTCGACCGGCAGCGGGCCTGGACCTTCGCGCCCGCGGCCTGCGGGCTGCTACTTTCGGCGCTGTTCGTGTGGCGCCAAGCGCCGCGCTTTCGCGAGCAGCTGTGGTTCTTCGGCCGAGCTTCGCGCAACATTTATGATCAGCACGTGCGCGTCGGCCGCAAGCTGCGTGACGAATTTCGTCCGCAACCGAGCCGCGTGCTGGTCGGCGACGCCGGCGCCATTCCGTACATCTCCGATCTACCGGCGCTCGACATCATCGGCCTGGGCGGGTTTCAGGGCTTGCCGTTCGCGCGCGCCACGCGCCAAAACGTGGCCGCCGGCATCGAGCTCATCGAGCGCTTGAAGCCGGCAGAGCGCCCCGACATCTTGGCCATCTATCCCAGCTGGTGGGGCGATTTCCCGCTCTGGTTCGGCAAGCGCATCGACGAGGTCCCGGTGCGCGGCAACGTGATCTGCGGCGGCGCCAGTAAGGTGCTTTACCTGCCGCGCTGGGAGTCGCTCGACCGCAGCGAGCAGCCGTTCTCACTGCGGGCCGGCGAGCGCCGCGTCGACGGCGTGGACATGGCCGACTTGGTCAGCGAACAAGCACACGCCTACGCGCTTTCGAACGGCTCGGTCGGGCAGGTGCTGATGAAGCTGCTGGAAAATCCTGCGTTGCCGCGGGAAGACTTGTGGGACGCCGGGCGCGTCGTGCCGGAAGGGGTGAGCGAGAGCTTCAGGCTTTTCGGGCTCGATCCCGAGCGCCCGGTCGGCTTGATTTTGCGCGCCGCGCCGAGCGAGCCCGCCACGCTCGACGTCGCAACGGATCCCGAAATTTCGAGGCGCGTCGAGTTGCCCGCACACGACGGATGGCTCGAGCAGCGCGTTGAGCTGGGCCGACCTGGCACGACGCAGCTACTCCTGCGCGTGAACGCCAAGCGCGGCGAGCACGTGCTGTTCCACGTCTGGGCGACGCAGCCCGAGTAGAGTGATGCGGCGCTTTTGGCTCGCGATGCTGTGCCTGCTGGCCTTCGGGCTGTCATGCGCCTACCTGTCGTACTACTTGCGCGGCGGGCCGCGCATCATCGACGCTACGAGCTATTTTCTCGAAGCTCGCAGCTTGGCCGCCGGCTCGTTTTCGTTCCACGTGCCGGACCCGACCGGCGCTTTTCGCGGCCGCTTTTTGCTGGCGCACGCCGACGGGCATGAGCTGGGCGTGATCTTTCCGCCCGGCTACCCGCTGGTGCTCGCGCTGGGCGTGCGCCTGGGCGTGCCACTCTTGGTGGGCCCGACGCTCGGCGCCTTGCTCGTGCTCAGCACTTTCGCGCTGGCACGCGCGCTCGAGCAGCCCACCAAGGTTGCCTGGCTCGCTGCCGGATTGTCGGTGCTCTGCGCCGCGCTCCGCTACCATACGGCCGACACGATGTCGCACGGCCTGGCCGCGCTCTTGGCGAGCGCCGCGCTGACCTTCGCTCTACGCCGCGACTGGCGGCTTTCTCCGTTGTGGGCGGGGCTGTGTCTGGGACTGCTACTGGCGACGAGACCCGTGAGCGCGGTCGTATCGCTGCTACTCGGCGGCTGGGTGCTGCGCAAAACGGCGCGCGCCTGGCCACTTTTGGCGCTCGGCATGCTGCCCGGCGTTTTGCTGCTGATGTGCCAGCAGCATGCGCTCACCGGTAGCTACTTCAGCTCGGCGCAGCTGCATTACTACGCGATCGCCGACGCGCCCAGCGGCTGCTTTCGCTACGGCTTCGGGCAGGGCATTGGTTGTCGCTTCGAGCACGGCGACTACGTGTCGCACTACTTGCCGAACGGCTACGGCTGGGCGCCGGCGCTGCGCAATTTGGGGGTGCACTTGCTGGTGTTCGCGACCGATGCGACCAACGCCGCGCCGCTCACGCTGCTCGCGGGCTACGCGCTGGTGCGCCACGTGCGCTCGCCGCTCGCCTTGCTCGGCGTCGGCATCAGCTTGCAGGCGCTGGCGTACGTGCCGTTTTACTTCGACGGTAACTACCCTGGCGGCGGCGCGCGCTTTCTGTGCGAGGCCATTCCGTTTTGCCAAATCTTGGTCGCCAAAGCAGCGTGCGATCTGCGGGTAGGTTGGCTCGCTCCGCCAATAGCGCTAGCCGGCTTTGCGCTGCACGCCCGGCACGCCCACGAAGAGCTGCGCGATCGCGAAGGTGGCCGCCCGATGTTCGAGCCGGCGGTCGTGGCGCGAGCCGGCCTCAAGCACGGCCTGCTTTTCGTCACCACCGACCACGGCTTCAATCTGGGTCACGATCCGGGCGTCACGGACGTGAACGCCGGGCTGCTGGTCGCACGCGCCCATGACGACGCCCACGACCGAGAGCTCTACGACGCGCTCGGCCAGCCCCGCTCGTACCGCTACGTCTACGACTTCAAGGGTCGCAAACCGCCCCACCTCACCGAGTACGTGCCGCGAGCAACGGCCCGAACGGAGGCCGAGGCGGAGTGGCCGGCGCTCGTCGAGCGCGGAAATGCCTATCCCATCCACTACCCCTGCGCGTCCCAGGGGAAGGCCTTGCGGCTCCTCCCCGCCACCCGGAGCACCTTCAAGGTGGAAGCAGCTGCGCCGGTTGGGCTCGAGATCGGGTGGGTCGCCACCAGCTCGGCGCTCACGAAACTGAGAGTGGCTTGGCCAGACGCTCCCGGAGTCGAGCTTTCGGCCCCCGGACCCGGCTGCCTCAGCTGGCGCGTCCCCGGCCCTCCGCCCAGCTCCGCCCCCCTCCTCTCGGTCGAGCTCGTCGCCGGCGAAGGAGCGCTCGACTACCTCGAGGCACTAGAGCTAACCCGTTGACAATCCAGACTTTAGGGGGGAGCATCACGTCAATCAGTTAGCGTTGGTTCACCGGCTGAGGGAGGCGACCCGCGAATGACGAAGAGCGAGCTCATCGAAGCCATCGCAGCACGCGGCGAGCTCACGAAAGCGCGCGCAGAGATGGTCGTCAATTGTGTCTTCGACGCGATGACCGAAGCGCTGCAACGTGGCGAAGGAATTGAGATTCGCGGCTACGGTAGCTTCACCGTACGCCCTTACAAACCTTACGCCGGTCGCAACCCCCGAACCGGCCAGCCCGTGCCGGTGCCGGCAAAGCGTTTGCCGTTCTTCAAAGTCGGCAAAGAGTTGAAAGAGCTCGTGAACGACAGTCGCCACATCCCCATCACCGGGGGTGATGATGATGAAGGCGACGATGATGATGATGATGATGATGATGATGATGATGATGAAGGCGACGACGACGAGTGAGGTCCGGCGCTGAGGTCGCGCTCGGGTCAGAGGCTCGCGTCGGGCGCCGTGCCGCACTACTCGGAACGCTTTCGCTAGCTTGCACGCGCTCGCCGGCCAAGCCACCAGCGCACGCCGCCACACCGCCGCCGCGCTACACCGGCCAGCTCGAGGACTACGTACCGGCAGCAGGCCTGCGTTGGCTCGTGCGCCTGGCCCCAGCGAAGCTCGCGGAAAGCCAAAGCTTTCACCCCGCGCTCGAGCTCTTCATCACGAAGGAACGGCTGCGTGCGGTCGCGCAGACCACGGGCTTCTCGCTCGACGCGCTGCCGCACGCCATCATCGCTGGCTTCGATCTGGGTACGCTGTACTTGGCCGAGCTCCCGCAGCCAACGGCCGCGGAAGCGAGGTCGCGCTTTGCCGCACGTCAGATCCACGGCGCATTGCCCCGAACGCCAGACCCGAACATCGTAGTGCTCTCAGGCCTCAGCGAAGGTGCTCCCATCGGCCTCGTCACACTCGACGATCGAGTCGTCGCGTACGGCGTGGGCGACCCCATGCTGTGCCGCGTCGTCGAGGCCTACGCGCGAGGCAAGCTCAAGGCCAAAACGGTATTTCGCGGCGCCGCGCTTGCGGGGCTCGAGACGGAGAGCGAAGGAGCGCTCGCTGCAGCGTACTTTCCCGGCCCATTCGACGACAGATGGCAAAACGCCGCAGCCGGTTTGCTCGCGATCACCACCGCGGTATCGGCCAAGCTCACGGCCACTTCGCCCGATCACGGCATGCTCCAGGTCACGCTTCACGGCGATTTCGCTGGCAGCAACGCCGAAGAGCGCCTCCGCGCCACCTACATGTCGGTCGCGAGCAGCTCGACGGGCACCTTGTTCGGACTTGGCGCAGCTCTCGACACCCGCACGGTGACGAACGAGCGGAGCGATCGTGTCACGCTGATGGTGCCACTCCCACTCACCGAAATCGCCAAAGCCACGCACGCGGCCACAAATGGCGATTTAAGCGACATTTTTCGGCTCTCGCCCGCGAACGCTTTAGTTCCCGCACCTACATCGTCACCAGAGACACACTAGAAATTGCAGCGATTTCCGCGATCTATGCGATACGTGCGGGAATGGATTCAATTGACCCAACGCAGCCGATGATGTTACGACCTCGCCCGTGCTGCACTGCGGCGAGCGGGATGAACGAACGGCAGCCAGCGCTTGAGCGTCGGAGGTCAGAGGTGACTTCATGGTGAAGCCGAAGTTGCGTGGCGGACGTGTAGCCGCCCCTGCCCTTGTCGAACGTTTAGTTCCCGCTCCAGCAGGTCAGGAGGGCAATTTGTCGGTTGAAACCATTCGCATCAACTTCAAAACCGGTGACATGGCGGTACATCCCGCTCACGGTGTCGGTGAAGTTCAAGATATCGAAGAAAAAGACTTCGGCGGTCGCAAGACTCCTTGTTACGTGATCAAGATCCGCGATAGCGGACTCAAGGTCATGGTGCCGACCGAAGCGGCGTCGCGCGTAGGACTTCGCCCGGTGATGAAGAAGAAAGAGGCTCAAAAGATCCTCGACATCTTGAAGGCGCCCGAAGTCGCGGTGGATCTGCAGCCCTGGAATCGTCGCTTTCGGGCCTACACCGAAATGCTCAAGAGCGGCCTGCCCTCGGAGATCGCCAAAGTTCTCCGGGACATGTACCGCCTCAAGTTCGACAAAGACCTGTCGTTTGGCGAGCGGCGCTTGCTGGATCAGGCCAGAAGCCTCTTGGTGCAAGAGCTCGCGCTAGCGAAGAAGGTCCCGCCGTCCGCCATGGAAGGCGAGATTCAGCAGATTTTCAGCGCGTAGGTTTTGTTCTCCTCCGTGGCGACTGGCAGCATTGACGCGACAGTTGCTACGGGAGAGACAGCGGGCGCTCGGCCTCGCCGAGTAACTTCAAACCGCCTCTCCTTGGCGATCGTGATCTGCTGGTGCCAAGACCAGCCTGCCTGATTCCGGATTTCGGGGCAGTGGCCCCGAAATCTGCATTGTTCAGCAGATTCGCGACCGAGCACGCGTTGTCCGGCTCGACGTCGTTACCCGGTCCTGCGGCCCGTTGCGGTCAAACGCCTGCTGGAGTCCCCCATGTCCTACGGTTGATTCCCAATCGTTTGGCGAGGTTACGCCACCTGTCCCAGGCTTGGGACTAAAGAGCTGACGTAGCTGGCCGTGTTGGGGGGAACATGGAGTCGCGCGCGCTTTTGGCTTTGGGGAGGTTCCGCCGTGAGGAACGGGCGGCGCTGGCCGTAGCCGCCGAGCAAGCGGCTTTCCAGCTGCACGCGGTCGACACCAGCGACGAGGCCTCGGATTGGCTGTCTCACCACGACGCGCATGCGGCCTTACTCGAGAGCGAGCAATCGGAATCCTTGGCGGTCGAAGCGCGCAGTAGCGCCCGACACGTGCGGCTGCCGATGTTGGCGCTGTCTCGCAATGTTTCAGACTTGGCTTTCAACGACGCCTTCAGTTGGGGCGCCGACGACGTGCTGCCCTTCGGCGAAGTGAGGCCGCTGCTCACACGCCTGCGCAGCTTGCCGCGAGAGCAAGCCGAGCCACCCAAGACGGGACGCGGCAACGCGCTCGTCGCCGAAGCCGACCGCACGCGGCGCACGGTGGTTGCGCGAGTGCTGCGCAACGCCGGCTACGCCGTGACCTTCGCCGTGACCAGCGAAGACGCGGCGGCGTTCTCGGAGCGCCCGGACCTGGGCCTGGCAGTCATCAACGCCGAGCTGATGCCGGACGCGCGCCCCACCGTCGAGCGAGCGCGCGCGGCGGGCAGCAGCTCGAACTTCATTCTGTGCTGCGCACCTCGCGACCTGAAGAGCGTGCGCGAGAAGCTCGAGGATTTGTCGGGTATTGCTGCGGTCGACGGCTATGCGGCGCCCGAGAACGTGCTGTTCGCGTCAAACGAGCTGCGTGCCGGGGGTGTCAACAACCGCAAGAGCCCACGTTTGCTGTACGGCACCACCGTCGCGTTCCGCGGCGCGGGGCGCGAGCGCGACGATTTGGGCTTCACGTACAACGTGTCGGCCGGCGGCATCTACGTACGCACGCTGGCACCGCCCGACGACGACGTGACCTGGGTCGAGCTCCGACCGCCGCGCACCGATCGACTGGTGCGGCTGGTCGTGAAGATTGCTTGGCGGCGCCGCTTCAATTTCAACGAGAACGCTACGGTTCCGCCCGGGTTCGGTGCGCAGATCATCGACGGCGCGCGCGCCGATCTCGACGCCTGGACCGACGGCTGCGCAACCATGTCCACGGCGCTCGGCTGAGCCTACGCCAGCCGATGCTCTAGCAGAGCGCAAAAAAGTAGGCTGCCCCGCTGCAGCCCGCTTGCAGAAGCTCGCGTGTCGTCCCTCGGTCGCGCCGTGCGACGCGTCTTGGGCTGCTTCCGTTCAGATCGCTCGTCGCGAGGGACCTGCGAGATTCACAGGGAGGACGGGAGGACGGGAGGACGGGAGGTCCGCGAGGCGAGAATTGGGGTTCGCGCGGCCGCCCGCGAGTCCGTGCCGTCGTGTCGGTTGCTCAGCGGTTGGCGCCGAAGGCGCGCGAACAACAAAAACCTCGCGCACCCTCCCGTCCTCCCGTCCTGACCTGAAACTCAGGTGGCTACAACGGCGAGTTTCACGCTTGAAGAATCCGCGACCGTCGCGGGGGCTGGACTAGGAAGAAACTCGTGGAGCTTGGGCCCTCGCGCGTCTGGAAAGTCACTTCGTACCCGCGTACCCGAAGTGACTTAGAGTCACTTCGGGTACGAAGTGACTTTCCCCAGCTCTAACCCCACCTCGGCAGGGCCGTGCACCCGTTTCGTTGCATCAGGGCGGCGGTCCTCCGCCATCAGCGACTCCCTGTGAAATCTCAGGAGCTCGAGATGACGGGCCAGAACGCGGATGGCCCGTGGCGTTGCGGCGCAGCGCGGCCGGACAGCGTTACCTGGAGACGACACGGAAGTTTCTGCGATGCGGGCTGCGCTATGGCAGCCTTCTGGCCATGAAGATCTACACCCGCACCGGCGACGACGGCACGACGGGGCTGTTCGGAGGCGCGCGCGTGGCGAAGGACGACGCGCGCGTCGAGGCCTACGGCACCGTCGACGAAGCCAATGCCGCGATCGGTCTCGCGCTCGCGCACTGCCAAGTACCAAGCGTGCGACGGGTGCTCGGCGAAGTGCAAAGCGATCTATTCACGGCGGGCGCGGAGCTCGCGTCGGTGAGCGGGCACGAGGCACGCCTGGGCATTGCGCTCTTGACGAATGCCGATGTGGCGCGCCTCGAGCAGGCTATCGACGAGGCCGAGGCGCAGCTGCCACCTCTCAAGAACTTCATCTTGCCCGGCGGGCCGCCCGATGTGGCGGCGCTGCACCTAGCCCGCACCGTCGCGCGGCGCGCAGAACGGCGCGTGCTGACGCTATCCGCGCGCGAGCCGGTTCGACCGGCGGTGCTCATGTATCTGAATCGCCTCGCCGACCTGCTGTTCGTGCTGGCGCGCCACGCCGCGCACGAAAATGGCGGGCCGGCGGAGCTGCCTTGGGCGCCGCGCGGCCTGCGCACGTGATGGGCGCCGATTTTGGGCTACGATGCCGACCGTGGCCATCAGGAAAATCGCACAGCTCGGCGAGCCCGTACTGCGTAGGGTTGCCCGCCCGCTCAGCGTCGAGGAGCTAGAGAGCCCCGCGATTCAAACCCTGATAGACGACATGATCGACACCATGCACGACGCCGACGGCGCCGGTTTGGCCGCGCCACAGGTGTACGAGTCGATCCAACTGTGCGTGATCGAGATCTCGAAAAATCCGCGTTACCCGGACGCGCTGGAGATTCCGTTGACGGTGCTGGTCAACCCGGTCGTGACGCCCGCGGTCGAAAGCCCGCTCGATGCGCTCGCGCCCGAAGATTCGATCGCGATGTTCGAAGGCTGTCTGTCGGTGACGGGCCTGCGTGGCCAGGTGGTGCGGCCGCGGCGCGTGCGCGTGCAAGCGCTCGATCGCCAGGGTAAGCCGCTCGATTTCGTGTGGGAGGGTGTGCGCGCCAGCGTCGTGCAGCACGAAACCGATCACCTCAAAGGCGTGCTCTACGTCGATCGCGCGGATACCAAGAGCCTGACGTTCCTGCGCGAATACGAGCGCTACGTGCCGCGCGAAGAGCGCATCGTCGATCGGGGCGCGCCATGAGTCGCTATCCGGACGGTGAGCTCATCTCGGGCAAGTACCGCATCGTGCGGCTGATCGGCGACGGCGGCATGGGCACCGTTTACGAAGCTCGCCACGAGGTGCTCGGCTCGGGCGTGGCGCTCAAGTTCCTGCACGCGGACCTGGCCAAGCGACCAGGGCTCACCCAACGCTTTTTGCAGGAGGCGCGCGTTTCGGCCACCATTCAAAGCCTGCACGTGGCGCACGTCACCGACGTCGACACGGCTCAAGACGGCTCGCCGTACCTGGTGATGGAGCTGCTCACGGGCGAAGGGCTGCAGTCGATGCTGGACCGGCACGGCAAGCTGCAGGTCGAACAAGCCGTGGATTTTGCGCTGCAAATCTTGGCGGGGCTCGAAGCAGCGCACGCCATGGGCGTCGTGCACCGCGATCTGAAGCCAGACAACGTGTTCGTGACTCAGTCGAGCGGTGGCCCGCTGCTGAAGCTGATTGACTTCGGCATCGCCAAGCTGCGCGCGTCGAGCGAATTTACCAAGGGCCTCACGCGCGCGGGGGTGGTGATGGGCACGCCCGAGTACATGGCTCCCGAACAGCTGCTCTCGGCGCAGACCACCGATCATCGCGCCGATATCTACTCGCTCGGCGTGATGCTGTTCGAGATGGTCTCGGGCCTGCGCCCCGCCGATGGCGACGACGCGGAGATCATCGTAGCTGCTGTGGAAGCCGGCCGGGTGCGCAAGCTTGCCGACGTAGCGCCTGGGCTGCCCGACGGGCTGGTCCGGTTGATCGAACGCGCGACCTTGCCCGATCGTGAGCAGCGCTTCGAGAGCGCCGCCGCCATGCGCCTGGCTTTGGCGGCCTTTGCCGGTAATCTGAGTCACGCTGGGCGCATCGCCGCGAGCGCGGAGCCGCAGGTCGCCTTTTCGGCACCTGCCTCGGCCGCCCTGCTCGGTTTGCCTGCGAATCCGCCCGGACCAGCGACGAACGTCCCCAAAACCCTGCCTCCGGACGGCCCGCCACTCAGCGTGAGCCAGCTCGGCGCGGCGCGCACCAGCCTCTCTCAGGGCATGCCGATGATGTCCCCGCTGCCCCACTTGGCGACCGGCACCGCCATGGGCGGACCAGGGACAGCTCCCTTCACCGGCGCAGCGGCGTACGCGCCCACCCCCTACATGATGCCGCCTCAGCAGCAAGCGCGTCCGAAGAGCCGCTCGGGTCTCGTGATCTCGGCGCTCGTGGTCGCGGTGCTGGGCGGTGGCGGCGCGGTCGGCTACGCGGCGTACCGCGCGGCAGACAATCAGCGCGTGGTGCCCCCCCTGCCCGACATCGACGCTGGCGCCGTGCCGACCGGCGCCGAGAGCGTCGAGAAGCTGAACGCCGACAATCCGCTGGCCACTCCCACGCCGCCATCGCCCATCGTGAAAGAACCGACGGGCGCGAAGCCACAAGCTAGCGGCGGTCACTCCGCGACGAGCGCTGGGGGAGCGAGCAGCGGCGGCGGCGGCAGCACGGCGCCGGCCAGCGGCGGGGGCGGCAAGCCTGCCACTTTCCCGTTTCCTTTCCCAATACCGAGCGGCATCCAGATCCCAACCGCTTTGCCGTCGAGCATTCAGCTGCCGCCAGGAATTACATTTCCTCCCGGATTTCCTGGCTTTCCGCCGCCTGCCAACACCGGCGCTCCGGGCACTCCTGCCGCGCCACCGACCGCTCCGCCGGTCACGGCTCCCACCCAGAATCCGCCGACGCGCGGCACGCCTCGACCCCGTCCGAACAGCAAACCCTAGCCTCGACGGAAAATCGGAGTATGTCACGTCCACGAAACACGACCGAAAGCCGCGCGAGCGGCGCACCGTCGTATCCTACATCATTCGCGCCGCACCGAGAATCGAAGTGAGCTCCGTTCCCCCCTCCGAGGATTTCCTGCGCTCGTTCGCAGCTTCCCTACCAGCGAGCTACCGCGGCAACTTCGACGCGGCCGCCGTCGCAACGCATGCCCGTATCGCTCGCGAACGTGAGTCGGCCCCGGCCAACATCGGAGCGTTCTTTTCGAATCGCGTGCCCGGCGCCGCGCTCTGTGTGGTCGCTGACGACCGACCCGGCCTGCTAGCGACCATCAGCGCCGCACTCGTGCTCTGCGGCCTCGACGTGATCGAAGCGGAAGCCTACACCCGCCGCATCCCAGGCAAGCATGACGAGGCCGTCGACGTGTTCTGGGTGCGCCACGAGGACCCAGCCGATCATCGGCTGCTCCTGGCCAACGACGAGATCGTCAAGCTCTGCCAGACCTTGATCGGGCTGATTGAGGGCAAGCTCGAGCGAAAGAAGGCCGACCCGTCGAGCCGCGCTACCCTCACCCCGGCCGCAAAAGAGACCGTCGTGCGCTTCCTGGAGGGCGAAGACGGCACTTTCGCGACGCTGGAGGTCGAAACCTTCGACCGTTCGGGGCTGCTGCTGGCGCTGTCGCAAGCGCTATTTTCGCAGCGCGTGCAGATCGTGGGTTCGCAAGTGAAGACGCGCGGCGGGCGCGTGTTCGATCGCTTTCATATCGTCGAATTCGACAACAAACCCATTTCGCCGGCGCGGCGCCTCGAGATCCAAGTCGCGATCTTGTCGGCGATCGATCCCGTCCCCGAAGACGCCGAAGCCGTCAGCGCGCAAGCCTGACGCAGCGGAGCCAAAGCGCCTCGATGAGGCGCAGACGCCTGAACTGACTGCGGGCGCCGGCACAGCGAGCCCTGTGAAAACGCGCACCTGAGCGCGCTGCTTGATTGGGCCTGCGCTTTGCAAGGTGTGCCTCCGGACCGAAGGAGGTCGCACCATGGCTTCACGAGCCCATGCAGCCCATCACCATTCGTTCGGCGGCGCTTTCTCGCGGCCGCGGCGCGACGTCTGGCCTCAAGGCGACGACGCCGTCGTTCTGCCGCGCTCGAGCAGCTCGGACGCCAGCAGCGTGCTGCTCGCCGCCGCGCTCGCAGCGCTCGGCATCGTCGGCGCCAGCGCATACGCTGTGCTCTACGCGCCGCCCGCAGCACTCGCCGAAACACCGCTGCTGCCGCTCACCAGCGCAACGGATGGTGACGCGCAACTGACGAGCGCGCACGTGCTCGAAGCGCTAAATAGCCCCGCTTTCGCCGTGCCAGAGCCGGCGACGGCGCCCGCGAGCGTGAACGACGAGAGCGCCAACCCGGCTGCGCCCGCCGAGCCGCGGCACGACTACGTCATCGACGATTCGGCGCCCGGCGAGCAGCAGCGATTCCCGCAGCCTCCGCTGGTCGCGCCGCTCGAAGCGCCGTACCCGGAGCCCGCGCGCCCGCCGTCCGCGGAGCCCACGGCTCCCACCTACCCCGACCCGACCCGGACGCCGCCCGAAGGCGTTGCCCCACCCCACGCGGCGCCGCAAATCCCGACGCCCGCGCTGGACCCAGAAAATCCCTATCGCTAGGTCGTGGCGAGAGCCGGACTGCCACCCGCTCGAATTCGACGATCTAGAGCAACCGCAAGAAAGCCTCCAGCGCGTCGCGCGTATCCTTGGGTAAGGGTTCGCCTGCGCTGGCGGCCGTCTCGTGCCAGGCACCACCCGGCTCTTCGCGAAAGCGGCCCAGCAGATTTTCCAGATTGGGCGCAGAGCCGTTCGTAAAGTAACGCGGCTTGAGCGCCAGCCGCCGCAAGCTCGGAATGCGTGTGCCGAGCGCGTGCACATAGGGCATAACGCCAGTTTTGGCGTAGTCACCGCGCGCCCAAACCAACGGCGCGTTGCGGCTGAAAATCGTCGCTTCCCAAGCCGCGAACGGTACGACGCTGGCCGCATCGTCGGACAGCAAACGCGCAGCGTGGCAGCCCTCACAGTGCTCGCGAAACGCGCCCGCGCCACGCGCTTCGAGCGCGGAAAAATGGCGTCGCCCCTGACTGTGCGCGTTGGGCGCGTGCGAAAACGCGTACAAAAATTGCAGCAGCGCCCCGCGCAGCTCCAGTGGCTCGAGCCGTGCCCGATCGATACCCAGCTCGTGTAGCCAGTCGAAACGCGAGGTCTCGAGCGTGGACCACGGGTCCGTACCGCTGCCGGCGCCCGCGACGCGGAACTCGTTGTGGCTCACGCTGCTCAAGTCCGGATCCAGGGCGCGCGAAAAATGCGGGCGGTTGTTGGCTAGGCCGAACAGCGGCTTGGTCACCACGCTCACGTCGTCGCGACCGGTGTAGTGGGTGCGGCCGTCCACGCCACCTTCGAAGTGGCACGTCTCGCAGCTGAAGCGCGAATGCGTGCCCGCGCTGGCGTTGTTCGGTGCCATGAGCTCGGTGAAGAACAAGGCTTCGCCCAGCCGCACGTCGGGCTCCGGACGGCGTGCGGAATCGACGCGCGAAAAATGCGCACCTTTGCCGTCGAGCTTGATCCAAGCGTCGAATAGTGGGCTGGCGCAGGCGATGCCGTCATCTCCATCGGCCAGAGTCGCGTCACTCACGCCGGGCGGCGCCGAACGGGTTTCAATCCGGGGCTGGTCTTCAAGGGAATTTCCCCACGTCGCGCGCAGGAGCTGGCCGCTACCAGCAGCCAGAACCGTCAGTCTCAGCTTGCTCCCTGCGAAGTCGAAGAGCAGAGCCTTGGGTACCACGACGCCGTAGTCCGAAGCGTCAATCGCGGAAAGCTGCTGCAGGCCGTGCGAGCCGAGCCGATACAGCCACACGAAGGAATCGATGTTCTCGAACTCGCCATGCGCACGCACGAGCGGCTTGTCCTCGACGCCCGCGACGGCGATCACGAGCTCGTCCCGCCTGCGTTCGAAGGCGTGGAACCCCCAAATCGTCCCGTCGTGGTGAATGCGACCCAGCTCTCGACCGGGCAGCCCGCGCCGATCGAGCTCGAGCACGCGCAGCGAACGTTCGAACAGCGAGCTCTCGAGCAGGTAATGCGCCGTTTTTTGCAGCCGCAGCGCGCCTGGCAGCGACGGCAATCGGCCCAGCACTTTCCCCGCAGCGTCGAGCGTCGTCAGATCGGAACCGTCGGCCGGCGACACGTAGACGACGCCGTCGCCGCAAGCCAGATCGGCCACACCGGCCACGGGCAGCGCGCGCTCGTTTTCGATCCGCAGCTTGGAAGCAGGAGCGGCGCCGATCCCGACGCGCACCAGCTGGCTGCCGTAGCGGCTCGCAACCCAGGCCTCGTCCGCGTCGGGCGAGACACACAGCGCCGTAGGTGTTTCGGGCAAGATCGCGCGAGTGAGCTCGTGAAGCTCGGCGTCGAGCGTCACGAGCGCCTTCGAGCCTCGCAAGATGCCGACGAAACCGTTGCCGCGCGCCACGATGCGATACGGGTCGGAGCCACTCACGTCGAGCCACGGCGGCTGTTCGCCCGGCGCATACGAGCCGCGCAGCGCGTCCTCGCGCTCGCGCAGGGCCTGCACCCGTTCGCGCCAAATCGCGCCAGACGTCCGCGTCTCCCCGCGTGGCGCAGGCGCGCTCGGCGCTGGTGAGCAGGCGGCGGCAGCGAGCAGCGCCAGGAACGACAGCAGCTGCGCACGAGCGAAGCGCACGGCGTTCCGCAAGGTCTGGCGCTCGACCGGCATGCGCATCGCGTAGCCGTCCTGCGCCAGCACTGCAATTCCCGGGCGTCTCGCGGCGGGACGCTGCGTCTCACGCTGGACGAAGGGCGCTCGTGCAGAGTTGAAAGGCCGTCGCCGCGAAGTCCATGACTCGCGGCCCGAAGCCGAGCTTTCGGCAGTTGCGCCGCCAAAATTCAGCGCGGCACGACTCCTGCTGAGTGAACGCTCGTGACCGACGATTCAGTGAAGCAGCGCCGTTTGCTCGAAGCTCAAGTCGAGCGTTGGACCGCCGAGGCCAAGAAGCTCACCGAAGCCGGCCAGGAGGCGGCGGCGCTCGAGCTCTACCGGCGCGCCGCCGACGAGCTACCGGGTGCGCCCTGGCTGCAGCACCGCACCGCCGAGCTGGCGCGCAAGCTCAAACAACACGACGCCGCCATCATCTACTTTCGGCGGGCCGCCACGGCCTTTCAAATCGCGGATTTTACGAAGCGCGCCGTGGCTCCGCTGCGCACGGCGTGGTCACTGGCGATCGACAACTTACCTGACACTTCGAAGGTGCTGGTCGAGCTGGCCATGGAGCTGATGCAGGTGCACCGCCGCCTCGGCTTCGCTGCCGATGCGACGGTCACGCTCGAACGCACCAACACCGCGCTGCGCACGCGCGGGTTTTCGGAGCTATCGGCCCCCATGCTCGAGACCATGGATCGCGCACCGGCTTCGAAGCGATTTTCGACGCCAGCCAGCTCAGCGCCGAAAAGCTCGGGGCCGCCCGACGAAAGGCCCGCGCCCAGCGGCGGTCGCGCGACGCCGCCCGCCTCCGAAGTCAGCCCGCGTAGTTCGGGCACGCCGCCCTCAGACCGCACGCCGAGCAGCAGGAGCCGCGCGCTCCAGCGGCTCTTCGGGCGTCGCTGAGCCGCTGAGGCGCGGCTCGGCGACGACTCAGCCGCGGCGCCGCCGCCGCACGACCGCGAGCCCCAGCACTCCCAGGATTGACACCAGCGACGCCAAGGGCGCGTGGCTCGACGCCGGTGCCGCGGCGCGACAAGCGCAGCCGCCGCCCTCGAGGACGCCGCCGTCGTCGACGGGGCTCGTGCCAGCCGCTGCATTGCCCGCCACGGCTCCCGCGCCGACGCTGCCGCTCATGCCGCCGCCCGCGGCGCCGCTGCTACCGGCCACGCCACCAGTGCCGGCAATGACCAGGTCACCGCCGGTGCCCGCCGCGACTGCGCCGCCGCCGCCACCGCCCGCACCACCCTGACCGACGACTGGATTGTCGTCGCTCGCATCGTTCGGGTTGCGTTCACCGGCGTCGACCTTACCGTCGTGGTTCGTGTCCTCTTCACCGTCCTTCACGCCGCCGTGATCGGTGTCGGGGTCGAGCGGATTGGTCGTGGTCGCGCCCGCGTCGGCGTCGGCCACGCAATGCTGGGCGGCGGCGTTGGTGGCGGCGTTCGAGCAGTCTTTGCCCAGCTCGGTGCCATCGAACAAGCCGTCGCCGTCACTGTCGGGATCGAGCGCGTTGTCCTTGCCATCGCCGTCGGTGTCCTCGGCGAAATTCGGTTCGTCGCCGTCCTTGACGCCGTCGTCGTCGCTGTCGGCGTCGTGCGGATCGGTGCCGACCGTGGCCTCGAGACCATCGGACAGGCCGTCGCCGTCGCTGTCTTGCAGCGTACCGTCGTCGGCGCCGTGACCGGCGGTCGGATCGGTTTCGCCGGCATCTTTGACGCCGTTGAGGTTCTGGTCCTCGTTACCGTCTTTCACGCCGCCGTGATCGGTGTCGGGGTCGATGGGGCTGGTGGTGCTTGCGCCGGCATCGCCGTCGGGCACGCAGAAGCCCTTCTGCTTGTCGGTCGCCGGATCATCGCAGCCAAAGCCCATTTCGGTGCCGTCCGCCAGGCCGTCGTTGTCGGAGTCCGGGTCTCTGACGTTGATCAGGCCGTCGCCATCGCTGTCGTCGGACGGATTGGCTTCGTCGCCGTCCTTGACGCCGTCGTCGTCGGTATCGGCATCGTTGGGATCGCTGCCGATCGCCTTCTCTTCACCGTTGGTCAGGCCGTCTTTGTCGTCGTCCTGGAGGTCGTGGTCGTCGGCGCCGTGGCCCGCGGTCGGATCGGTCTCGCCCGCGTCCTGGGCGCCGTTGTGGTTCAAATCTTCGGAGCCATCTTTGGCGCCGCCGTCGTCGGTGTCGGCGTCGAGCGGATCTGTCGTGGTCGCGCCGGCATCCGCGTCGGGAATGCAATGCGTCGATTTCGGCGCCGTGCCCTTGCCGGCGCAGTCTTTGCCCATTTCGGTGCCGTCGAACAGGCCGTCGTTGTCCGAATCCGGATCGAGCGCGTTGATGCTGCCGTCGCCGTCCGAGTCCGCCGCCGGATCGGTCTCGGCGCCGTCCATCACGCCGTCGTCGTCGCTGTCAGCGTCGTTCGGATCGGTACCAATCTGCGTCTCGGTCAGGTCGGGAATGCCGTCGCCGTCGGTGTCGCCGCAGTTGGTGACGCAGCCGCAGGTGTGCGCCGGCAGGCATTGGGGCTTGGTCGGGTTGGTGCAGTCTTTGTCGACCAAGCATTCGACGCAAACGTTCGGCGCGGGTGCGGTGTCGCAGACCGGCGTCGGCGCCGTGCAGTCGTCGTTCTTGCCGCACTTGTCGACGATCACCTCCGTAGGCGGCACACCGGCGCCATTGCCGTTACCGTCCGTCGGGTAGTCGTCGGCAGGCGCGCCGAGCTTGCCCTGCGCCGTAACCACCGCCTGATTCAAGATCGAGCCCATCGCGTCGGCATCGACCGTGACTTTGAATTTGACGACGGTGGTTTCGCCGATCGCCAGCGATCCGCCCACGGTCTTGCTGGCGCCGGTGCCGACCCGCACGAGTAGCGTGCGCGTCGCGGCAGTGTATTCGGCTGCGTCGTCGCCCGCGACATCCGTGAAGGTCGCAGGCGAGCCGGGCCCTGACGAGAGGCTCATGCTCTGCGGCACGTACGTGACGCCCGCCGGCAGAGCGTCGGTCACGACCGTTCCGGCCGAAGCGTCGTTGCCGGTATTGGTGACCGTCACCGTGTATTCGATGACGTCGCCGGGCAAGAGCGGGTCGCCGTTTAGATCCGTGAACGTCTTGCCCGAGGTCGAAAAGTCCGGCTTGAACGTGGAGATGGACGTGACGAAAGCACCGAGCGCATATGTATCGCCGCCCCCTGCGCTGGACGCTAAAATGGTGGCCGACTTGTCGCCGGCCTTGAGCTGCGCCTTCACGTCTACGACGTCCAGATCGATGCCGGCCATACTGGCGGCGGCGCCCGTGAGCTGCGGCAGGTCGCCCGCATTGGACACCAGATTGCCGAGATAGCTGCGCGAGCTATTGAAGAAGTTGTCGGCGGGATTGGCCGCGTTGCTGAGAGCCGTCCCGTTGAAAGAGAGCGCGTCCCCCGTCAGTTGCGCCTCGCCCTCGTAAGCGACGACACCGAGCTTGGCATCGAAGCCGGCCTTCGGCACCAGAAAGCCATCGATCGTCACTTGCGTCTGGCCGCCTTGCGGCACCAGGTCCAAGCCGTCGAAAAGCGCCAAATTGCGCGGCGGATCCGTGGGTAGTGAGTAAAAGACGACCACCACCCAGCCGACCATTGGATCGTCGCTGGTCAGGCCGTTGAGCCCCACAGAGCCAACGTCGCTGATGCGGTAAGCGCCGCCCTGGTTAGCCGTGACAATGTCGGTGATTTCGGCGGTCGACTGATACCAGCTGTTGCCGCCCCGGGGCACGTAGAAGCGTCCATCCGCCGGCACCACTTTGCTCACTGCGGCACTCGGAAACTCGACGCGCACGCCATCGTCCGACGACATGGGCGTGGCCAGCATGCCCGCCCAGTAGATGCGCGCGTAGGTGATGGTGGCGCCCACCGGCACCGCCAGCATGGCCGTGCTGCGCGCGTCCGTCGCCACGAAGGTTTGGCTGGCCTGAGCTTGGCCGTTCGCGGGCGAGTCGGACCTCCAAAACACGTCGGGCGCAGTGTCGCGAATGGCTGGGCCCTGCCCGTTCGGACAATTGATGGTGCCGACCACCGGCGCCGGGACGCCGACGTTGTCAGCGCACTCCCAGCCCAGGGTATTGCCGAACATCACGAAGTCGCCCTTTTGATCGATCTGCTTGCGCAGCGCGGGCGCGGCGTGAACGGCCCCGCCCGACAGCGCTGCCGAAACGGCGATCAGGCTAGAAATAAGGCGTTTTTGTCGCATAAGCTGCTCCTGCTCACTCCGAGAACGGCTGTCCGTCCTTCTCGAGAATGTGGAATTCGACGCGGCGATTGTTTTGGCGACCGCTGTCGGTGTCGTTGCCGTCGATGGGCTTGGTCATGCCGAAGCCCTTGGAGCTCAAGCGCTCTTTGGCGACGCCGTGGTCGGTGAGCCACTTCATCACCGAGGCAGCACGGCGATTGCTCAGGTCCAGGTTGTGACCCGCGCCGCCGCGGTTGTCGGTGTGACCTTCGACGCTGAGCTTCGTGAACTCGCTGTGCTCTTTCATGAGCGCCAGCACGGCCTGCAAGATGTGGTCGCTCTCCGGACGCAGCTTGGCGCTGTTGTTCTCGAACTCGACGCGCTCCAGGATCTTGATCTGGCCCTGCTCGATGCGCGCGGCTGGGCAGCCGTTCTTCTTGGGGTCGGGGTCGCGCGGTCCGGGTGCCTCTGGGCAGGCATCTTCCGGATCGATGATGCCGTCCTTGTCCGTGTCCTTAGGCGGCGGGCAGCCGTTGGTCGTCGGATCGGTGGTGCGGATACCGGGGTCGTTCACGCACGCGTCTTCGTCGTCGAAGATGCCGTCCTTGTCGGCGTCGCGCCGCGGACAGCCGTTCTTTTCCGGATCGTCGCTGACTACGCCGGGCTCGTCCGGGCAAGCGTCGTCCTTGTCCAAGATGCCGTCGTGGTCGCGATCGCCGGGCAGCGGGCAGCCGTTTTTCTTCGGATCTTCTTGCTCGACGCCCGGCACGTCCGGGCAAGCATCGTCGCGGTCGAGGATGCCGTCCTTGTCGCGGTCCTTGGCAGGCGCGGGCGGCACGACCAGCGGCTCTTTCTTGGGCTCGGGCGCCCATTCCAGCGAAAGCAGACCGCGAAACTGCGGCGCGCCGAGCCCGCGGGTGAGCCCCGGACCGAAGCCAGCGCCGAGGCGCACGTCGTCTGTCACTTTGTAGTGCGCCCCAAACAACAGCTCGAACGGCGTTTCCCGTTTCTTGAGAAATGCCTTACCGCTGGTCACGACCGTGGACCCAAACACCTCGGGTCCGAGCACCAGCTTGCCGTCGTCGCTGCCGTAGCCAACGGCGGCGGAGCCCACCGCTTCGGTGCCGGTGGGCGCGCCGTTGAAGCCCGCATCGTTGGCGCGGTAGAGCACGCCCAGCTTGGCGGCGTAGACCAGGTTGCCGATGTCGCCGCCCAGCAAGAGCCGCGGCAGCACGCGCATTTTGCCGTCGCCGGCGAACGCGTCTTGGTTGCCGGTCGGTGCGAAGACGGCGACGCCCGCCGCCAGAGAAATCGGCGAACGATACGTGCCGAGCAGGCGCACGTCGGCGCCCAGCCGCAAGTCGCCCACGGCGGCGCCCGTAGCCGCCTCGAAGCGCACGCCGCGAACTGTTCCGCCCTCACCGGCTTGGTAAGCGAGAATCGGCAGGTTTACGCCGAGCCGCAGCCGATCCCACAAGACCAGACTGCCGCCCACGTGCACGAACAGCTGGTGCTCGATGATCGACTTCAGCTCATCGCCGTTGTGATCGTAGAGGACCAGCGGCTTTTGTCCGAAATCGCCGGTCGCGCCCAACATCAGGCGGCCGTGGCCCCTCAGGTCGAGCGAATCGGCCGAGAACCAGTCGCTGCCCCGCTCGGCGGGATCGAAACGGTTGATGGCAAAGCCAGCGCTCTGGGCTCGGGCGGTCGTAGGAAGTAGGGCCAAGAACGCCAAGGCACACGCTGCCCGGCGCGACGAAGCAAGAAACATAGACCCGCCAGGCTAACCGATTCCGAAACGCGCGTCACCTGCCCGAAGCCCCTGACAGCAGGGCCAGCGCGGCGCCGTGCGCGTCTGTCGTGAGGAGTGCGCGAGCTTCTGTCTCCGTTCCGGTGGGGCCCCAACCCCACCTCGGGGACACGAGTAGAGCGCGTGCCTCGAGCAGTGAACCGGCCTTCCCGAGCGCCGAAACGAAGTCGTTCAGCTCATTTCGCATGCGTACGAGGTGACGCAGTCGCTCCGCTGCATTTGGCCACGGCGCGCACCAGGAGCGCGCGGCTCGTGCGAACAGCCGTTGATAGGCGAAAAGCTCGAAACGCAGCGCCAGCTGGTCGAGCAGCAGGTGGGGGATCCCGATCCCCAGCAGCCGACCGAGCGCCGCGTTGACGAAGCTCATCGACAAGCTTTGGTTACCACTCGGTAAGGCGTGCATGCGCACGAAACGCCAGTGAAAGGCAGCCAGCGCGGCGAGCGCGGCCGGCACGTCGCGCGCTCTTTCGGCCGCGTGAACCGCGTGCAGCTCGGCCAGCAAAGCCTCGAAATGCGCGTCCGTGAGTGGCCTGGGCGGCAGAAACCAGGGCAGACTCTGCGCCTCGTCTTCCGCGCGGGCGCGAACGACCTGCCCCAGCGCGAGACCGGCGACGTCCAGCCGGCGTTCATCGGCCAGCGCGCCGTCGTCAGCCACGCTTTCGCTGAGCAGCTGCCAGTAGTTGACGCCGCCGAGCAGTGGCACGCTGACGCGCGCGCCACTCGTCAAAATCGTCTGCGCGCCACGACGCTCCATGCCGGTCGGAACCTCGTAGAAGCTGCCGGGCGCGGGGCGCTTGCGACCGAGCAAGCTGGCCGGCAAATAGAAAGAGCTGCGGCGCTCGGCATCGCCTTCGCCCAGGAGCAGCAGCTCATGCAGCTCGAGCAGCAACGCTCGCAACTCCGCGACGCTGGCCGGCAGCTCTCGCCGGGCGAGCTCTCGCCGTACCGCGCACAGGTTGCGCCAGTACGAACGCACGATCTCGTAGGGTGAGCCCGGGAAGCGCACGATCTCGAGCGAAGGCAGCTCGGCCTCGAGCTCGGCGACCGCGCGGGGCGCGAACAAGACCCGCGAAAACGTCTGCTCGACGAAGCTCGCGGTTTGCGCACCGAGCTCGATGTTGAGCCGCGAATAGCTACACGGCAGTTGCGCGAACAGCGAGCGCAGCTTCTCGAAATCGATGTCGACGATTGACAGCTGCGCGCCGCCCGGAAGCCGTACCGCCACGCCGTCGGCGAGGCGCACGACTTGCGCGCCGGGCGCGGCCACGAGCTCATCGCTCGGCTCGGGCACGAAGCGACAACGCGGGGCATCGAACAGGTAGCCGTCGTCGCCCTGCGCCGGCGCAGCTGTCTCGACGAAGCGCCGGTAGTCTTCGTGTCTTTCGCTCTTCATCTGAGCGCTTCTTTGAGCCCCGCGTCGGTGGCGGGCACGAGCTCGAAGCCGTCTGGCACTTCCAAGGCCGCCGCCGGATACGGCACGTCGCGGTAGCGTTCGATGATTTCCTGCAGTCGCTCGGCCAGCGCGCGCGACGTCGGATCGAGGCCGCGCACGACGCACAGCCCGGACGGCGCGGTGGCCACGATTTTCACGCGCAGCTCAGGTCGATACTCGCGCAAAATACTGATGACCTTCCACACGTCGCCCACCCAAAATTTGGTGCGGCGTTCGCGGCTAGCCGTAAGCGGCATGATCGGCAAGCAGTCGTGCAGCACCACCACGGTGCTCGGGCGCGACCAAGCCTCGACGTGGATGAAGTCGCGCAAGGCGTATTCGAACCAATGCATGCCGTCGATGAACGCCAAGTCGACGGCGTGGGCGCCGAGCGCTTGCTCGCGCGTCATGCGCTCGAAAAAGGCGTCGCTGGTCTCGTGAAATACGCGCGCGCAAGCTGGCAGCAAATCGCGGCGCAGCTTCGAGGCGTCCGGATCGATGCCGATGGCGCGCTCGGCCGCATGCGCGAACGCCAACGTGGCGCCGGTTTCGACGCCGATTTCCAAATACGTGCGCGGACGGCAGAGCTCGTGTAGCCGCCGCAAGACGTCGCGATACGGCGGCCCCGGCAGCCGTAAGCTGGCCAAGGCGCCGTGCGCGCCCGGAAAATCGGGGAAGCGCCCCAGCACGCGCAAGAGCAGCCCCGTGGCGCGCGCGGCGTCACCCGCGTGTTGCGCCATCTGCGCGCGATAGAACAGCGCCGCCAAATGCTCCGGCTCGCGCGCGAGCACTGCCTCGACCAGCGCCACCGCGCGCGCGTGCTGGCCGAGCCCGAACAGGGCCGCAGCGTGGCTGAGCCGCAGCGCCGGCTCCGGGTCCCCGGCACGCAACTCACAAATTGCGGCCGCTTGGTCGAGATTGCCGACGCGCAGCGCCTGGGCCGCCAGCAGCACCAAATCTGCCGCTCCCAGCTCGCAGAGCGCGCTTTGCGGAAGCTCGGGTGACGAGAGGTGGTCGGGGCTGCCGGTCACGCCCCGGAGGCTAGCAAATCCAACGGCCAGGCCAGGTCGCACTGAGGGACGAGCCTGTGGAAACAGCGAAACCGCCGGCGTTTCTAGCGGAAGGGCTGCCGCGGGACCGCGCGCTTCGGCTGGGGGCGGCCCGGCTCCAAGTGGCGTTGCTGCGCTGCCACTGCGCCCCGCGCCCTTGATTTTTCGCTAGGCCAACGCCTCGAGTCAACCCGCTCGTCGAGTGAACGCGAGCTCGTGGCGATAGACGTAGGTCCGGCGGCGCTGGCCGGCGCTCCACGGCAGCTCCGGCCCGTTGATATCCGAGCTGTAGTCGTAGATGACGACGTGCGTGGGATCGGCAGCTTCGATGCGGGACGGAAAGCAAGTATCGCCGCGCGAGGGTAAATCGAGCACGAAGGCCAGTCGATCTTCCGGTTTGACCCAGCGCCAGAGCGAGCAGCGCTTGGCGGTGGTGATGTAGGCCAGCTCGTTTTCAATCGTGCGTATTGAGCCCGAGCGAGCTGAAACGGCATAGCGCCCGTCCCCGCTCAGATTGCGGCGCCCGACGACGTAAGTCTCGCCATCCTGCTCGAAGATCAGCGGTGAATCGTATTTGCGCACGTCGCCCTTGCAGACCCAGTCGCCGAGCGTCGCGCCGTTGCCGCGACACAGCTTCGAGCCTGTACCCGACGTATCGCCCGCTTCGTTGCGTACGATCGCGAGCAGCGTATTCGAGCTGTCGATGACGAAGTCGGTCTCGCTGCCGCCACCACTCAAGACGGTCGCACCCGCGCTGGAGAACGGTCGCCATTTTCGGCCGTCTGGCGAGCGCCACAGCTCGACGGTCATGGGCTTGCCGTTGAAAGAGTACAGGTTCTCGCCGCCGCGATAGAGCACCATCAGCGCCCCGCCCTGGTACGGCTTCACGCGCCAGGCGATGGCACCAGTAGGCCCGGCTGGCTCCAGAGAGCTCCACGAGCCATCCGCGCGGCGCTCGCTCAACGAGATACCTTCGGGCTCGAAACTGAAGGCGTTGTCGCCGAGGCGCGCAACGAACAAAAGTAGCTTGTCGCCCAGCGACAACAAGCGCGGTTCGCGTAGGTCGCGCCCGAGCCGGAAGCTTGCTTCGTAGCGCCAGGTCACTTCATCTTCGCTGCTGGCGACGTTCATCACCACTTGGCTGCTGGCAAAGTGACTGGGCGCGGTGCGCCAAGCCAGGTACACGCGGCCTTGGTGCCGCACGACGTCCAAGTTGTTGTTGGCGACCTGCACCTCGTTACGCGCATCCAGGCCCGTGCTCGGCACGATGCGTCGCGTGCTCACGAGCGAGACAGCGTGCGCACCCAGCTCGACCGCTGGCTGCGGAGGCGACGGGTGTTCGGCGGCCCAACTCTCCAAGTCGACGCGTCCGAAGTACTCGGCGACGACGACCTTCCAAGTCCCCGCCAGCGCCACCATTGCGGTCACGGCCGCCACTGCCAACCTGCGAAGCATCCTCTATCGTGCGGTGATAGACACCTAAACGCCACGTCGTTGTTTCCTCGACACGAAAACGTCACATTGCGCCCGCGCACGAGCCGGCGCGGCGGCGATCGCAGGCGCCACCGTGAGGCGTTCGCCCACACGGCGCCGCGGCCGCAAAAACCTAGCCGTCGCGTTTAGCCGCCGCTCCGTTTCGTAGAGGATGGATGCCGAGTCCCCATCGGGCTCGCGCATTAGGCAGCCCACCAGAAGCGCTAGGGATTCATCACATCCAGGCCGCTCTCGAAAAATCCGGCGAAGTTCCGCGATCGCATAGAATCATTTGATTCTGTGCGATCCCGCGATCTTGCCTCAAAATCTAGAGCAACCGCGCAGCCGAGCCGGCTAGCGTCCTCCTGTCCGGCAAACGGAGACGGGGCTCGCAGGATCGCGCCCCGTCTCCGTTCGGACGATTTGGCCGAGAGCCGCTACGGCAGTTTCTGCGATTCGAGCTGCAACTCGGCAGCCGCCCGTGATGAATCCTCACTATTGAACGCAGATTCCGCTGCAGTCGGCGCCGCCATTTTTCGGATCGCAATCGTCGCTGGGATCGTCGACGCAGGTTTCACCGTCGGGGCAAGGAATGCCCGCGATGCCGCCGCAGAACGTGGGCGGCGGTTGGTCGACGCAGATTCCGCTGCAGTCGGCGCCGCCATTTTTCGGATCGCAATCGTCGCTAGGATCGTCGACGCAGGTTTGGCCATCGGGGCACGGAATACCGGCGAAGCCGCCGCAGACGGCGGGCTCGCTCGGACAGGCGCCCTGGCTCTCGACGCTGATGCCAGCGGCGGCCGCCTCGCACGAGTTGGCGTACGTCGCGCCGTCACAGCCGCACACCGGGGCGAAGATCTTGGGACAAATTTCCGGTCGCGGTTGGCAGCGACCGACTTGACGCTCGCCCGGACAGTGGCCGACGCGCGCGCTACAGAATTGATCGGCGGGGCACTGCCGATCACGCGGCCCCGCGCAAAGTTTGAACGAGCGCAAATCTTCCCGCGAGCTAGCGACTGGCTCACTGCTAGGTGGCGAGCTCAACGCAGCCGCGGCTCGTGCGTCAGACTTCTCGGCAATGCAGAAACCAGGCCCAGCAGCCGCATCTGGAAGAGCCCTCCAGCGGCAAGCAAACGGCCGTGCACGGAGCGTTCGCCACCCTGCGAACACGCTGCCGAATGCCGGCTGAGTGAAGCGCAGCTCGTTGTGGACCACGCGCTGCCCGAAAAGACGCGGACGATTTTGCCACACGCGCGCCGCCAGCTTGCAGCTAAAAGTCCTCGAGTGAACGGCGCTCGTCCAGCATTCTTCTGCCTGCTCAGCTTCGTAGCGCTGCCGGCGCTCGCCTCCGAAAAACCACCGCCCGCGGCAGCGGACGCCGACCGTGCTGCGCCTGCGCTGGTCGAGCCGGACCACGCCGAGTTCGACGTGCTCACCTTCCACCGCTCAAACTACCTACTCAGCGGCTTCACTCGACAAACGGAAGTAAAGTTCCAATTCAGCTTCAAGTACGATCTTTGGCCGAGCGTCGGTCGTCACACCGTCTACCTGGCGTACACGCAAAAATCACTGTGGGACGTGTACCGGACGTCGTCGCCCTTTCGTGAATCGAACTACGCGCCCGAGATCTTTTACGCGCACTATCACTCGGACGTCCACGGTCGTCCCAGCCCCGGTTGCGGCCTGTTCTCCGAGCAGCTCGGTGTGGAGCACGAATCGAACGGCGAGGCCGGCACCGTCTCGCGCAGTTGGAACCGCGTGTTCGCCGATGTGCAAGCTACCTGCGATGGCAAGCCTGCCTACGGACTGGTCGGACTGCGCCTCTGGTACCCGCTCGGCATTGCCGAAAACCCGACCATCAAAAAGACGCAAGGCTACGGGGAGCTCACCTTTGGCATCGGAGTCGATCACGAAGCTTCGCACATGAACGGCCTGCTCACGATCGCCGCGCGCAAAGGCACCAGCAGGCGTGTAGCCAAAGGCAGCTTGACCATCGACGCGCGTTGGCGACCTACCTACGAGCGCTTGCTGGGCAAAGCCTGGAAATTCGCGCCATATCTGTGGTTTCAGCTCTTCACCGGTTACGGCGAGACGCTGGGGACCTTCGACAGTGCCAGCACCAGCGCTCGCCTCGGAATCGGTCTCACTGATCGCGCCCGCTGACTGCTCAGCGCTTGGCGGCATCCGCGTGGTGCGGGGGACCGCCGCCCTGAAGCAACGAAACGGGCGTCCGGGCCCTGCCCAGGTGCGGTTAGCAGGGTGTTGAAAGGTCGGCTGCCCAACTGCGGCCTGTTTGCAGAAACTCACGTGTCGTCCCTTGGTCGCGCTGTGCGGCGCGTCTCGGGCTGCCTCCGTCCTGATCGCGCTTGGCAAGCGCCTGCGAGGATCACAGGGAGTCGGAGATGGCGGAGGACCGCCGCCCTGATGCAACGAAACGGGTGCACGGCCCTGCCGAGGTGGGGTTAGAGCTGGGGAAAGTCACTTCGTACCCGAAGTGACTTTCCAGACGCGCGAA
>Ga0307508_10001161_pt1 | contig 30284 bp, 13 predicted proteins | sample 9_EM_MG_FD_203089 | JGI IMG/M metagenome (GOLD analysis project Ga0307508, IMG submission 203089) | Populus trichocarpa ectomycorrhiza microbial communities from riparian zone in the Pacific Northwest, United States - 9_EM | ecosystem: Host-associated > Plants > Roots > Unclassified | place...
ACAGCCATACAGAAAAAAACCAGTATGCCTACATGCTGGAAAACTTTAATAAAAAATGGTTGCTTACGGATGGCAATACGCGCAAAGCCACGTATACCAACCTTGACCCGGGCGATTATGTGTTTAGGGTAAAGGCGGCCAGCGACGGGGGAGAATGGAATGAAAACGGCATTGCCCTGCACATCAGGATACTACCGCCGTTCTGGCGTACCCCGCTGGCCTATGTCTTGTATGTGCTGTTGCTGGTGGGGATATTGTGGTTTGCGCGGCAGCTGGTATTGCAGCGGGCGCACATGCGGTTCGAGATAGAGCAGCAGCGGCAGGAGGCCATGCGCATGCATGAGCTGGATATGATGAAGATAAAGTTCTTTACCAATGTAAGCCATGAGTTCAGAACGCCGTTATCGCTTATCCTGGCGCCGCTGGACAAGATGCTGAAGGCCCCGGCGGAAGCGGGACAGAAAAAGCAGTTCCAGCTGATCCATCGTAATGCGCGGCGCCTGCTGAACCTGGTAAACCAGCTGCTCGATTTCAGGAAAATGGAAGTGCAGGAGCTGCGGTTGAATGCCAGCACGGGCGATATGGTGCGTTTTATCAGCGATGTATCGCATTCGTTTACCGACATGGCAGAGAAAAAGAACATCGGGTTCCGTTTCCATACATCGGTGGAGCAGCTGCCGGCCAGCTTTGACCACGATAAGCTGGAGCGTATCTTATTCAACCTGCTGTCGAATGCATTCAAGTTTACGCCCGAAAACGGGCAGGTGGGCGTGCAGCTCGATGTACAGCGGCGGGAGGAACGCGACTGGTTATCTATCCGGGTTACGGATACCGGTATCGGCATTGCGCCCGAAAAACAGGAAAAGATATTCGAGCGTTTCTTTCAATCGGATATACCGGGCAGCATGGTCAACCAGGGAAGCGGTATCGGGCTGGCCATTACCCGGGAGTTTGTAAAGCTGCACGATGGCACTATAGAAGTAGCCAGCGAGCCGGAAAAAGGCAGCTGCTTTACGGTATGGCTGCCGGTAGTGCCGGCTGCCGTTGGCGAGACAGAGACGCCGGCAATAGCTGAGGCGGCTGATGCGGAAACAAGCGAGGCATTGCCGGGCATGGCAGATACGGCGGTTCCGGTGGCGCCTAAAAATCCCCGTCAGCCCGGAGCGAACTATACCATCCTGCTGGTGGAGGACAATGAAGACTTCCGGTTTTACCTGAAAGACAATTTCCGGCAGCATTTTACCATCATAGAGGCGGCCAATGGCAAGGAGGGCTGGCAGAAGGCGCTGGGCCATCACCCCGATTTGGTGGTGAGCGATATCAGCATGCCGGTGATGAACGGGATAGACCTGTGTAAGAAAATAAAAAAAGATCCCCGCACTTCGCATATCCCCGTTATCCTGCTTACGGCGCTGACGGGAGAGGAGCAGCACCTGCAGGGACTGGAAACCGGCGCCGATGATTATATGACCAAGCCGTTCAACTTTGAGATACTACAGTCGCGTATCAAAAACATCCTGGGCGGGCAGCAACGCCTGCGGCAGGTATTGCAGAAAAAAGTGGAGGTGAGCCCGGGAGTGTTGCAGCTGGCTTCCCCGCAGGAACAGTTTGTGCAGCAGGCCGCCGGAGTGGTGGAAACCAACCTGTCGAATCCCGATTTTTCGGTAGAAGACCTGAGCAGGGCCCTGTTTATGAGCCGGGTGGCTTTGTACAAAAAACTACTGGCGCTTACGGGCAAAACGCCCGTGGAGTTTATCCGCCACCTGCGGCTGAAGCGTGCGGCCCAGCTGCTGGAACAAAGCGAATTGAGCATTGCCGAGATTGCTTATGAAACCGGGTTCAATAACCCCAAATATTTTACCCGTTATTTCAAGGAAGCGTTCAATATGATACCTTCCGCCTATGCCGCCGAAAAGCGCAAAGGCCATTCTTAACAAGCTACAGGTCGATATTTATTACGTATATATTATGGTATAACCGGAACCATTAAGCCGAAACCTGTTTTTATTACAATTCTTTTTATTTAACCGATTGATTTTTATTCGGTTATGAGTGGTTAACATTTGCACCCCCAATCGTAAACATTCGGATACCCTGTCCTGTTGGCGTCCCGCTTACTTTTATGTTCAAGGATTTGCGGGCGGAACGCCGCTTAAAAACGATTGCTTATGCTGAAAAAGAATTGCCCTGTAATACTGGTTCATTCCCTCCTGTTACTCACTATTTTTTCCCTGGTTAGCTCTTTTACCCGGGTTCCTCCGGGCGATTATTCAAAACTGGATGACGGCATTATCATACGCCTGAAAAAGAAGGCGGTCAACGGCGCCCGGCTGATACGGCTGCAGGCGGTGACCGACCGGATTATTCATGTTACGGCCAGTCCGCTGGACTCGTTTACCACCCGCCGCAGCCTGATGACAGTGGATAAAAAGCGGCCGCCGGTGAAATGGGATATCAAAGAAAGCGCGGAAGCGATCACCCTCTATACGGCTGCGGTCAGCGCACGTGTGTCGCTCGGCACCGGTCAAATCAGCTTTACCGATAAGGACGGCCACCCGCTTACACGGGATGCGGCAGACGGCGGTAAGGCCTTTTTGCCCACCACGACCGACGGAGAGCGCGCATTTGCCCTGAAGCAGGTGTTTGAATCGCCCGACAATGAAGCTTTTTATGGATTGGGTCAGCACCAGGATGGCGTGATGAACTACAAAGGCGGCCAGGTAGAGCTGCTGCAAAATAATACGGAAGTAGCGGTGCCTTTTGTGGTATCGACCAAAAATTATGGCATCCTATGGGATAACTATTCCATTACACGTGTAGGAGACAGTCGCCCGTTTGAACCTTTATCGACTCTCCGGCTATATGCTGCCAATGGCAGCGGAGGTGGGCTGACTACGACCTATGGCAACAAAGCCGATTCATCGGAGGTTTGGGTAAAGCGCCCCGAAGCGGTTATCAATTACGATTTTCTTTCGTCGCAATCGGCTTTCCCGGCGGGTATTAAGCTGGGCAAGGCCGCGGTGAGCTGGAAGGGGTATATCGAATCAGGGTATACCGGTCTTCACCGTTTCCTGTTTCGCTATGCGGGCTATGCCAAAATCTGGCTGAACGGTCAGCTGCTGGCGGACCGCTGGCGCGAATCGTGGAACCCGGGTACGGTGGTATTGCCGGTAAGCCTGGTAAAAGGTAAAAAGGTATCGCTGGTCATTGAATGGCTGCCGGACGGCGAAGAATCATATATCTCGCTGAAATGGCTGAGCCCGCCGCAGGGAGCCGCTGCGCGCCAATGGGCGCTCTGCTCCGAAATGGGTGACGCCATCGATTATTACCTGGTGTACGGGGCTACCGCGGATGAGGTGATTGGCGGTTACCGCGATATCACCGGCGCTGCGCCCATCATGCCCAAATGGGCGATGGGTCTTTGGCAAAGCCGGGAAAGATACAGAACGCAGGAAGAGGTATTATCCACGGTGGCGGAGTTTCGTAAGAGAAGGATACCGCTGGATAATATCGTGCTCGACTGGTCGTATTGGGAACAGGATAAGTGGGGCAGCCAGGAGTTCGATTCCACCCGTTTCCCCGATGCAACGGGGATGATTAAGACACTGCATGACAAGTATAATACGCATTTCATGATCTCGGTATGGCCCAAGTTTTACGAAGGCATATCCAATTACAATTATTTCAATGAGAAAGGCTGGCTGTTTAAAGGCAATATCCTGAACCGCCAGCGCGACTGGATAGGGAAGGGGTATGTATCCACTTTCTACGATGTGTTCAACCCGCATGCGCGGGAAGCCTTCTGGGGGCTGATGAACCGTCACCTGTACAGCAAGGGCGTCGACGCCTGGTGGATGGACGCCACGGAGCCGGATATTCATTCGAATGCTTCGGTAGAAGAGCGCAAGCAGCTTATGACGCCGTTGTCGATGGGGTCTTCCACCCGTTATTTCAATGCATTCCCCTTATTAAATGCCGCTGCCGTATACGAAGGACAGCGCCGGACCAATCCCCATAAGCGGGTATTCATTCTTACCCGGTCGGCATATGCGGGGCAGCAACGATATGCATCGGCCACCTGGAGCGGCGATATCGCAGCCCGCTGGCATGATATGAAAAACCAAATCACCGGCGGTATTAATTTTTCGCTGTCGGGCCTTCCTTACTGGACGATGGACATCGGCGGTTTTGCGGTGGAGAAAAGATTTGAGGCTGCGAAAGGAAAAGACCTGGAAGAATGGCGCGAGCAGATGACGCGCTGGTACCAGTTTGGCGCTTTCTGCCCGTTGTTTCGCGTACATGGTCAGTTTCCCTATCGGGAGATATATAATGTAGCGCCCGAAACACATCCTGCCTATCAGAGCATGCTGTATTACGACAAGCTGCGCTATCGCCTGATGCCGTATATCTATTCGCTGGCGGGAAAAACATGGAAGGACGGCTATACGATGATGCGCGGCCTGGTGATGGATTTTCCGGCAGATACCGCGGTGCGGAATATCGGCGACCAATACCTGTTTGGCCCTTCGCTGCTGGTGAGCCCGGTGTATGAGCCGGGTGTGCAAAGCAGGAAGGTATACCTGCCCGCGGGTACCGGCTGGTATGACTTCTATACCGGCGCTTATTATAAGGGCGGGCAGCTGCTGGCCGCCGCCGCGCCGGTAGAGCGCATGCCGTTGTTTGTAAAAGAAGGCAGCATTATTCCTTTCGGGCCGGAGATACAGTATACAGGTGAAAAGCCCGCGGATACGGTGACGGTTTTTGTGTATACGGGTAAAGACGCCCGTTTCGACCTGTACGAGGACGAGAACGATAATTACAATTATGAGAACGGGAAATATGCCAGTATTCCTTTTGCGTACAATGAACAAAAAAAGGAGCTGACCATCGGCAACCGCAGCGGCAGCTTTAATGGCATGCTGCAACAAAGGACAATCCGGGTGGTATGGATAAAACAGGGCCGGGAGCGGTTGCCGGACCCTGGGGCAGCGGCGGACGAAACGGTGCAGTATGAAGGGAAAGCGGTCAGGATATCCCTTCCATAACATTTTTAGAAACACGATTATTATATACTGAAAACGATTGCGTATGAAACAAACCAACACTTATCTGCTATTCAGGTGCTTTCTCTGGGTGATTGTTTGCCTGCTATTCATTCACACCAACAACTATGCGCAGGAAAAGCCGCCGGGCACGCGTATGGTAGCCGGCAAGATTCTCAACAAGGCTAACGGCGATGCAGTTGCCCTGGCCACCGTAGCCGTGAAAGGCAGCTCCAGGAAGGTAGCTACCGGTGTAGACGGCAGCTTTTCTATCGAGGTAAAGACCGGCGATGTGCTGGTCGTGAGCTCGGTGGGATTTAACAAAACAGAAATTAAAGTGGGCGCTTCGCCCAACCTGGACGTCCGGCTGGAACAGGACTACAACAAGATGGAGGACGTTATTGTGGTGGGTTATGGCAAGATGAAGAAGACCGATTTGAGCAGCTCCCAGGTAACGGTTACGGGGGCCGATTTGCAGAAAACGGTCAACACCTCTTTCGACCAGGCGCTGCAGGGACGGGCGGCGAATGTGAACGTGATTAGCAACAGCGGGCAGCCAGGTGCTGCACCCAGTGTGATTATCCGCGGGTTTAACTCTATCAGCGGCTCTAACCAGCCGTTGTATGTAATAGACGGTGTGCAGTTCAAACCGGAAGATGCCGGCACGCTGCCCAATTACAGCGGCAAGAATGCCGGCAGCTCGGCGCTTAAATCGGGCGTGGGCAGCAATTTCCTGGGTAATATCAATCCCGACGATATCGAGACCGTCAACGTATTGCAGGGACCTTCCGCTACCGCTATTTATGGCGCCGCCGGCGCTAATGGCGTGATCCTCGTGACCACTAAAAAAGGCAAGTCGGGGGAAACGAAAATATCACTGAACAGCTTGTTTACCGTGCAGGACATTCCCAAATTTGCGCCTGTGATGAACCTGCGCGAATGGGCCACCTACCGGAATGCCTTTGCCGCTGCCGGCGCCGCTGCTGCGTTGCCGGAGTTTGCAGATCCTTCCGTATTGGGCGATGGCACCAACTGGCAAGGGGAATTGTTTCGCAGGACCATGCTGCATAAAGAAGTGCTTTCGCTGAGCGGGGGTAATGATAAAACGACTTATTATTTCTCCGGCGAATATTTTAACCAGCAGGGTACGGCTATCGGTTCGGGCTTTTCGCGCTATTCGCTGCGCATGAACCTGGACAACCAAACACGCAGCTGGCTGAGAATAGGCACCAACCTGAATGTGAGCCAGACAAAAGAAATCGTCAATACCTCCAATGACGACATCCTGAATACCGCCATTGCGCAAAATCCCAGCGTACAGGTAAAAAACCCGGATGGCAGCTGGGGCGGCCCGATCAATACGCAATTCCAGTACACCAACCCGGTAGCGCTGGCCACTATCAATGACCACAAGAATAAATCGATTGCTTTTACCGGCGGCGTGAATGCCGACGTTACCCTGATGAAGGGACTGGTGTTTCATACAGACGCCAATACCTATGTACAGGAATACAACCAGTACGCTTTTGATCCTTCCTATACTTTCGGTGGATATAAAAACACGACTACGGTATCGTACCGTACAAGAGGCCGCTATTACTGGTGGGGTGTAAACGAACGCCTGCAGTACCAAACCAATATCGGGCGTCACAGCCTGAGTATCATGGCGGGCCATGAATCGCAGGCCAATGGTTACGAATCATTGTACGGGAAAAGAAGCGGCTACCTGGTAAACTCGATTACGGAGCTCTCCGCGGGCAGTACGCTGACCCCGGAGAATAACAGCGTAAGGGGTGAGTCGACCAAGGAGTCTTACCTGGGACGGTTTAATTATACGTTCAATAATAAATACATTGTCCAGGCTACGTACCGGGCGGATGCTTCTTCCAATTTCGGGCCCAATTATAAATGGGGGTACTTTCCTTCGCTGTCGGGCGCCTGGCGCGTTTCGGAAGAGCCGTTCATGAAGGGGTTGGCCAATGTAACCGATCTTAAATTAAGGGTGGAATACGGCCGTTCCGGCAATGAAAACGCTTCGGGTTATTATGCTACGCTGACCTCGATACCCACTAATTTCGGCGGTGGCACCGGCTTTATCCCGGACATATATTATAACCCCAACCTGCATTGGGAAACCACCAAGACCTTCGATATCGGCATTGACCTGCATATGTTTGGCAGCCGGCTGGAAATTATAGCCGACGTGTACCAGAAGAATATTTCTGATTTGCTGGTGAAGAATGATCACTCTTATTACCTGGGCGGTGCGGTGAGCTGGGATGTAGGTTCTATGCAATGGCCTTTTACCAACGTGGGCAGTATGCAGAACAGGGGATTGGGCATTACCATCAATACCGTTAATATAGAGAAGCCGCTTGTGTGGAAAACGGGTATCAGTTTTTCGCTGGACAGGAACAAGATCACCAACCTGAACCAGGGCACACCGCTTACAGCCATCTATAAGAGGTCTTCTGTTATCACTTCATCAGAAGTAGGCGCTCCCGCAGCCATGTTCACCGGTTATATAGCGGAAGGACTTTTCCAGGATATTAAAGACATACAATCCCATGCCGCGCAAACGCCCAACGGCGTGCTCACTGTTGATCCTGGCACGGGCACCTGGGTGGGCGATATAAAGTTCAGGAACCAGAACGGCGATAAGGTTATTGATGAAAAGGATCGCGTGGTGCTGGGTAATCCCTGGCCCAAATTCACCCTTGGCTTTAACAACTCGCTTTCGTATAAGAATTTCGATTTGAATATCTTCCTGTATGGCAATTTTGGCAACGACCTGTTTAATTACCTGCGGTACAGGAACGAGAATACGAGCGGTACAGCGGTGTACAGCAACCTGTATAAATCTGTCAGCAATTTTGCAAAGCCCAGTAATACCACCAGCGGTTCCACTACGGCCATGCTAACCAATCCGGGTTATCAGATTGCACGCATTGCCCCCGGCGATCCGAACGGCAATACCAAGGCAACGCAATGGTATATAGAAGACGGTAGTTATATCAAATGCAGGAATATCGCTTTTTCGTATACGCTGCCCAGGCACCTGCTGGCAAAAACGAATATTATAAAATCGGCGAAAGTGGGCGTCAACGTACAGAACCTGTTTACCATTACGAATTATTCTGGTCTTGATCCTGAAGTAGGGCAGAATGGTACGCTGCTGTATGGCATCGATGATGGCCGCTATCCTTCGTCGAAGATGTATTCATTTAACCTGCTGGTGGACTTTTAATAACAGATAATACCATGTATATGAAAAATATTTTTGCATTACTAAGCACGTTTACTGCACTGGCGCTTGTTACGGGATGCAGTAAGAATTTTACCAACCGGCCTCCCCAGGACAAGCTGACGGCCGGTACGTTTTATAAGTCGGCCGACGAGCTGCTGGCGGCTACCGCACCATTGTATAACATTACCTGGTTTGAATACAATGACAAAGGCGCCATCGGTATCGGCGATGCCCGGGGTGGCAATATGCAAACGAACGACTATGCGCCGTTTTTTAAATTTGCGGTTCCTTCCTCGGATGTAAACACGCTGCTGACGGCCTATAAGGCATTTTATAAAACCGTGGCGCAGGCCAATACGCTTATCTTAAACGTAAAGACCTATGCGACCGGCGTAACGGATGCGCAAAAAAATGCCGCTATTGCCGAGGCGAAGTTTATGCGCGGCCTGGCCTATGCCTACCTGGTACGCAACTGGGGGGCGGTGCCTATTATTTACGACAACGTAGCGCAGCTCAATGATACTTCCATTACCCGTAATAACATAGCCGATGTGTGGAAGCTGATCATCATGGATTTTACCTATGCGGTGAAAAACCTGCCGTCTACGGCTCCGCAGCCCGGCCGTCTTACCAAATATAGCGCGGAGGGCATGCTGGCCAAAATGTATCTTACCCGCGCGGGTGTGGGCTCACCGGGTACCGGCACGCGCAACCAAACGGACCTGGACAGCGCCAAATATTATGCGGGCGACGTGGCCCACAACGGCCCCTATGTGCTGGAAGCCAAATACGCGGACCTGTTTACCAGCGCCAAGAATGCCGGCGCCAACAACGATGCCGAAAGCCTTTTTGACCTGCAGTGGGTACCTTCCACTCAAACATGGGGCACCAACAACAGCTTCCAGGCTTATATGGCCAAGGACGGAACGATTACCGGCAGCTGGGACGGATGGGGCGCCGCGCACGGTGCTTCGGCTGATTTGATTAAATATTATATGGCGCATCCCGAAGACAGCCTGCGCAGAAAGGCCTCGTTTATGTTTGACGGCGATTTTTATCCCGAGATAGATCAGAAAAACGGCGGCTATCATTATTCTTCCACCTCGATAGCCAATGTAAAAAAATACATCATCGGCTCGGCTGCCGACAACGGCGGTAAAGGGGTGGAAATGGGTGCTTATATCAATACCTATATGCTGCGCCTGGCCGAAGTGTACCTCATTTATTCGGAAGCCATCCTGGGTAATGGCGCTTCTACCAGCGATGCAGAAGCGCTGACGTATTTTAACAGAGTGCGTACAAGGGCCGGGCTGACCACCATGAGCAGCATTACGTTTGACGATATCTTCCTGGAAAAAAGAATTGAAACGGCCATGGAAGGCGTAGCCTGGGGCGAATACGTAAGGGTATACTATTTCAATCCTGCGAAGATGAAATCGATGATAGCTGCGCAGGACAAAGGAAGCTATACCATTGCATACAAGGCCGGCACCAGCACCCCCCGGCAATGGAATGTGGTATATACGCCCACTTACTGGCCTGTAACGGATCAGACGATCTACCTGCCCTTCCCGGAAAGCGAGATGGTGAAATCGCCCGGGCTGTCAAGGCCGGTGACGGCGTTTGATTTCAGCAAACTTGTCGATTAACCCTTTTAACTAAGCCAATAACAGTTTTGTTATGAAAAATAAAATGCTTGCTATTAATAAAAAGATTCTATTGTTTCTCCTGGCGGGCGCTGCATTGATGCAGGCGGCCTGCAAAAAGGACAGTGGCGGGGGGCCGGTTATTACCGGGCTGCGGGCTATATCGCCGGCGCCTAATGACAGCGCGCTCACAACGGCCGGTCCGGGTCAATGGGTGGTGATCAGGGGCTCGCACCTGTCGGGCGCTACCAGCGTTTTCTTTAACGGATATTCTTCCTCGTTCAATGCAGCCTTGTTTTCAGACACGACGATGGCGGTGAACATTCCCTCGGACATGCCTTTTGCTTCGCTGGATACGAGCAAGCTCAATACGGTAACCGTGGTCACTACTCATGGTACGGCCACGTATAAGTTTCCGATTGTGCCGCCGCCGCCGGTTATCACCGCCCTGTCAAACGAATATGCGCAGGCTGGTTTACAGATCACCATCACGGGGAATAACTTTTTCTTTATACAGAAAGTGGTGTTTCCGGGTAACATAGCCGTCACATCGGGTATTACCAGCAACGTATCGGGCACCAGCATACAGGTAACGGTGCCTGCGGGCATCACCACGAGCGGCACCATACAGGTGGTCAATCGTTATGGCACGGGCACCTCTATGTTGCGGTTCAACGATTTTGTAACCGGGGTAATGCACAATTACGACAACGTAAACAACTACTCCTGGGGCGCGGGCTCATCGAGCAGCTCAACCGCTTATCCCAACAACTGGGGCACCTATGGCGTCATGAATGCCAGCGGTGTGGGCGGCGGCGACCTGGGCTGGTGGAACGGCAACCGGTCCATCAACCTGAACAGCGTGCAATGGGTGCCATTAGGTTATATGAGCCAGACGCTCGATTACTTTGCGCTCAAATTCGAGATAAATGTCACCACACCGTGGACGGGGGGCTCTCTTTATATTGTAAAGGATTATGACTGGACTTATGTAGCGCGCTATGAGCCGTGGCTGAATGCCGACGGCACTACCACGAACTATACTTCGAAAGGCTGGCAAACGGTGGTTATCCCCTTGTCTTCTTTTCGTACAAAGGCGAATGGGCTGGACGGCACGGGAAATCCTGCGGCCACTATGGCAGGACTGCTTGGCAGCAGCGGCGCGGGCGGTATAGATATTATGTTTGTAAACAGCGGGACGACCGCGGTAGCCAGCTTTGAAGCGGCGATAGATAATATCCGGGTGGAAAAAATCAAGTAACCCATTTTTCTCTCTATAGCAGTCGTTTTTGGTGCCGGGTTTCCCTTCGTGGGAAGCCCGGCTTTCTAAAGTTCCGTACGGTGTTCATAAAAACTATGAAAACGATGACAAGGTATTGTCAGTATGTAACTATTAAACCATCAATATGAGAAAGCTATTTTTTTTACCGGTTCTTTTATTTTCAATTGCCGGATGGACACAAAGTATTGACCCCGTTGGGACAGACGGTATTTGCCCTATACCTAATTATACAGATTTATCGATTGGTATTGCAACGGCCGGCGTCATGAGGTTTGAAATCGATTTCGGTTCATCCGCCGCATCGGGCTATACCATTGAAGTCAATCCCGGCAGCAGCAACAAGCCGGTGTCGTGCAGGGTGATTGGAAATATCAATCCTCTTTCGAACGGTTCTACAAAGGGGAGCTGTTATATCGCTTTTGAAGATCAGCGGGCCGTTGTTCCGTCCTTTTCGGTCGTTACTGTTCCGGGGGGCAGTGTGGTAAAAAAATTCAGCTTTCCCTATATTAAAAGCCTGAAAACAGGTATTAAGCCGGTTATATCCGGACCGCCGGGCGGTTTTTCTCCGGCATTGTGTGTTACCGGCAATGTGCCTTATACATTTAATATGGTTAAGTACAGGAAAATAGATGATAACGGCGATTTTGGCAATTTTATCACGACCTACGAATATTCCGTGCCGGCCGGCTGGCAGGTAGGAGGGGTCGTGTCTACCGGGCCCAATAACTATATAGCAGCAGGGCCTGCCGCAACCATTACCTATGACCAGCTACATGGAGGAGATGTCAAAATACGGGTTAAGCAGCCACCTTCCGACTGTTTCCCGAATGTAAACGGGCTGGCATCAGGTGAATGGTCGTCTTTTACCGTGAGCAGGGCAGCGCTTAGTTTGCTTGTAAACGGAGGCAGCTCTTTGAATATACGATGCGGCGAGGCTACTACCAATACATTTACGCTTCAGAATGCGCCATCCTGTGTTAACGGGTACCAATGGAATATAGGTGCCAACAACGGTTTTATATATAACGGCGCTGCAGCGCCGGCAACAATAAGCACGACTTCTAATGCTATCCAGCTGACCACCGATTGCGGAAGTGCTGTTGCTGTTTCGCAGGTATCGGTTTCGGCGCTTATCAATGGTACTGTTGTAAGCAGCTTTTCCGTTCCGGTGGTGGTGAATGATCCGGCGCCCACATTGATAAAGGTAAATGGGGGAACGGCGCTTTGCCCTCAAACCACGATGACATATGTACTGACGAACCTGTCCTGTGGCGCAACGGTAAACTGGACTGTCAACCAGTCTGGATTAACCAGCGGCAGTATTGGCGTTAGTCCTAATAGCAATAGCGTTACCCTGACCAATTTTACCCCGGGCGCGACGGGCAGCGTAAGCCTTTCTTACTCGGTCACCACCAATTGCAGCCCCAAAACAGGTTCCGTTTCAATCACCGTAGCGCCACCTGTGCCGGGTACCCCCACGATTATGAGTACGATGTACCCGGATGATCCATATTATCCATACGTTTGTCCGGGACAGGTAGGCGGATGGCAGGTTGCATGGACGCCTAATGCCTGGGGCTTTAACTGGGACTATGATATCAACCTGTTTGATTATATAGGAGGCGGTCCTCCCGGTGGAAATCTTATGTTAAAACCTAAAACCGGTTATACTGTTGGCGTGGTATATGCGCAGGCTACCAGCCCCTGTGGCAGTTCAGACTGGGCGCATTTTGTAGTGCCTGCGCCGCCATCCTGGTACTGCGCCGGTATAGGTTATCGCAGGGCGACGGATGAGCGGTACAGACCCGACAGCGCAGCGTATACGCTATCGCCTAACCCGGCCAGGGATCATCTTACAATAACCGTTAAAAATAATGTGATGACGGCGGATGCAAAGACCGGTCCGGGAAATTTTATTACGGAAGTGCGTATATATGATTTGCTGGGACGGGTAAGAAAACTGCAGCGGTTTAATAAAGTAACCAGCGCATATATTACACTGACCGATTTGCAAACCGGCGTATATTTTGTAGAGATAGCAAGCGGCGCCGGTAAAGCAAGGAAGAATTTATTTATCACGAAATAGTTTTACGCCTCAACAATGATTTTTTACCGCTATACCATGCATTCTTCACAGGTAGTTCCCCTTAATAAGGGGGACTACCTTCTTTAAATGAACATAATCTAACAACCATGAAAACAATTACAAACGCCGGGATATTGCTGGCAGCGGTGCTGCTGGTGAATACGGGCTGTAAGAAAAGCACCGTCACCACCGGCAATAACAACGGTGGTAACACAGGTGGTACCGGCGGAGGCGGTGGCGTAGCCATCACCGATTCCATTTACAATCCCGTAGACCCTGCCGTAGCGGCCAGTATTGGCTTTTTCCTGAACGACTGGAAGACAAAAACATTTGCCGCGCCGGGTGTTGTGGCGGGTACAGCGGCAACGGCGGCAGCAACCGACTCGTTGAAGATTAATGTAAACAATGTGATCACCAAAGTGCCGGTATCCGTGTATGGCAATAACGCCAACACATGGATGGGCCAGGTAGTCACTCAGCCCTCACTGGTGAGCTACCTGCAGGATCTTTCGCCGAATATCATTCGTGCCCCGGCGGGCAGTGTAAGCGATATTTATTTCTGGAACGGTACTTCCACGGCGCAGGCCCCGGCCGATGCGCCCGCTAACCTGCTGGATGGCAATACCGGCGCGGGCAGCGCGGCGGGTTACTGGTATGGCGGCAATACGGCATCATGGACGCTGTCGCTAAACAATTACTACAACCTGTTATCACAAACCAACAGCAAAGGTATTATTACGGTTAATTATGGTTATGCGCGGTACGGCACCAGCGCCAATCCCGTAGCGGCGGCAGCCCACCTGGCGGCCGACTGGGTACGGTATGACAATGGAAGAACGAAATTCTGGGAGATAGGGAATGAAACGTATGGAAGCTGGGAAGCGGGTTACCGGATTGATGTAAGCCAGAACAAAGACGGCCAGCCGGACATAATCACCGGTGCGCTGTATGGCAAGCATGTGAAAGTATTTGCCGACTCGATGCGTGCGGCAGCGCAACAGGTGGGCGCTACCATTTATATCGGCGCCACGCTGTACCAGGAAACGCCGGCGAGCTGGGAAGCGGCTACTGTCAAGACCTGGAACGACGGGGTTTTTGCGCAGGCCGGCAACGCCCCCGATTTTTATATCGTGCATAATTATTATACGCCTTACCAGACCAATTCCCCGGTGACGGAAATCCTCAATACCGCAACAAGCGTTACCGCCAATATGATAAGCTATGTGCAGGCCCAGCAAACGGCGGCGGGCATAACCCAGAAACCGATAGCGCTGACGGAGTGGAATATACAGGCTACCGGCGCGAAGCAAAACGTGTCGTACATTGCCGGTATCCATGCGGCAAAGACACTCGGGGCCATCATTAAAAACAAATTTGGCGAAGCAAGCCGCTGGGACCTGGCCAACGGCTGGTCAAACGGTGACGATCATGGCCTGTTTAACAGCGGCGACGAGCCCGGGGCTACGCAATGGAACCCGCGCCCGGCTTTTTACTACCTGTATTATTTCCAGCAATTCTTTGGCGACCGCATGGTGGTGGATACCCTGAAGGCGTCTAATTCGGATCTTACTACTTATTCTTCCACCTTTTCTTCGGGGCAGGCGGGAACGGTCATTGTAAATTCGGGTACAAGCGCCCATACGCTGACGATCGATTTCCAGCATTTCCCCGCGGGGAGTAAATATTACTGGTATACGCTGACGGGCGGCACGGACAATCCTCCTTTTTCAGGACAGGTGTATGTAAACGGCACCGGGCCTTCTACGGCTACCGGCGGCCCGCTTACGTATGCTTCCCTTAAGGGGTATTCGGCGGCGCTGACGGGCACCATCAAAATATCGGTACCTGCGCTAAGCGTGATTTATCTTGTAGCAGAAAAAAAATAAACCGGTTATAATTGATACACATGAAGTGTTTTATTACTGCGGCTGCGGGCCTGGCATTATTGATAGCTACGGGCAATAGCGTGTATGCACAACAAAGCCCGAGAACGGTGCGCCATTTCAACCAGCACTGGCGTTTTCATGCCGGTGCCGCGGCCAATGCAGAACAGCCCGGGTATAACGACAGCGGCTGGCGGCGGCTGTCGCTGCCGCACGACTGGAGCATAGAGGGGCGTTTTGATGAAAAAAGCCCCGCGGGCATTGGCGGCGGTGCGCTGACGGGCGGGCTGGGCTGGTACCGTAAAACATTTGTACTGCCGCCGGCAGCTGCTGGTAACCGTGTGTATATAGATTTTGACGGCATTTACCGCAACAGCGAAGTATGGCTGAACGGGCACCTGCTGGGCAAGCGGCCCAACGGGTATATTTCTTTTCGCTATGACTGTACGCCCTGGCTGAAATATGGCGGGCAAAAGAATGTGATAGCGGTAAAGGTGGACAATTCCCAACAACCTAATTCAAGGTGGTACAGCGGTTCGGGCATCTACCGTAATGTATGGCTGGTGACTACGCGCGAAATAAGTGTGGATCATTGGGGCAGCTGTATCACAACGCCCGATGTATCGGCACAGTTGGCTACGGTAGTGGTGGGCACAAAAATCAGTCACCTGCTGGCAGCGGACAACGGTATCCCAAAGAATATAGTCGTCACCACCCGCATTTATGACAAGGCGGGACGCGAAGCAGGCAGTGATAGCCGGCAGCTGGCATTGGAGCAGCATGGCAGCCTATCGCAGCAGATACGGGTGCGCGAACCACATGTATGGTCGCCGGACGATCCTTATTTATACGTAGCGAAAACAGTTATCCGGCAGGGTGGCAGGGTAATGGATGAATACAGCACCCGTTTTGGCATCCGGTATTTTGTATTTGATAAAGACAAGGGTTTTTTATTGAACGGCCGGAGAGTAAAAATAAACGGGGTATGCAACCACCATGATTTGGGTTGCCTGGGCGCCGCGGTGAATACGCGCGCGCTGGAACGGCAGCTGGAGATACTCAAGGCGATGGGGTGTAACGGTATCCGCACCTCGCACAACCCGCCGGCGCCGGAGCTGCTGGATCTTTGCGATAAAATGGGATTTATCGTGATGGACGAGGCCTTCGATATGTGGAAAAGAGAAAAGAATCCCTACGATTATCACCTCGACTGGGACGAATGGCATGAAAGGGATTTGCGCGACCAGCTGCTGCGCGACCGCAACCATCCATCGGTTTTTGTATGGAGCATTGGCAACGAGGTGAATGAGCAATGGGATGCCAAAGACACCGTGGCAGGACAGCTGATATGCAGGGAGCTGGTGGCCATTGTCCGGTCGATGGACAGTACGCGCCCCATTACTTCCGCGCTCAGCAATCCTTACCCGGTAAACCCGCTGATAAAAGCGGGCGCGCTGGATTTGATAGGATATAATTATGACAACAAGGACCTGCCTGATTTTCATAAAAGGTTTCCCGGCGCCACATTCATCGGCACCGAAACCGCGTCGGCATTGGAGACAAGGGGTTTTTATGACCGGAGTGATACCATACGGCGCTGGCCCTTTGCGTGGGACAAGCCTTTTACCGGTGGCAATGCCGAACATTTCGTATCGGGATACGACAATACCTCAGCGCCGTGGGGCTCTACACACGAGGAGACCTGGAAGATGTTTAAAAAATATGATTTCCTGTCGGGCCAGTATATCTGGACGGGATTCGATTATATAGGAGAACCTACGCCGTACGGGTGGCCATCACGCAGTTCCTATTTTGGCATCATTGACCTGGCAGGTTTTCCCAAGGACGTATACTATATGTACCAGAGTGAATGGACAAACAAGCCCGTGCTGCACCTCGTGCCAGGACACTGGTCGTTTAAGCAGGGCGATTCGGTGGACATATGGGCTTACTATAACCATGCCGATGAGGTGGAGCTATACCTCAACGGACAATCGCTGGGCGTGCGGAAAAAGCAGGGCGACGATTTGCACGTACTATGGGAGAAAGTAGCGTTTAGCGCGGGCAGCCTGAAAGCGGTTTCGCGTAAAGACGGGAAGACAGTATTGACAGAAGAAATCAACACCGCGGCGGCCCCGCAGAAAATAATATTACAGGCAGACCGGTTACATATCAGGGCCGATGGGCAGGACCTGTCGTTTATTACTGTGAAGACAACCGATAAGGCGGGCCATTTTTTTCCGTCTTCGCAAACCCTGGTAAAGTTTACCGTAACGGGTGAGGGGTTTGTGGCGGGGGTGGACAACGGGAGCCAGACCAGCATGGAGCCATTTAAAGCCAGCCGGCGTACTACCTTCAATGGCTTGTGCCTGGCGGTGATACAATCGACGGGCAAAAAAGGAACCATACATATCAGGGCAAGCGCGGAAGGGATGGGTGTGGCGGAGATAGATTTGGTAGCGGAGTAGTTGATAGAGGATAGTTGACAGAGGGCGGGTTGTAAGAAATGTGGTATCATTGGGGAAATTATTGAGTATGAGCTATGTTCCTTCGGATAAGCGATACGATACGATGCAGTACAACCGTTGCGGGAAAAGCGGGTTATTGTTGCCGGCTATTTCGCTGGGTCTCTGGCATAATTTCGGTTCGGTGGATGTTTTTGATAATGGCCGCGCGATAGTGCGGCGGGCCTTTGACCGGGGTATCACGCATTTTGATTTGGCCAATAATTACGGCCCGGAGCCGGGTAGTGCCGAAGAGAATTTCGGGCAAATATTGAAAAAGGACTTTACGGGTCACCTGCGCGATGAGCTGATCATTTCCAGCAAGGCGGGCTACCTGATGTGGCCGGGACCCTATGGCAACTGGGGCTCGCGCAAGTATATGTTGTCGAGCCTTGACCAGAGCCTGCGGCGGATGCAGCTGGATTATGTAGATATTTTTTACTCGCATCGCCCCGATCCCGATACGCCGCTGGAAGAAACCATGGCGGCATTGGACACGGCGGTGCGGCAGGGAAAGGCGCTGTATGCGGGGCTTTCCAATTATAAAGCGGAAGAAGCTAAAAAAGCCATTGATATATTGCGTTCGATGGGCACGCCCTGCCTGATACACCAGCCCAAGTATTCGATGTTTGAGCGTTGGGTGGAAGGCGGACTGCTGGACGTGCTGGGAGAAAACGGCGTGGGCTGTATTCCTTTTTCGCCGCTGGCGCAGGGATTGCTGACCGACCGCTACCTGAAAGGCATCCCGGAGGATTCAAGAGCGGCCAAAGCACATGGCTTTTTGAAAACGAATGATATTACCGAAGCGAGGCTGGCGCAGATAAAAAAACTGAATGAGCTGGCAAAGGGGAGGGGGCAATCGCTGGCGCAGATGGCTATTTCGTGGCTGCTGAAAGATAAACGCATTACCACGGTGTTGATTGGGGCGAGCTCGGTAGCGCAGCTGGATAATAATATCGATGCGCTGAATAATTCGGGCTTTGCTGCGGATGAGCTGAAGGCGATAGAAGCTGTGCTGAAGTAAACGCGGTTGAACAGGATGAAAAAGAGTTTCTATATACAGGGGCTTTGCGGGGCAATAATATTGCTGGGTAGTTGCAGGCAAGCCGGTGCACAGGGCGGCAGTGAGCGGATACGCATCAACCAGCTGGGATATTATCCTTATGCACCCAAGACCGCCATTGTAGTGGGCGTAAAGGATGCAGTCGCTTTTTATATTATAGCGGAGGGCACGGGGGATACCGTTTACCGGGGCCACGCTGAAGCGGCGCTTCATTCTGCCAATTCATCACTGGAGACACAATGCCTCCGTTTTAATGGTTTGCAGCGGACGGGGCGTTACAGGATAACCGTGCCGGGCGCAGGTTCTTCTTTTTCATTCCATATACAAAAAAGCATACAGCAGCCGGCGGCGAAGGCCGTATTGAAGGGCTACTATTATATGCGGGCGTCGATGCCGCTGGAAGCCGCTTATGCGGGTAAATGGGCGCGGCCGGCGGGGCATCCCGATACGGCCGTGCTGGTACATGCCTCCGCCGCTACCACACAGCGGCCTGCGGGCACGGTTATCGCCTGCCCGGGCGGCTGGTATGATGCAGGCGATTACAATAAATATGTTGTTAACAGCGGTATCAGCATGGGCACGCTGCTGTCGGCCTACGAAGATTTCCCCGCTTATTTCGATACGCTTTCTGCCAATATACCGGAAAGCTATGACCGCATTCCCGATATACTCAACGAGGTATTGTATAACCTGCGGTGGATGCTGACGATGCAGGACCCTTACGACGGGGGTGTGTATAACAAATGTACCAATGCAGCATTCGACGGTATGGTGATGCCGGGCGTGACCAGGCTGCCGCGCTACGTGGTAGAGAAGGGAACGGCGGCGACGCTGGACTTTGCGGCGGTCATGGCGCAGGCCGCGCGCATATGCCGAAAGTTTGAACGGGCGTTACCTGGACTAAGCGACAGCTGCCTGCGGGCGGCACGCCATGCCTGGCAATGGGCGCAGCGTTACCCGGCGCTGGAATACAACCAGAACATGATGAACGCGCAATACACGCCGCGCATCAGTACCGGTGGCTATGGCGACCGGCGCTTTACCGATGAATGGACCTGGGCGGCCTGCGAGCTGTATGCCACAACGAAAGAGAAGGCATATGATACCGTGGTAGCCGGAAGGCTTAACGACAGCCTGTCGCTCCCATCATGGGGCAATGTTGGACTGCTGGGTTATTATACGCTGCTACGGCTCGAAAAACAATTGCCGATGAACAACGCGGGTCTTAAAAAAAGGCTGGTGGCGTTTGCCGATCGCCTGCTGGCGGGAGTAAACGGCAATGCGTTTAAAACAGTGATGGGTGGCCGCCCGAACGATTTCAACTGGGGCAGCAACGCAAATGCGGCCAACCAGGCCATCGTGCTCATCAATGCCTGGTTTATTACAAATGATCCGAAATACATCGATAATGCGCTCACCAACCTCGATTACCTCCTGGGCCGGAATGCCACGGGCTATTGTTTTGTAACGGGCATCGGCAGCAGGAGCACGCGGCATCCGCATCACCGTCCGTCGGTGGCGGATGGCATCGACGACCCGGTGCCCGGCCTGCTGGCAGGCGGACCTAATCCCGGGCGGCAGGACCACTGCCCGTATGATTTTACTGAACCCGAAACGGCTTACAGCGATACGGATTGCTCCTATGCCAGCAACGAGGTGGCCATTAACTGGAATGCGCCGCTGGTATACCTGGCCAATGCGATAGAGGCATTGCAGTACCGGGTGGGATATTCTGTGCAGGCGGCGGATTCGCTGCGGTATTACCCGGCGAACCACTCTTTGATACGCTATACGGGGCGTATTGATTTTTCCAACCCGCTGGCACCCCGGTGCTGGTCGCCGGGCGTGTATATGGAAGCAACGTTTACGGGCGGCGATTGTGCAATCATTATCAACGACGAAGAGCTGTATGGCTTCCACAATTATATTGAAGTAGTGGTAGACGGGCAGGCGCGGCGCTTGCAAACCACCGGTAAAAGCAATACGTTGACCGTGGCGGAGGGGCTGGGCGAAGGAACGCATACGCTGCTGGTGTGCAAGAACACGGAGTCGAACATCGGTTTTGTTGAATTTGCAGGTATACGCTGCCGCAAGCTGGTAAAGCTGCCGCCTGCACCGGTGCGGCGGATAGAGTTTATCGGCAATTCCATTACCTGCGGCGCGAGCAGCGATTTGTCGGGCATCCCCTGCGGGGCAGGCAAATGGCATGACCAGCACAATGCTTATATGGCCTATGGCCCGCGGATAGCGCGGGAGCTGCGGGCGCAATGGCACCTGACGTCGGTATCGGGCATAGGACTGATGCACAGCTGCTGCAAGCTGGAGATACTGATGCCGCAGGTATTTGATAAGGTGCAGCTGCGCACGGATTCCATTGCCTGGGATTTTAAAAAATACCAGCCCGATGTGCTGACGGTATGCCTGGGGCAGAACGACGGGGTGCAGGATTCGGCCGTTTTTTGTGCGCGTTATACCAGCTTCCTGGGCAGCCTGCGCAAAGTATACCCGGGGGCAACGATACTCTGTTTAAGCAGCCCGATGGCCGATTCGACCCTGAATGCGGTGCTGCAGCGGTACCTGCCGGCCATTGTTTCGGGCGCGCACCAGCGGGGCGATAAAAAAATATATTCCTTCTTTTACGCCAAACGCTATTATCATGGCTGCGATACCCACCCCGATTTGGCCGAGCATGGCGAAATGGCAAAGGAGCTGGGCGCATATATTAAGCGCCTGATGCATTGGTAATTACCGTGTTTCCTCTTTTCGTAACCGGTTTTCCTGATGCGGCAGCCGGGACCGGGCGGGGCTGTTTATTTTTGCAGCGTAAAATTCCCTCCAGGCTTATGATTGGTGTATGCGCTCGTAACTTATTGTTAAAGACCGGTTTATCGATTCTTTTTTCCGTTTTTTTATTCACCATTGGTGTTGCAAAGTCCCCGGCGAATGAAGACGGGGGCGGCATCAGGGGCAGCGTAACCACGAGCGAGGGGAAGCCTGCTGCAGAGGTAACGGTGTGCATAAAGAGCCTGCGCCGGAATGTACTGACGGATGATAACGGCCATTTTGTGTTTAAACGCCTGGCGCCGGGCGATTATGAAATAGAGATTTCGCTGGTAGGATATGAAACCCTTCGCCGCAGCATAACCGTGGAAGGTGACAAAACAGCTACGCTCGATGTGCAGCTGAAAGTATCCAACCAACAGCTGGACGAGGTAACGGTGACGGGGGGATATAATAAATTCAACAAAAAAGAAACGGACGATATAGCCCGCCTGCCGCTGAAGAATATTGAAAATCCCCAGGTGTATACCGTGGTGGCCAAAGAGCTGATGCAGGAACAGCAGGTGACGGACTACAACAGCATTTTCAAAAATGTACCGGGGGCAGGCGTGGCGGTGGTGTACAACCAGGGCCGTAGCGCGCTGCTATCGCGCGGGTTTACCACGGCCAACCTTATCCGCAACAGTGTATCGGGGTTTGTGTATACGAATATCGACCCGGCCAATCTTGAAAGGCTGGAAGCCATTAAGGGGCCTTCGGGTACCTTGTTCAACAGCACGATGATTTCATTTGGCGGATTGTTTAACCGTGTTACCAAAAAACCTTTTTCCGTGAGCAGGACCGAGATTGGCTATTCGGGCGGCAGCTTTAACCTGAACCGGCTGACGCTTGATATCAACCGCCCGCTGAATGAAGACAAGACGGTGCTGCTGCGGGTGAACGGGGCAGTGCACAGCGAGAAGAGTTTCCAGGACGCCGGTTTTACCCGCAGCGTGATGGTAGCGCCGAGCCTGGTGTACAAAGCCAACGACAGGACGACTTTATTACTTGACATAGAAGCTTCCTCCTTTAATGCCACTTCCCCGATACGGTTTGCGCCTTCGGCCACCGGAAAGGTGACCAATATAAAGGATTTGGGCATGGACTATCACCGTTCGTTTACGAACAATACGCTGGACTATGTGACCAGGCAGCTGAATGTATTTGGCCAGGTAAACTACCAGATTTCATCGCAATGGAAATCGCAGACCAATTTCACGCGGACGTTTTCCACTACGCAGGGGTATGTATCGCAGCTGATCGGTAAGTCGGACAGTACCCTGCAGCAAAGCGTGCAAAAGGAGAATTTTCCGTATAACGGTACGGAGATACAGCAAAATTTTATCGGTGATTTCCGGGTTGGCCGCCTGCGCAACCGCGTGGTGGCAGGTGTTGATTTTTATAACCAGCGCAGCGACAGGAGCACACCTACCGTCACGCTGCCTGCTATCAATTTCAAGCGTCCCGGCGCGGCGTATAATAATTTCAATGCCGACAAGGTGGATTCTGCCGCCGCCAGGGCCGTTTACTCCATCTACCAGACCAACCAGTATACACTGGGCGCTTATGTGTCGGACGTGATCAATATCACCGATAAGCTGAATGTGATGCTGAGCCTGCGCGCCGACCGGTTTACCGACAAAGGCGCTTACGCTCCGGCCTACGATACTGCTGCCGGGGCTTTCTCGCAGAATGCGATTTCGCCCAAGCTGGGGATTGTGTACGAGGTGGTAAAGGACCGGGTGTCGTTGTTTGGTAATTATATGAACGGGTTCAGCAATACCGGCGGTACGGACTACAGCGGGGTATCGTTTAAACCGCAGCAGGCCAACCAGTGGGAGGCAGGTTTTAAGGTGGATATGCTGGGGCACCGCGTAATCAGCACGGTGAGCTACTATAATATCGATGTAGACAATGTCACCCGCGACGATCCTAACCATACCGGGTTTTCGATACAGGACGGCACGCAGCTAAGCAAGGGTATAGAGGCGGAGGTGATTGCCAACCCGCTGGCAGGGTTGAACATCGTGGCGGGCTATACCTACAATGACAGTAAATATACCAATGCCAACAAGAGCGTGCAGGGACTGCGCCCGGCGTCGGCAGGGCCTCAGCAACTGGCCAATGCCTGGCTGAGCTACCGGCTTACCAAGGGGAAAGCGGAGGGATTGGGCATCGGCATCGGCGGCAATTATGGCAGCGCTTCTTATCAAACCAATACGACTACGTTTGTGTTTAATATACCGTCGTATACCGTGCTGGACGCAACGATATTTTACGACCAGCCGGGGTACCGTATCGGTTTGAAAGCAGATAACCTGACAAATGAAAAATACTGGTCGTTGCGGCTGGCGCCGCAGAACCCTACACGGGTGACCGCCAGCATTAACGTACGTTTTTAATTATAACCATGGGAGCAACGCGCAAAAAAACAGTGAGGCAACAAATCAAGGTCATATTGCACCAGGTACACCTTATCGGCGGACTGGTATCGGGTATCGTTGTTTTTATAGTGGGCATTACAGGCGCCCTGTTTGTATTCGAGGAAGAGGGCCGCGAACTGTTTCAGCACAAGTACTACCATGTAACCGACGAAGGACGGGACCGGCTGCCTATGGGGCAGCTGGTGGATTCTTTTGCGGCGCACTACCCGAAACAAAAAATTGCCAGTATCCGTTTTAAAGAGAAAAGAGATGCCGCGTTTGTTTTTTATACAAAAGACAGGCTGGTATCCATGAACCCCTATACGGGCGTTGTTACCGGCGTACGCAATCCCAACACCGATTTTTTTATGGCGGTGCAGAAGATACACACAGAGTTATTGCTGGGCAAGGTGGGCAAGCAGATTGTGCGCTGGAATGTGCTGATCTTTTTTGTCATGTGCATCAGCGGGCTGGTGATATGGTGGCCAAAGCAAAAACGTTTTTTCAAACAGGCCACCTGCATCAACTTCAAAACGAAGAACTGGAAGCGGCTGAACTGGGATTTGCACAGCGTGCTGGGTTTTTACGCCGTGTTTGTGCTGCTGATCATTTCCTGCACTGGTTTGTTCTGGGTGTTTGACACGGCCAAAAGCGTTGTTGGTTTTATTACACAGAGCCCTGTGCCGAACAAAGAGGAGAAGATAAAATCGAAAGTGATGCACGATAAGCGGTATTCGCTGGACGAAGCTTACCGTTATGCCAGCACCGGTTATCCCGGCGCCACGGAAACGTTTATTACGCCTGCGGCCGACAGTACGGCCCCCATCCGTTTGCTGATGCGTTATCCATATACCCTGGTGCGGAAACAGAACACGCTGTTTTTTAACCAGTATACGGGTAAGGTATTGAAGCAGGACCTGTATGCCAACTATACCCGCTACGATAAGGTGGCCCGAAGCAATTACGATTTCCATACCGGCCGTATCAGGGCATTGGGCATGGGCAGCAAGATTATTTATTTCCTGGCGGCATTGATGGCGGCATCGCTGCCGGTGACCGGGTTTATGATTTGGTGGGGCAAGCGAAAGAAAAAGGCGCCGGTGCGCGCTTATGCCCGTGTGCAGGAGGCCAGCCTGGCCTAAAAAGTATATCTATATATTATATGATCGCGTTCCGGTTTGGGGCGATTAATACCCATTACTGCCTGCGGCGCTGGTATTTCTACTTAATTTTAGCCCGGGTGACCATTCCCCCATTGATTTTAATTAAACTTGCAGTAGAATCTTAACCACCCGCGTACCCGCTATTGGCCTGCCTGGTCCTTCCCGCAGGCGAACTTTTTTTGCTCAATGAAAGCTGCCAATGAAAAAGTGTTTATCTTATAGTCAGTAAGACATGGTACAACCCGAGCTTGAAATAAATATCATCGGGGGATTAAAAAAAAGACATCCCCACGCCATGAACTACCTTTTTAAACGCCATTATAAGCCGCTTTGCTATTTTGCCTGGCAGCTGACGGGCGATAAGGGAGAGGCGGAGGATATAGCCGGGGAGGTATTTATTAAGTTATGGCGCAAGCATATGGATTTTGACAGCCTGCGCAATGTGAGGGCATTTTTATACATCGCCGCCCGGAATGCCTGTTTTGATTATCTCAAGCATATACAACGCAAAAACGCTTCGCACGAGGAACTGCTTTTCCTGGCCGAAAGCAGTGAAGAGTATATTCAACACCGTATGGCGAGGGCGGAGATACTGCAATTGATACTGTATGAAGTAGAGACGCTGCCGCCTGTTCGCCGCCAGATATTTAAAATGATTTACCTGGAAGACCTTTCTACCGCGCAGATAGCGGAACGGCTGCAAATTACCACCGATACCGTTCGCGTACAGAAAGCCAGGGCCATCAACCTGCTCCGCACACAGGTCCTTAAAAAAGGCCTTGTTTATTTTCCCCTGCTGCTTGCGGCCTGGGCGATACTGGCGCATGCGGGCAGGGGAGCGTACATGATTTACCCGGGATAGTCGTTTGTTTTACTCAACCAAAGAAGACTGCATGCAAGAAATCGATGAGCATATAGTTATGCTGCTGTATAAGCACATAGCCGGTGATGAGCTGGAGGAAGAAGAACAGGCAGACCTGGATGCCTGGCTGGCCGAATCGCCTCATCACCGGGCGCTGCTGGAGGAGCTGCTGGATGAACCCCGTCTTGAAAATGAGCTGAAAGCATTGATGGCGATTGATGAAGATGCGGCGCTGAAAAAGCTGCAGCACACCCTGGCGCGCGATAAAAGCGCCGGCAGGCGGCCACTGGCAAACGGAGTACGTTATGCCGCTGCGGCTATCATACTGGTACTGGCAGCGGCAGGCGTTTACTCCCTGTGGCAGCACCGGGAGGTGAAAACAGGGCCTATCGCCCCCCTGTATAAAAATGATATTGAGCCGGGTGGCGGCAAGGCCCTGCTGCAGCTGGCCGATGGCTCGGTTATCGTACTCAGTGATGCCGCCAATGGTATACTGAAACAGGAGGCAGGCGCCGTTATCCGCAAGAAAGACAGCAGCCTGCTGGTATACGAGGCTTTGCCCGCCACCGCAGTTTTGGGCGCACTGCATTATAATACGGTCAGCACGCTTGAAAAAGGGCAGTACCAGGTAGTGTTGCCCGATGGCAGCAGGGTATGGCTCAATGCCGGGTCTTCATTGCGTTTTCCAACCGTCTTTGCCGGGCCCGAGCGGCAGGTAACCCTGAAGGGAGAAGCTTTTTTTGACGTGGCGCCTATGTATGCAGTCGCCGGTAAAAAAATACCATTGCGGGTAACGGTTATAAACGACACCGGGGCGCAGGCCGATGTGGAAGTGCTGGGCACGCGTTTTAATATCAATGCCTATCCCGACGAGGCCACGATGAACACAACGCTGGCAGAGGGTGTGGTGCAGCTGCGCTCCTTCAATAAGGCGCAGCCGCTTACGGTGCTCAAGCCGGGGCAGGAAGCACGGCTGGCCAAAAACGGCCTGGTGAAGCTGGCGGAGGTGGATGCGGCCGTGGCCGCGGCCTGGAAAGAGGGGAATTTCGTATTCAGGGATACAAAAATAGAAACCATCATGAGGATGATTGGCCGGTGGTATGGGGTAAAAGTCGTGTACGGGAATGCTGTAACGCAGACGTTCACGGGCAAGTTTCCGGGAAACCTGCCCTTGTCGAAACTGCTTAACTACCTGTCGATGACCGGGGATGTACAGTTTTCGGTGGACGGGGCGACTATTACCGTAAAAAGCAAGCAATAACATTCTGCAATAAATTAAAAACTGTCGTTAACTTTATGGTGAAGGATACCTTAACCAACCACCTGTACTATGAAGTTGCGCTCAGCCATCGTGCTGATGGCATGCCTGTATACCGGTACGGGGGCCACGGCACAATCCATTACTATTTCACTGCACCAGGCTCCATTGCGGAGCGCGTTCGATTCCATTGAAAAAAAGACCATCTACACGTTTACCTATTCCGGCAGGATACTGGCGTATGCACGACCCGTGAGCTTCCAGGCGCATGAAGCATCCATCGGGGAGGTGCTGGCGCTTTGCTTTAAAAACCAGCCGCTCAGCTATAGCATAGTGGACTCGTTTATCGTAGTAAAGGTAAAGGATGAGGTATTGGCCCCGCCTGCGAAGCTGAACGGAACGGTATTGAACGGGCTTGAAGAACCGGTAGAGGGTATAACGGTTCGATGGAAGGGCAGCGGGCGGTATGCCATTACCGACGGCAGGGGCTTTTTCTCCCTGCCGGATACAGGCCACGGCATGGCGCTTGTTTTTAGTGGCGTTAACATCGAAACGACGACCTTGCCCGTGCTGCGCGAAGCGGGCTGGAAGGTACACGTGCGTATAAAAGTGAGTGAGCTGGGGGTATTGGAATTTGTGAATACAGGTTACCAGGATATTCATGCGAGGGTGTCAAACGGTTCTTTTTACAAAGTGGGCAATGAATTGCTGAACCGGCAGGTATCCGGTAATATAACAGAACGCCTGCAGGACGTGACGAGCGGGCTGAATGTTGAACCGCAAAATACAGGAGCTGCAGACAGGAGCCCGGTTATGATAAGGGGCATCAGTACCATCCATGCCAATATGGCCCCGCTGGTGGTGCTGGATAATTTTCCGTTCAACGGCGATATCAATAACATTAATCCCAACGATATTGAAAGCATCACCGTGCTAAAGGATGCCGTGGCGGCATCCATCTGGGGTGTGCAGGCGGGCAACGGTGTGATCGTGATCGTTACAAAAAAGGGGCGGTTGGGCCAGCGCCCGCGTGCGCGGCTGACGAGCGCCGTAACAGTGGGCACAAAGCCGGATGTGTATTATTTCCCCGTTATTCCCGCGCCTGCCTATGCGGCGCTGGAGCAGCGACTGTTTGATAAAGGTTTTTACAATACGCTTATTGACGACGCTGTCAATTACCCGGCATTGTCGCAGGGCGTGGAAATCATGTTAAAGCAGCGGAACGGGCAGCTGACGGCTGCAGACGCGGCCCGGCAGCTGGACGGGTTGCAGCAATACGATGTGCGGGGCGATATCCGCCGTTATTTCGTGCAAAATAAGGTGAGCCAGCAATATGCGGGCAGTGTATCGGGCGGTACCGACAAGTTCGGCTATTATTGCTCGCTGGGCTATGATCGTAATACGGGCAGCAATGTGGGCGAGCGCTACCGGCGGCTCACGGTACGGTCGGACAATACCTGGCGTCCCCTGGCAGGCCTTGAGCTGAACGGCTACATCGTTTATACAAACACAGACACCCGGCCGCCGGGCATCAGTTACACGGGCCTGTTGCCCACCGGTGTGGGAGAACAGCTGGCGCCGTACACGCGGCTGGCGGATGGGGCAGGAAAAGCGCTGGCCATTCCGCAAAACTATAGAAACGAATACATAGACACCGTCGGCGCGCCGGGCTTGCTGGACTGGCATTACCGTCCTTTGGATGAGCTGGGGTACAGCGATGAGCGCTACCGCCAATGGAATACGCGGTTGGGCGCCACGGTTAAATACAACGCGCCCGCGGGCATCACTGCCGAGCTGAAGTACCAGTATGAGAAAGGAATAACCAACAGCCGCGCTTACAGCAGCCTGCAAACCTGGTACACCCGTAATCTGGTGAACCAGTATATGTATACCAATGCGCAGGGCAGCTTTTACCCCGTTCCCGCCGGCGGCATTGCCGATTTTGGCGTAAGCGAGCTGGATGCCTGGAACCTGCGCGGGCAGCTGGGTTATAAGCGGTCAATAGGAAAAAATTCCCTGGTGGCTTTTGCCGGGGCCGAAATACGGGAGGTCAATACGGATGTAAGCATGAGCCGGAAATATGGCTATCAGCCTTCCGCCAATACGTTCAGCAGGAATATCGATTACAGCACGAAATACCAGTTGCGGCCTTCGGGCGAGGCGGCGGTGCCCGACAACGATGTGCTGTCAGGCACGCTCCGGCGTTATATCAGCTATTTTTCGCGGGTGGAGTATCTCGTTAAAAACAGGTATAGCTTTTCGGCGGGCGGCCGGGTAGATGAAAGTAATTTCTTTGGCGTTGAAGCCAACCAGCGGCGGGTGCCTTTATGGTCGGCCGGGGTGGGATGGGAGCTTTCCAACGAATCTTTTTATGCTATTGAGTGGCTGCCATACCTGCGGCTCAGGGCTACGTATGGCTATAACGGCAATACCAATAACAATGCCACCGCCTTTGCCACGATCCAATACCTGAGCCCGGGCGCTTCATCGCTTATTCCGGCGCCTTATTCGCGCATTGTAAGTCCGCCTAACCCGCAACTGCGGTGGGAGAAGATCAGGATCGTCAACCTGGGTGTTGACTTTGGTGTCAAAAGCGGTCGTATCAGCGGCAGCATAGAATATTACCGGAAGCAGGGACTGGATTTGATAAGCCAGGTGTCGGTCGATCCCACGACGGGATTTACCAGCTATACGGGCAATAACGCCAGCATCAGCGGGAATGGGATCGATATGGTGTTGAATGGCAGTGCGGAGAGCGCAGCTTTTAAGTGGACGGGCAACCTGCTGCTGAGCTATACCACCGACCGGGTGAGTTCCTACCAGCAGGTGGGTACGGTATTCGATTATGTCAGCGGCGCTAAGGCGCCGATGGTGGGCAGGCCGCTGTTTTCGCTGTACAGCTATCGATGGGCCGGGCTGAACCCTGTGAACGGCGACCCGCAGGCATACCTGGGCAAAACGGTCACCGGTTATTCGACGATTATACGCAAGGCGGTACCGGCAGA
>Ga0307508_10001162_pt1 | contig 30281 bp, 40 predicted proteins | sample 9_EM_MG_FD_203089 | JGI IMG/M metagenome (GOLD analysis project Ga0307508, IMG submission 203089) | Populus trichocarpa ectomycorrhiza microbial communities from riparian zone in the Pacific Northwest, United States - 9_EM | ecosystem: Host-associated > Plants > Roots > Unclassified | place...
GCAACTCCGGGCCCAAGAAGCTGCGCGTGCCGAGGCATCCTCCAAAGAAACTGTTTTTTCGGCGCTTGATATCGCACGTCGGGAAATGAGCGATCAGATGGCCCGCGAACGCGATGCCTTTGCTAGTGTCTTAACTCGAGCCGAAGATGACGTCCGCAATGTGAGGTCACTGCTGGACATCGAACGCGAAAATTGCGCCTTCCTTCAAGAAAAGTATAAACTCGCCCAGTCTTCCTCCAAGCCAGTCGTCTACACAGACAGTGAAGCTCAGACGGAACCAGTAGTCACGGAGACGCACGCGCTCCAGAACAATATTCAATCGCCACACGCTCTCGACTCCCTCCTGCAGGCGTTTGTGGCAATGCGTGATCTTGGCATTTCCGTCGCCCCGCGTGCAACTGATGGTGCCACGGATCAACACTAGTACGTTTCATTACTCTGCGCATATTTGACCCGGAACCGAGATGTACTCTTGGTCTGGGTCTAGTAAACCCTCATTTACTATATCTATTTCGTCCTGGTTGTCTTCTGTGATTAACTCTTGTGATTGTCTTTCTTTACCCGGTTTGCTCGTGTTCTAGTTGTCCATTCCCTTGCATTTGCCCACCATCTCTACATTGCACTCTCGTTATCTTCCAAGGAAGTTGTACATGTTCTTGGTGTTTGTATTACTCGGCCTTGGTACTAACAGCAAAGGCAGCGTCCATAGTGGCTCTTGATGTCTTTTGTACATCCGATACCGGGGGGCTGCTATCAATCTTGTTTGCACATAGCACATTAGCACACGATTTGTCGAATAAATTAGCCCTGGATAGATTTTGCTCACCTTGACGACTTTGCCACGCTCGCGGTAATAGTCGATTACAGGCACACTTGTTTCCTCGAATGTGCCTAGAAATTGGTACCGAGAATGTGAGGAAGGTGAAGTGCAGAGAATCATGTGATGAGACGAACGGAATCGCTTTTTGATGCTCTCTTCATTATCATCCGAGCGTCCGCTAGTTTTCCCGCGCTCCAGCAAGCGTTCAAGAAGGACGCTTTCAGGGCACTCATAGAACAGGACGAAAGAGCACCGGCAAACCTAAGGAAGTTGTAATGTTAGATACGCCACGCGCTCCAGGAATTAACATTGAATGACCGTCTCATCAAACTTGATCGCTTGATCCATCTTGCGAGGGAAACCGTCAATGAGGAAGCGACCCCTTCCATTTTGCCACCCAGGATGTGTTGACTCTTTTCGTTTGTCCAAAGCGGATCTCATGGCATTTTCCAGGAGTTTTACGGTTACCTCCATAGGCACGATCTTCCCCTCCTTGATGTAGTCTTTAATCAGGTCACCGTATTGGGAGCCTTCGCGGTCTTGCTCAGCACGAAGAAGATCACCAGCTAAGAAACGAAGGCATAGAGTGAACGACAATAAGCGGTACTCGTTCAGATAATTGAAAATTTTGATGGAGAAGACGCGCACCAGATAAATGTACGAAATCATAATCTTTCACTAAAAGAGCACACTGCGTGCCTTTCCCTAGTCGGTCATGAATGATGTTAGCAATGCAACGGTCACGCAGGGGCCGATGCATTCAACTGACCGGCACCAGGACCTCCGAGCACATAGATAACAGTGACTTTCTTGTCGTCGAAGACAGGTGACGGAGACTCAGGGGACGCAGTTGCAACAACATCAGTTTCTTTGTCCTTCTTGAACGCATTTTGAACCTTCTGCAAGATCGCCATTAAGGCACTCGGGCTCGTTGGACAGGTGGCTTCAGTGGATCAGGGTGCTGTCTTGGACGACTGGAAGCAGGGGTTTCGATTTCCCTGCAGCAACAAAACAGGACAAGAATGATGAACGAATTTCAAAACACGCCGCGAGGTCCAGGATGAAGAGCAGTACCTCCGCTTGGCTAACGCAGCAAATGCAAAGAAAGACAGTAGGGGTATGGAAAGTGCTGCCGCGATTTGGGGAAGTTTGAATGTTCTACTGGGAGGCCGAGGGCCACTGAATCCCATTCGTGACGGCGACGGCGTCACAAGTGATCGAGAGCCACTTTTCATTCACAGCTGTTGCGTCCCCTTAGCTTTCTTACTCTTCACCATGAATATTCTGGTCAGCGGCTGGATATTCTACGCCGGTCGATTGGTCGGCTGAGTTCATCGTATTCCGCATCTCAGGAAACATTGTTTGGCCGCACCCTAACGCCTGCGGAACGGCTGCGCCAGCACCAGCGCGCACTCACGAAAGCACAACGCGAGCTAGATCGTGAGCGAACTAAGCTTGAGCAACAGGAGAAAAAACTCGTCATGGATATAAAAAAGAGTGCAAAGGCCGGCCAAATGGTGCGCTTATTTTCGTCGCGCAGTGCTTGTCGTGTCCCAAGGTCGAACTTCTAATGTCAGGCTCGCTATTGGGTTCCAGAACGCCTGCAAAGTTATGGCGAAAGACCTTGTTAGAACGAGGAATTATATCCAAAAGTTCTATCAAATGCGGACCCAATTGCAGGCTGTCTCATTACGAATCCAGACCTTGCGAAGTAATCAGCAGATGGCCGATGCAATGCGCGGAGCTACTAGGGTGCGTTGACGCTATTGTATTGGGCCTGAATGTACAATGACATTGTCGCTTGCATCAAATCAGGCTATGGCGTCGATGAATCGAGGCCTCAACCTGCCACAAATCCAACGAATCATGAACGAGTTCGAGAAAGAAAGCGCAGCGATGGACATGAAGGAAGAAATGATGTCTGATGCAGTAGATGACGTGATGGATGACGAAGCGGTCGATGAGGAAGAGGAGGGTGACAAGATACTCAAGGAAGTCCTCGATGAAATCGGGGTAGGGCTATCGCAAGATGTGAGTGCCCCGTCCAAATGAACAACTTGAACTTCATATCACTTTATCTTAGCTCCAAGATGCGCCGACAAGCATCGCATCCGCAAGTGCACCACTCACTTCCGGGAGGCAACTCGTGGCCCTCGGTGCTCATGATGGTCCCCCCTTGCCGCCACCAGGATTAGGGGGAGGTGGAACCGGTGCGGGTGGCACGGGAGTTACCGACGATGATCTAGAAGCTAGGCTGGCCAATCTACGGAAGTAGATACTAACAACGCCTGTTTCCTACAGCGGACTGTGGCCAAGTGTCACTCAAGTACATATTATATGGCGCGATAAGATATGATATACGTGTACATGAGAATACTACACTATGTTTTGACCTTGGGCTTGGCTTTGATGCCTAGTTTGTTTGCCATGTCCATCTTCTTTTTCTTCGATGGCTGGGCAATTTTGGGCATAGCTGCTTTGGCTGCTTGGGACATCATCGCATCCAGGTTAGGCTCGAGGAAATCCGCTTTACGCTTGACAGTGATCGTGTGCTGTGATGACTCCAGTGGGCCGACAGATTGGGTATTATCACCATCAGTCTCGTCTATGGACCCGTTCAATTTCGAGGAGGTTCCAGGGGTCGAGGTACTGGGTAATTTTGAGAAGTACTGCCGCACAACAGCGTCATCTTCTTCCTCCTCTTGCTTCCGCTTCAGTTCCTCTTCGTCGACGACAGCTTCTAGTCGCGCCTCCAAGGCTGCTTCTGCCCCAGGACCGGCGGCTACACGTTCATGTCGCGCATTGCGCGCCCTAATGTCCTGCAGACCGTCGAGGATCTCCATTTCGCGCTTGGAATCTGTTGTACGATTCTCCAATACTTTCATCGGATTATTCTCCTCCTCTTCGAGTTTAGCAAGCCGATCCTCTTCTTCGACAATTTCTACCTCTCGCCACGGTTCGAAGTTGCGTGAGGCCCCGTGCTCCGCCATATAATCGGTGTTCTTGGGGTCGGTTTTGAAAGTAATTTCGGCGGAACATAATGTGCTATGACACAAGACATCAGGAGCAGACACTCTAAGACCTCCAATGGCAGAAACGCACCATTTTATGTAAAACCTGGTGATACATCACAAGAAACTTAGCATTACGAAACAAAAGGGCGCGTAAACACAGGCGCACCGAAAAATCTTGATGCCGTAGTAATCGTCTCCTTCTACAGTCTCCTTGCGGGCATTGAACTTTTTGCCCTTATATATGTATTCTCCACAGGTATTGCACCGCCTATACAACAATCGTTTAGAATGAAGGTTGTTGGAGGCAAAATTCAGGGAGGCTGACATGCTGAATGGTGCCATGAGACGAACTGTCTGCTGGGAGTTCTTGGGCCCCGACCGGCGGGGGATTTTGCTCGGATCGAAGTCCGGCGGGTAGTATTTATTGAGGACTTAAGGATGTATGTTAATATATGGCAATTTGTAGGCAAATGATGTAGGCCACTTACCCTTGCGTTCAGACATGGATGTTAGGTTGAAGCTTTGTAATCAATTCACACGCTACTCTTCGCCGCGATGAGTTCGGATTCTGGGTCAGTGCTCGTCATAGGGAACCCTAATGCTGGAGACGGCTCTGGTGTAGAGATAATAGAGAAATATGCCATACCGCTCCTTAGAGCAGCCGGTATTTCGTATGATTATCACCAAACGATGACTGCGCGGCAAGCTGGCGAGCTCACTCGCTTGCATCTTACTCGCTCAACGGCACCAATCATAGTGGCTGGCGGTGATGGAACCATCCATGATATCCTGAATTTTGTGTTTCTGGATAGCCTTGCACCCACGGACGCACGCACCCCTCACACGGCACGTCAGCTTTCATTAATACTCATACCTGCTGGAACGGCGAACGCTATATATGCCTCATTCTGGCCTCCTTCGGCGTCCAACGTAGTGTCCCATCCGCTCCTGCCCCAGAATATTCCCCAAGACATAGCGCGCAAATTACAATCGGTGCTTTCGTTCATCGAAAAGAAAACGCCCCCGCACCCTCTATCTATCGCTCTTGCGCAGACGTACCCTGCGAATAACAACGGCACATATAGTGCGGACCCATCTCCTCGTATAATATCCTGTGTCGTTGCTTCCACATCATTGCATGCTGGGATTCTCCACGGTGCGGAGAAATATCGCTCCTCGATCCCAGGCATAGAACGATTTAAAAAAGCTGCCGAGGAAAACATACAAAAATGGAGCAATGCGCGCGTCGAACTTCTCCCCATCTCGAGCCGCGAGCCCGTACTCAAATACGACCCGGTTCAGGAGCACTTCACCCCTTGTACTGAAGAAGGAAAAGTATTCCTTGACGGCCCTTTCTTCTATTTCCTTTCCACCACCAATGTAGATCGCCTTGAACCTCAGTTTGTCATCACGCCACTTGCAAAGACGTTGCCCCCAACGAGTGAAGGTGCATTCGATGTTGTGGTGGTTAGGCCCTCGCGCAAGCCTAAATATGGCGGCGACACCGATGAAGAAAGAGCAGCCCTTGTGCAGGTTGCCATTGAATGGTTCGGACAAGCGTACAAGGGAGGGGAACATATTCATTACACCTATCCAGGTGAAGAGGGTGCAGATCCCGTCTACATGACAGAGTACTTCCGCGTCGGAGGCTGGGATTGGCATCCCAAGGTATCTTGATATTTCCATTCGCTACCCTTTCGTGCATTGAGATTTTCCTCAGGATACGGATGAGTTTTCGCGACTTGTTTGCCTTGATGGGACGGTGCTACAAGTGCCGGAAGGTGGTCACATAGGAGTTAACATTGTGCCTCCGAACGAACTATATCGCGTCAATATCTGGATTTAGATGGTATTCGCGCCACCGTAAATGATGTAACCTCAGCAAAATCACTATGACTTTTGGTCCTCGCCATCAACTGCTCTCGTTCCTTTTCTGGTCAATATTGTCCTTCTCCAGAGGTCCTTTGCTGTCACATCAATGCTCTTCCTCTATCCCTCTCACGCCACTCCGTTTACCTCCACTTCAGCTCCTGCTTCCTCTGCTTGCCCTCTTTATCCCGGGCCTACCTGCTCTTGCCCATCTCACAACAGCTAGTCTAACCATCGCATCAATTTCTACATCGCTGCACACTTCAATGCATTTCAGGCGGCGCCGACCTCAAGGACCCGTGTGCAATTGCAATGCTGAGGCTGATCAGTATATCACGACTGCATTGATCAGGAAAACACTGTTTAGGAATGCCGAACACTGTGTCGATTTGATTCTTCCAGTGCAGTGGCCAATGATCAAACCTCAGCTAAGCTTTGCAAGCAGTGTGGATCTCCTATGCGAATTGTATGATTTTTCCCCCGTGCAGGCACCGAAGAACTGTAAATATGAATGGAAATACGGCAGTTCATGCGTTGGCTTATCTTACTACATCGTTGCCGTTTCATCTGCATTGGCGGCAAGGAGATAAAACATAACGGTCCGATGTTTGCGATGCCTTTCCCTCACACAAACTAATCCCAGCACAGCGGACAATGTTAACTTCGCCTGAAAGCGCCAGCTTTGGGCCCGCATGTCTTCATCAGCAGCTTCAGTTTTTCGGATGCACCCGACAAAATGAAGGTGACAAAATCCACTATTTGGTTTTCAGAAGCGTGCAACTCCCTTGACTTCGATGCAGTATCCGCTACTCTATTCTAGCAGCCTATAATTGTCGGTTGAGTCACGGCCGACGATAACTCGCACTTCTGCCGCGGACGAAGGAACATCAAAACGCTTGATCTGCCGAAACACCTACCATTTTCTGTCGCAATATTGCTTTCCGCCGACAGCCTGCATGGATATTGTTCTCGCTGATTGAGACAACCCATGTTGAGACCAATCGTAGTATTGGTATTCTCTCTACCGAAGATCAGCTGGCGACTTTTGCTCAAGACTGCCGATACGGCAGAGGCCCGGCTGATGGAGGAAACAGCGCCCCCAATTCCTTCAGCCCCCGCGCCTTGGGCCTGCACTCGTAGTCATCGGCTCGCCGATCAAGTCTCGTATTCAGCTCATTTTCAATCCGTGGACACTTTGGGGCTTCTGGTAGTGCTAGATTCAGCTAGCGCACCTCAAGCCTACACGCTCAATTTGTACATCGGCGCCCCCAAGCACCCCAACTCACCGCCGGCATTGGTTCTGCTACCTCAGGCAACCGTGTCTTCAAGGGTATATGCAATTACGACCTCCAATCTTATGTCACTCAAAGCAACGGCGTGAAATCGGGATTAATGGCGCGCCGGTGTATATCAGCAAAGATGAAGTTGCACCATTTGGCATTCCAAGGGATGTGTGCGCAGACCATCTCAGCGTCACAAAGGTTGTCGCCTGTGGGGGTCTACCACCTGGTCCGCTCGCTCCGCCGTTGAAAAAGCATCCGGAGCTATGATAGCAAGGGGAGGCAAAGTAAAATAAAATATTACAACATGTACTTCGGAGTGGTTCAAAGTACAGAGCGAATATGTCATGTTGAGGGTGGCGGGCCTTGCCGCGAAGCCGGTAATAATTAGCATTTGGTGTGCATCTGTGTTACCAAGTGCTGGATGCCAAACTTCATGTGATCAGCGTCAATTGCGCCTCGCATGTTTGCGCGGGGACTTGCAGCCTTTCACGGGACTGTGCGGACTTTGATCCCTGCCTTTCACATAGCAAAGATGTCTTCATCTGTTCCAGTGCCATCAATTCCTGGAGCTAAACCTTTCAGGATCGCGCTCGTGCAACTCGGTGGCGTATCGAGTGACAAACAGACCAACTTGCTACACGCTCGAGAAATGATCGTCAAAGCCGCCAATGGTATGGGCGGCCCCAGACCGAGCCTCGTGGTTTTGCCGGTAAGCTCTCATATGCGGTGGACTCGCACTGTTGTCGACCATCTCATGAAGGAGTGTTTCAATTCGCCTTACGGACACCGACACTTCCCTGAATATGCAGAGGCTATTGACTTCGATAAGGATTCAGAGTATGAAATCGAAGGCAGTAAGAGTGAAAGCGTCAGGATGCTTTCGAGCGCGGCAAAAGAGTCTGGTGTTTGGCTGATTGGAGGCATGGGAACTCATTTCACAGCTTGGCCATCCTCTGACCGTTCTGACTGAAAGGTTCGATACCGGAGAGGGATTCCTCTGATGGAAAGCTCTACAATACGGCTACTGTGTACTCTCCGGAAGGTTGGGATATGATCTTTCAGCGGTTAGCTAATTTGGCTCAAATAAGCATCCCCTCGCAGGGAAACTCGTTACTATACATCGGAAGGTGCAGTATGTGGGCATTGTCCCGCTGAATGCTACTCTCGTTCTAAGTGACGAATCTCAGCCTTTTTGACATCGATATACCTGGCAAGATAACATTTAAGGTGGGTATTGTGCCATCATTTCTTCTCTTCTAGCGAATACGAAGGCCTGCGGCAGCCCGTTCGAGGGGTCTTCAATGTCACCTCTCTATATTTGACATCCCGTTCCCGCAGGAAAGTGAAACCCTGACCGGAGGCTCCGCCTTGACGCAGTTTGAGACGGGTGAATCCCAATATATTACCTTTCAACATTGCGCTCACACGCCACTTGCTCAGATTATGGGAAGATCGGGCTCGGAATATGCTATGATGTCCGGTTTCCTGAAATGGCGATGATCGCGGCAAGACAAGGTTGCGTGGCCATGATATACCCAGGTGCATTCAACTTAACGACTGGACCGCTGCACTGGGAGCTGCTTGCACGGGCTAGGTACGGAAGTGGATTGAATCAAGTCGCGCTCACGCGGCTAATTTGGACTCAAGGGCCATCGATAATCAAATATACGTTGCGCTGTGCAGTGTCGCCCGCGACATGGAGGCAGAGTATCATGCCGTGAGTAGTATGAATGAATAATTGAATCCCACACTCAGAGGTACAATAGTGGGGTCACTCGACCCTGGTGAATCCGATGTAGGCACATTCGCCGCCACAAGTGAAGAATTAGGTCTTGTGCTGACCTGACGCGTTTCTTCCAGGGGCGCTGTGACCGCCATAATGGACGAGAAAGAAGGTATCATTTATGGGGATATTGGTACGTAGATCGCGTTTACCGTAGTATGTGCCTGACAGTTTGAGATAGACCCGAGAGTGATCAACGAGACGAGATCTGGAATCCCTGTGACTGTACAACGTCGCTTTGATGTATACAAGAATGTGGCGGAATAAGTAAACCTTGATCATCAGTTCTTCTGCAGTGTTTTGGCTTTGTTGTACTGCAATTAATACTGCGCTAAATTCTCAAGCGCCAGCTTTGAGTTTTGTGTTGTCGGTTGTGATCGTCCAAAATTCGAAAGGTTTCTACTTTGACGGAGGGACTTCGCCGCACGCCCTACGACTTCTTGGTCGCACTCGCGCCAGCTCTCAGCTTTCGTCCGGGCTGCGCCCCTCCGTTTTTTCTCATCCACCACAGTGTTTCCTTTCGATCATCATCCGACCATTTGAATTTCTCCATCACGCTCAACTAGCATGGCTGATACCTATACCAAGGGGACCAGGGTGTGGTTCCCTGACAAGGATACTGGCTGGATATCCGGAGAGGTCACTGCCGTGCACAAGAACGAGGGCGCCTTGAAGCTTACATTTGTTGACGAACGTGGAAAGGTACCGCCCAATTTTCGTTGCGCCCTGGCTCCAACGTGAGATCACGACTGATGCGCGACGCGTCCTTCTACTAGGAACCTGTTGTCCACACGACGACAAAGGATGCGAAGGAAGGCAACAATGCACTCCCGCCACTGCGAAATCCGCCAGCTTTGGAGACCCCGGAAGACCTTGCTACTTTGTCACACTTAAACGAGCCCTCAGGCAAGTATCGCGAGTTGGGTACGTAGCCCGTCAATCTAATCGGCCGTCATTAGTGTTACACGCTATTCGAAGTAGATATGCCCAGCACGAGATTTACACCTATTCCGGAATTGTGCTCATCGCCGTCAATCCTTTCCAGCGCGTCGCTCTTTATGGGCCAGAGGCCATCCAATCCTATACCGCTAAGAGCAAGATGGAACTAGACCCCCACCTTTTCGCCATTGCACAAGAAGCGCACGTTCGCATGCGCAAGGACAACATGGGACAGACCATTATAGTTTCCGGAGAAAGTGGCGCCGGGAAAACGGAGTCTGCGAAGCTCATTATGCGATTTCTCGCATCCGTCACTGGTTCCGAAGGCGACGGCCCACGGACGAAGTCATTAGACGAATCAAGTGAGGTTGAGCGGCAAATGTTGGCCACAAATCCTATTCTAGAGGCGTTTGGTAACGCGAAGACCGCTCGGAATGATAATTCTTCTCGTTTCGGCAAGTATCTACAGGTGAGTTTTGAGTCTGTATGCCACACTCCACCCCAGCCCAAGCATCACCCAGATTCTCTTCGATGGCAAACACGAAATCGTGGGAGCGCGGATACGAACATATCTCCTTGAGCGTTCTCGGTTGGTGTACCAACCCGAGAGCGAAAGGAATTATCACATTTTCTATCAATTGTGCGCTGGGGCACCGACGAAAGAGAAGAAGGATCTTGGACTCGATGATATCTCCAAGTTCTTCTACCTCAATCAAGGCGGTCTGAATGCCACAACAATCGTCGGAGTTGATGATGCGGAGGAGTTCCGCACGACTCAGAGCGCTTTGTCGACTGTCGGCGTTAGCGTCGAAAAGCAATGGGCCGTCTTCCGACTCCTCGCAGCTCTTCTCCACCTTGGCAACATCAAGATAACACAGATGCGGAATGACGCTGTAATGGATGATAATGACCCTTCCCTCTTGATTGCAACGAAGTTGCTCGGTCTCTCTGCCGTTGAGTTCAAGAAGTGGACTATCAAGAGGCAGATCATCACGCGCTCTGAGAAGATCGTCTCCTCGCTCAATGCTGCCCAAGCCACTATTGTCCGGGATTCCGTTGGGAAATTCATCTACGCTTGTCTCTTCGAATGGCTTATTTCCATGGTGAACGACAGTTTAGCCGGTGACGAAGGTTCTGGTGAACGCTTGGCAGAATCATTTATTGGTGTTCTGGACATATACGGGTTTGAGCACTATCCTTATAAGGGTCCTTCGCGCGGTGGCAGTGCTCCTGCTATTGCTAATTCCTTCGAGCAGTTTTGCATCAACTACGCCAATGAAAAGCTGCAGCAAGAGGTTCGTGTACATGTCATCATTCATATTGGGGTTTGTCTCACCAGTTTTCCAGTTCAACGCACACGTTTTCAAACTCGAACAAGAAGAATACGTACGAGAAAAGATCAACTGGACTTTCATTGATTACTCGGACAACCAGCCATGTATTGATGTCATCGAAGGCAAACTTGGGATACTTTCCCTACTTGACGAAGAATCACGACTCCCGTCAGGCTCAGACGCGTCCTTCATCCAGAAACTGCACACGCAGCTCAGTATACCTGCGCACAAAGATGTTTACAAGAAACCACGATTTGGCAACTCTGCCTTCACGATTGCACATTATGCCGTTGATGTCACTTACGGGGTCGAAGGTTTTCTCGAGAAAAACCGCGATACGGTTCCTGACGAACAACTTTCAATTCTGTCCGCCACGAGAAATATATTCCTTAAAGATGTCCTTGATGCCGCACTGTCGCCTGTTAAGGCTGTTGATCGCCGACCCTCGTCGCCAGCTGGATCTGATACAGCTAGCGTGGGCTCCCGCCGCTCGTCAGTCATTCCCGACCCTGCACGTCTTTCCCTCACCATTTCTGGGGGCTCGGCAGGCAGCGTGAGCACTGCTGCTACCGCCAAGCAACGTCCTGGAGCGATTGCTCGAAAACCCACACTCGGCAGCATTTTCAAAGGTTCTCTCCAAAGTCTGATGGAGACAATTGGAATGACGAATGCTCACTACATTCGCTGCATCAAGCCGAACGAGCATAAACGAGCGTGGGATTTCACTCCTCAACAAGTCCTCAGTCAGCTACGGGCATGCGGTGTTCTTGAAACGATCCGCATCAGTTGTGCCGGTTATCCCAGTAGGTGGACATACGACGAGTTTGCACTGCGGTACGCTCGAATAGCCCTCCATCTTTAACATCGCCTCATGTCCCTTTCCGCAGTTATTACATGCTCGTTCCATCATCGAATTGGCGCCCCAATCCGGCTGATCCGAAGGTTCTTTGTAATAAGATTCTTGAGGCGACAATCAAAGAGGAGGATAAGTATCAGGAGGGCCTGACAAAAATCTTCTTCCGCGCCGGCATGCTCGCATTGTTGGAATCCCGACGGTCGAACAGGTTGAACGAGCTAGTCACCCTGATCCAGAAAAATGTCAAACGACGGCTCGCGATGCAACATTACCAGAAGATGCGATCGTCCGCCATCCGCATCCAGACCTGGTGGCGAGGAATACTGGCCCAAAGATTTGTGCTCGGTGTTCGGAAGGAGACTGCGGCTTTGCGAGTACAACGTGCTGCGCGGGCCTTCATCCAGCGCTCCAAATTTCACACCATACGGCTCTCAATTATTGCTTTCCAGACCTGTGCGTTCCCTCCTTTCGTCGCATGTGTATGTCTTAAACCTTGTTATGCAGATGCCCGAGGAGCTCGCGCGCGCAAGATCGCCCAAACCGAGCGTGTCACGCGTGCCGCTACCTGGTTGCAATCACTATTTCGTGGAGTGTGCGCCCTACCTTCCCTTTCTATCCCATGAACGATGGGCACTTATTTCATGCTTAAAGGCTTTCGCGGAGGCATTACAAATCCGATGTTCGGCACGTCATTTGGATGCAATCATGCATACGGCGACGCTACGCACGACGTCAACTGCGCACTCTCAAAACGGAGGCACGTTCTGCGACCAAGTTCAAAGAAATCTCATACAAGCTGGAGAACAAGGTTGTCGAACTCACGCAGAGTCTTCAATCCCGAACAACGGAGAAGAAGGAGCTACAGGGTAAATTAACCGAACTAGAGCGCCAGCTGCAATCTTGGGTCGTAAAGCATGAGGAAATCGATGCTAAAACAAAACAACTCCAGAACGACATCCAGACGCTTCATGTACCCAAAGCCAGATACGAAGAGCTCACCGAAGCTAAAAGGATCATCGATGAGAAACTTGAGGAATCTGCCCGCAAAGTTGCGCAGCAAGACGAAGAGATTCGAAGTCTCACGGCAGAGCTCGAGCGGCAGACTCAGGAAATGGATGCCAAGGTCAAGGCCGCACGAGCAGAAACAACGGCAAAGGGCCCTGAAAACACGGCGAGCTTTTTGGCATTGAAGCAGGAACTTTCGAATCTGCGCGATCAGCTCAACCGCGCAAACGCATTGAATGCCTTGACACGAACGCGTGAGCCGACCTCGCCTGTGCTGAAGACGTTCGACAGTGTTCAACCACTCACGACAAGTGCTGCCGTAAACGGCGTCAGCAGCAACACTCACCGTCGCCGCCACAGCTCAGCTGGCGTTTATGGACAAGCGGGACACGCCAATTCGGAAAATGATGATTTCATCGATACGAGACGCAGCCAAAATCCTCGTGCAGTATCAGTGGCATACAACGGCTTTGAGAACCCACTTCGCTTCCGCGGCACTGGTCTAAGCAACATCTACGATGATCCCGCGGAAGAAAAAGTTAAACAACTCGAAGATGCCGAACACCTCGACGAGGACGTACTCGATGGGCTGATACGGAATATGAAGATACCCGTCCCAAATCTCACCAACCCCCCTTCGATCCGCGAGGTTCTCTTCCCGGCGAACTTGATCGCATTGGTCACTAATGAGATGTGGAAGTTTGGGCTCATCCCTGAGAGTGAACGCTTCCTGGCCAACGTGATGCAGACGATTCAAGCTCATGTCATGGTGAGATGAATATGCTTATGACCTTGACGCTTGACGCTGACCTAGCCAAAGTCTTTCACTGGCGAAGATGCTATTGTGCCTGGGGTTTTTTGGCTGTCGAATGTGCAGGAGCTTCTGTCGTTCATATGCACCGCCGAGAACGATATGCTTCAGGGCATTGGGCCCGGTGGGGAACCAGCAGGGCGCGAGTTTGACTGGGCTGATTATGAGAGACTAGTGTCAATCGTAAAGCATGACTTGGATTCTCTCGAGTATAACATCTACCACACTTGGATGCTCGAGGCTAAGAGACGTCTCAACAAGATGGTCATCCCAGCTCTCATCGAGAGCCAGTCTCTCCCAGGCTTTACCACCACGGATGGCGGTGGACGCCTCTTCAATCGTTTGCTCAACTCGAATTCACAGCCAGCTTTCAACATGGACAACGTCCTGAACTTACTCAATAAGGTCTGGACGGCGCTCAAGAGCTTCTACATGGAGGAATCGGTTATACAACAAGTGGTGGTTGAACTCTTACGCTTGGTTGGCGTTACTAGCTTCAATGACCTCCTCATGAGAAGGAACTTCTGCTCCTGGAAACGCGGTGAGTCTTCAATACCCAAGTAATGATAAAATCCGAATGAGCATCTGTCCAGCAATGCAAATACAATATAACATCACGAGGATCGAGGAATGGTGCAAGTCGCATGACATGCCCGAAGGTACTCTGCAGCTGGAACATCTTATGCAAGCTACCAAGCTCCTCCAGTTGAAGAAGGTAAACCTTCCACAACTTGGTCGCCATCAAAATACTCACCGCATTCATGCAGGCATCCTCCGCCGACATCCAGATTATCTATGATGTCTGCTGGATTCTCACCCCATTGCAGATCCAGAGGATGTGCAGTAATTACTTCGTGGCTGACTATGAGGCGAGTCCACCCTTTTTAAGCGGTTTGCATAATCTGACTGTTCTTACAGCACCCAATTTCGCCTGAGATCCTCCGGATAGTAGCATCAAGGGTCATTCCCAACGACAAGACAGACCACCTCTTATTATCCCCTGAAGGTGAGGAGGTTGGCCCGTATGAGCTGCCCCTACCGAGAGAGATTTCTGGGCTGGAGACGTACGTGCCAGCGTATTTAAACGTCCCTCATCTCCGACGACTCGCGAGTCTCGTAGAGTAGATAATTACAGAGCTCACTTGGGGTATAAAGCTCTTGCTTAGTATATTACATCCGTTTCGCTATTTAATATTGCATTGTTGGCTCCATTCACATGAAGCGCCCAGAGGTGATGCAAAACAAGATACAATAAAATTGGGCACGCTTGCAAATAGCTGCTACAAACAACACAGTGACTGGTGCCGGGCTACCCGAATATGACTTCGAGGTAGAGAGTGCCATCTGACGTGTCAAATGGATACGTTAATATAACACCGCCCAGCTTCACGCCACTGAAGGGCTTTGGACCCGGTGATGAGCAGGATTGGGCCACCAACTTAGGTGTGGCGCGATCTACGCGTGTGTCTGGGAAGCGCGAATCATCTAATATCACCAACTTGGCCAGGGGCGCTGAGCTGGGATGATAGCTCTATCGTGTTTACCAAGAGAGATCTTATCGAGTTCCTCAGGTGTGCCGATCTTGTTCCCATTCGCTCAATTCGCTGCTAATCGTCGCCTCCGAGACGTGTTGGTGTAACGGTTGATCCTAACTGGAAGAATGTCAAGGAGATTCCCCGTAAGATTGCTGCGCTCACGTTGTAGTACGGTTGTATTTGTGGCTTAGTGCAACCTCTACTAGGATTCGCAAAGGTTGGACAGAAACTTGATACTGGCGAGGCACCTCCGGAGTCCCCCACATCTACAAGCACCGCTGGTTCGTCCGCTGAATCCACTTTATAGTGTCCCTTGAGCCATATTTGCCTTTCCGTATGTGCAGCCCCTTCGTCTGGCCCTGTTCAAGGTGGCTTCAAACCAACTCGGCGCGTCAGAGTAAGTTTGTCACAGTTGATTGTGTTATTTTCGAGTGGCTTCTGACATCCAAGCCTGTCAAAGCAAACTCCTGGCGGCCTTTCAACGCTCAATATCTTCGGTGAGAGTGATGACACCCCACCGTTTCCACCAGTGGCACGAACCACATCGGTATGCATATTATCCAGCTATTATGCAATCCCTTACACGCTTCTCGCATAGGCCAAAGTGTCGGAGCCACCAACCTCCGACGATGTTATTGAAGAACAACAGCCTGAGGCGCCTGCGGGTGGAGCTGATCAAGCAGAACCCTTAGCAACTCGAGAAGCCCCCAGGCCGAGCAGACGCGTGCGCGAAATTCCGGGGGGTAAGGATTCGATCAACGAAATATTTGCTGATAGACCTTGACGATTAGGACACTCGTACGTGCGAGCATCAATAATTGACCATGTAGTGTAATCTCATGAGCATGCTAGCCTCAGCGTGTTTCTGTCCAACCTGCGCAAATGGTCAGGCAGCGGTAACACCAGGCCATAAATCAATGATCAAACTCCTCAGGCAAAAAGCAATTTGCGCCGTGACTTCATGTATATAATGTTCTCATATCTTGGAAATCGTGGTTTTGTTATTCAGTCGGCCTTTGCCACAACAAGCCATCACAGGGATCAACTAAGTTTCAGTTCGGCAGCGCGTTGTCGCCGGCCAAAGATGGACAGCATCTTCGGCCGCAAAAAGGCCAGCCGGCCGCGCGGTGTCTCACTTACAAATGATTCAGAGCTCGATGAACGGGCTATACCTTATGACAGACTAACTTCCTACGGTCGCCCACCAATACCTGTCTCTCCAAGCAGTCGTCCAATCGCGTCCATGATATCTGCACCCATGACGAATCCCACTCTTACTGCTGATGGGATGGACCTTAATATCCACAACGGTATTTTGCGTGACCGTCGCCGAACTCCTGAGAGCTCCATCACGGATGACTGGTCCGGGACAACTTTGGCGACCAACGGATCTGGCCCGTCGCGTAACACCGTTACTTCTGACTCTCGCGTGTCCTTAAACACAGTGTCTAGCGGCGGAAGCAGGCCCAAAGACAGACGACGTGAAACTGATAATTCCTCTGTGACCTCCGGCACCACTTCCTACTCGACACACCACACACATCAGACACCTGCTTCCCCCACGAAATCAAGCAACATGGGTGATTTTGGGAATCTAAGTCGTCCCTCCTCTCCCAGACCCACTTCCAATCATCGACCAACGTCGAGCGCGACTATGAAGAGTGAGTTCTATCGCGTTTCGGCGGCGGCAGCAGCCAAATACGCACCATCCTTGGCTACTGCGGCATCGGACATCGGTTCTCACCTGGCGCATTTCCACCTGCCGCACCGAAACGACGAGGAGTTCAATTTTCCGAGACCGGATAACCCGAATGACATAGAGGCTATGTTCGCTCTGGTCAAGGCGACTCGTGGGATGCCCGAGAGCTTCAATCCCAGTCTAGATGCGAAGTGGACACTGGTATACCAGCACGAACTCTCACGATGGGATGATGAACGGAGGAAGTTATCTGAAGTAAGGCGACAAACCGCACAGGGAGTGGTGCCAGGAAACTCGTATTCGAAGGATAGCCCTGAGTGGTATCTAAAAAAGTTCATGGATATGACGATTACGACAAAGCATGTTGCAAGTTTAGCGGTTTCACTGCGAACATTTCCTATAGGGTAGGTGGTGCGTGCGATGTTCATCCCGTTACATGCTGACTATATCGATGCTTTAGGTGGCTACATCAATTTGTAGACTTACAGGGAATATCAGTTCTGGCCACAACGCTGTCGAATATAAACCGAAAAGGTGCCAACCGCAAGGAGGCGGACACAAATCTCGAATACGAAATTCTCAAATGCCTACGAATCACCCTGAACCAAGAGGTACGGGAAATTTCTGATGGCATGAATGTTACTCAATCGCGGGAGCTAGGCGGGCGCCAACGATGCTATCGGTCACCCCAACGTCATCAACTACATAGCATGTTCCCTTAGCTCTCCAAGTCTTCCCGCGCGGCGTAACGTCCTGGACATGTTAACTTTCTTAACATACTACTCGGATTCCATAGCCCTTCCAAGTGTGCTCGGTGCCCTTGACGCCCTGAGCGCCGCGAATAATGAAACGGGTCGCTTTGACTATTGGTTTAAGAGTATGGATTTTACGCTAGGCGGCCGTGGAAAGATGGGAAGCCTTGTCGGAGCAAGTGAAGAGGTTCGGAGAAACCAAGGCGTCGACAGCTCTCTGAATGAATATGCTGTGAGTCTTACTCGTTGCCCGCAATTCACGCAGTCCGCTTGAACGAATGTTGCAGCAAAGCAATATCATTCTTATCGTAGGTATACTGAAGCAAACCGACGATTTCGAGCTTCGGATGCATTATCGATCCCAAATGGAAGCTTCCGGGCTTGCGGGGATATTGGAAAGGTGTCGGAGTTTTCAATTTGCTGGACTCGATAAACAGCTCGACCAATACGATGAGCTCTACGAGGAAGACCATGCGATCATGCTCAAAAACTTCGACCAAGAAATCCTTCGCGACATGTCTGATCCGTACGATGTCTACCGAGCCATCATGGCTAACCTGGAAGGAACGGAAGCCTTCAAATATTTCCTATCTGCCATGCAACACTTACTCCTGGTCCGAGAGGAAGGGGATACGAAGAGCCGCTACTTCCGCCTGATCGATTCGTTAGTGACTTCGGTGGTGCTTGACAAAAAACCGTCGTTCAGCGATGGGCTGTCCAATACCGTCGGCCTCTCGGTTGAGCGACTTGTCGCCCAGTTTGGAGAATCTGAACGTGCCCAGGCCCTCGAGAAAGAGGCCGCCGAGGCACGAGTTCAAATTGGTCATCTAAAGCTCGAGAAGGAGGCTCTGGAGGGAGAACTGGCGGCTGTGGGAGATGGTCTTGTTGGTCAACTGAAAGACCGTCTGGCAGCGACGGAGGAGAAACTCCGGATTTCCCGTCTGACGACAGATGCCGTGCAAGAGCAACTCAAAGACGAGCGGAGAATGCATGAGGAACAAATTCAACAACTCGAACTCCAGATCTCTGAGCTTTTTAAGATGCTCAAGGAATCCCGCGGATTCGCCTCGGCAATGGAGGCCAGCAAGGGAATGGACAGAAAAGACCTCATATACAATATTTCGAAGCAGATGGAACGCAAGAAGACCATTGGCATTCTGGAAGGTCGACGCCGGCAAGATATGGACAGCGAGGATGAGGGTAGCGCGGGCGCTATCGAGGCCGAAGTGGGAGTCGACATGGATCCACTCCGTCGACGTCGGCGTACTGCTGAGAGAAGACGAAGGCAGCAATCTAATATTGCAGATGACGACAACATGGGGCGAACCTCGCAATTCATGGACGCTGAAGAGGAACGCGTGCGACTTCACATTGAGGAGACTCTGGCGGCAGGCGCCGAACTCATGGTCAGTGTTTACTATGTAACGTCTTAATATGCGGACTGGCTTATAGGCTCTCGTCATTGCACAGTCTCCACCCCTTTCTGCATCTCATCTACGGAGGGATCGTGGACAAAATGGTTCACCGCGAAGAACTGGCGCGCGTTTGGATGTTGGAGGCGGTGGGGTGGGATTGTTCAGATCAGGTTCTGCTATGTCTGCAGCAGGGTCCACCAGGGACTTAGGCGGTCCAGACGGTGAACTGAACGTGTCTGGCGCTGACACAACAGCCGTTGGCCAGGACAATACTCCAGATGATCAACTGCCCGGCGGCTACATGACAATGCAGCAGCAACTCGCCGCGAAAATTGCGGCCAGAGGGAATGCCTCCGTGTTACCCAAAACTGATTCACCCCTCCCCCCAACTCCCGGACCCTCGGATGGGGTGTCCCCGCCACCACCACCACCACCGCCGCCACCACATTTGCCCTCCGCAGTGCTTGCTGGTGCCTCGCCCCCTCCGCCCCCTCCACCGCCTCCTCCTCCACCAATAGGTTTCATATCCCCAATTACATCCGCAATCCCGTCCGCCGCCACATCTCCCCCAGCTCCTCCTCCTCCACCCTTGATGTCTGCCAAACTACGCAACCTCGCATCACCTCAGTCTTCAAAGGAGAATTCGAACCGATCCTCCGCTTCGAATGCTATGTTTAACATATTCGCCAACCGCAAAGATGTCCCTGTCTCTACACGTACCCGCATGAAACAGCTACAATGGGACAAGCTACCTCAACAACTTGCGGCGAAGACGTTATGGGGAAGCGAAAGTCCTTCCAAGGAACAAGAGTGGGTCAACAGATTACAGTTAGATGGCGTTTGGCAGGAAATGGAAGATGGCTTCAAGGCGAAGGAGCTTGTGCGAGTTCTCGTCGGTGAGTCCTATCGGTAAATGCTGACACAAGCTGGAAGTCATACGCGACCCCGCAACAGATCGCCAGAAGTCGGAGCTTAAGAGTGTGCTCGATCCCGCGACAAAAAAGCGAGTCGGTATGTACGATGCTCGACGGTGTGCGCTGCGCCCTTACGCCTACACCCAGAAATCATCATTCAGAGGGTCAAAAAGTGGTCTCCAGAACAGATTGCAAAACATTTGCTGCTCTTCGATCCAGAGCTCTGCACGGAACTGTTCCTCTCAGAACTGAAACGAGTGCTTCCGACTCCCGACCAGGTTTGTGACAATGCCAGATTTGCTACCGCAACCTAAATCATGCCCTTTAGGTGGGAAAACTCAACGTTTACAGAAACGCACACCCACAAGAACTCGAGGGGCTTCACCTGTCAGATCGGTTAATGGTCCAGCTAATCAAGATTGACCGTCTGGGCCCACGACTTGAAGGAATGCTGTATCGTGCAAAGTTCGACGAAGCATTTGGACTTCTTGACGATGTATGCCAGCAACCTGTATCCTGCTGCGCGCATTTCGCTGACACTTCCTCAGTCCGCCAGAAAGCTCGCAGAGGCGGGAACGGCTCTCCAGAATGCGATTAACTTCAAGGAACTAATGAGCGTGAGTTGCATCCGATAATCGTTATCACATATCATGACGTTCTTTATCTTAGCTTATATTGCTTATCGGTAATTATATGAACGGAGATGGTGTCAAAGGCGGCGCATTTGGCTTTAGAGTTACCAGCATCAACAAGGTCAGTAGCATCAGTCGAATACCTGGTTTTCTCAAAGCTCAATGTTGTTCAAAGTTGGTTGACACAAAGTCGCTGAACAACACAACATTATTGCACTTCTTGGAACGCACCGTTGCAAAACATTTTCCAGAGATGGAGGTCTTCCTCGATGAGCTGGAGAAACCTGCGGATGCACATCGAGGTAATGCAGCAGATTTGTCCTACCTCGGCTTGTGACTAATTACCTTATTCTGCAGACAGCTTGCAAGATGTGCGCAAGGGCTTGTCCGAACTGCGAGAAGGCCTCAGGCGAATTCGTGCTGAGCTCAACGAGCACTTCCAGGACCTGGATGCCCTTCCTGCCGATGATCGATTCGGAAAGACCATGTGGCGGTTCGTTGGGGAAGCGTCAGATCGTCTGGAGGATCTTGTGGATCAAGTAACTCTTGCGGAAGCTACCTTCAACGAAGTTCTCCGGCATTACGGCGAAGAGGATAAAACTATGACCTCCACTGAATTCTTTGGCATCTTCAAAACCTTCGTAACCTCCTACAAGGTGCGCTATTCGTTGACTAGAGGCCAGATAAAATATCCTGACGTATTCCAAATAGAAATGCAAGGCTGAGAACATCTCAGCAGCGGAAGAGAAGGTAGCTGCTGATAAACGCAGACAGTATGCGGACGAACTTCGAGCCACCCGGGCCCAGAACGCCGAAAACGCCCCTGAGCCCCGTGGACGAGAAGACATGGACACACTTTTAGACAAATTGCGTGCAGGTGACAGCGTTGGCAAAAAGAATCGCCGAAACCGCGGTGGCGCTGGGCGGCAGAGTATCTCGAGCACACCCCGGATAATGCCTCAAATCACTGGCGGCAGTGCTTCCGGGGAAGCCGCGGATATTGCCAAAGACATGTTGGCGGCGCTCAAACACGATGGTCCCAGTGCCACGCTCAATATAACTGCTTCGCAGGCGACGAAGCCTCGCCGCTCGCGTTTACGAGGCTCACTAAGAGGAGACAAGGGCGAGGATGCTGGATCATCCGTAGATTTGACGAATCATCTGACAGAGGCGTCCATTCCCGAAGATGCGGAGGACGAAGACCTTACAATCATAATCCCATCCAGAAATGAAACCATACCTGAAACCAAGGAGCTTCCACAGCTTCCACGCTGATTACTTGACGTCTTTTACGAATCTACTCCGCCAGCACTTGATTCTGTTTGCTGTATTTTCATCATACCAACGGACTATAATAATACAATGTAGAAACATGGACAACGAGGAACCAGCTACACCTCCCCCGCCTTTTATTACGTGCCAGCAGGGGCAAAAGTAAGGCACTAATGCCTTTGAGAACGCCAAAAGAAAATGCCCCCTGTGTGGATTGAACACACGACCTTTGCTTGGCATAGGGGATACAAGAGCAACGCACTACCACTGTGCTAAAGGGGCAAGCGAACACGCATGTCGAGCCCCGTGTTTCCATGAAGGCGTCCATGCACGCGATCGCCAAAAATATCTCATATCCCGCATAAATGTCTTGCTCGCATCGTACAGGCCAACCATTGTGATTGCGCTTGGTCGTGGGGAAAGGCCGGTTACCGGGTGTAAGTCAAAATATCAGCATCATTCAATTTTATTAGGGGAGAAAACAAACCGTCTTACAGCACGATCCTAATATATCTATGCCTCATGTTTTACCATAAATAGTTGCATTTAGAACGTTAGTATTCGAGGATGTAAGAGTTGGGGCTCATTTCTGAAAAAAGCGCGACGCGATTTTTGAGATTGGACCAACCGCCCCAGAGGCGAACCCGAATCAGCAAAGTACGTGTCGCACTTTTTTGCGATTTTGCACAATATTTTTGGTTTGAGCGGATGCTAGGGTTAATGAGAGGCCTATGGTGCTGCAAGCTAAGCCTCTGGGTTGCTCTTTGAGCCGCAGAGGAGGAGACAAGTGGGACGGAGCGTGTGAAATAATCCCCCGCAACAAACAAAACCAAATACATTATGAAGGTGCTTTTTCAATGCCAAACCAGTGCAGCTGCGATTATTAGCAGATCGCCTTTCCAAATGTCTACCCTGCGAACAGGATTTAGGAACTTGTGTTGAAAGTATGAAAGACCACGCGCGACGGCGAAGATGTGAAACGGAGAATTGGCAAAAACGGCAGGCCGCTAGGCCATTTGGTTGTCTGGTAACGGAGAAGCTTGCGATCATTAGTGACATCACATCTAGAGACATTGGCGCATAAATTCGTAATAGATTTCTATCCTTCAATAGTCGACCCTCAACCCCCTTCAAGGCGCACACAGAAATTCACTTAGTTCGCACTACAGCGGCATACGTTGGCGGCTTTGGAGGAGTGGTGCGTGGATCCCTGGGTTTACCCAACTCGGGAACAACTTCCCAATCTAACGCTTCGCCCTCGTCATCGCCTTCGCCGCTGAGGTCATAGTCGGAACCTGAATCCGACACGCCGTCATCGATGATCATTACCGGTCGTACACGGGGCACAAATTCATAATCCTTCGCAATGCCTTTTCAAGCAATGATAAAAGCACGCTTATTAAAAAACGCCATATGAACATGTGAGGCAGCGGTTGTGTGCTCACCTTTCCTCTTTCGGGGTGGACGAACCAGATCGGTGAGGCTAACCTCCAGTGGGAAGATATCAGCAACCGCATGCGACTCGTCAACATCCCATCCGTCATAGGGGCCGACGTAATCGAGATCCGAGTGCACGTCAAGGTCGTCGCCCGCCATTGGGTCAACCCATCTCACGCCAGAGGGGCGTAGAATGAGATACTCCTTCTTCGAGTTTCCAACGCGATATTTGTAATTATTGCTCCGCGACGTACAGCGGTCAGAGGGATGTAGGTGTTTCTGACGAGCGTGCTCGTATGAACGGCGGTCCTTGGAATCGAGGACTGGATGGGACATGGGGTGATGGTTGTTGTGGTTGTTGTGAGCTGGGTTTGACTTATGGATGGGGGTGCGAGAGGTAGGGGTATTTCGAGGGGTAGATAAGGACTTGTGAGGGGACATCACACGTCTGATGCAGTGCTGATTGCTGAGTGGCGTAATCGGCACCGTTTAGGGGCAGTGATGGAGTTGACAACACGCGGTGCAGAGTGTGCACAGGCATTGCACACCCCCCTTTATACCTGCTCTCTAAGAGTCAGCCACCGGGTCCGCCAGCGCAATAATAACCGAGTCATTCATGTTTGACATTGGCTCTGGATATCAATCGGACGGATCCAAGTCATTGACATCGGAAACAGATCAACTCGGTGTCAATGGATGACAACAATCCAGCTCGAGGGATATCAGCTAACAAAATTCTCCCGAGGTGGGCACAGGTCGCTCCATCGATGATGCCTAGGGCTGAGAAAGAACGTTGCCTTCCAGTCATCTAGTGACGCTTTGATTACAAGGTGTTCACACTGGACGCTTAACGTTGACTCAATAGGTTTTGTATCACTTGTAATTAGGAAACCCACCCTTAGCCCCAAATGAACGTGATGCGAGATGAGGCAATATTAATCAGTGGTGACATTCCGGAGGCAAACCGAACGGCGGCATATAACCGCGCGGATAAATACCCCTGCCGCTGCGGAAGACCTTTTCGGTGAGTTCACGAAGGCGCAAACTACGCTCCCTCCACGTAGAAGTGGAGTTAGGGTCCGCATCGACATAGCGGCAGCTATCTCAGATGGGGTCTGACTCACATTTAGCGTTGAATCTGACACGCCTGGCTTCCTCCCCTTCTTTGCGTAATACTTTCATGACATCCTCAAATGGGATGTCGACATTAAGTTTGACAAGTGTGACCTCAAGGGCAGCAATATGGAAGAGCTCTGTGGCAGGTATACCAAAGTGGGTCACGAAGTGGGACATTGTGCAGACTGATGATGGGAGTCAGCTCGCGAGGCCACATGACTGAAAGACGCGAATCAAGCAAGCGTCAGAGCAGACTATGTTCGAATACGCATTACGGTGAGGAACATGAACACAAGTTTTGGAATACGAAAGATACGGCAAACTCAGGCTAGCGGTTGACAGTCAGAGCGAATCCTTTGAACCATATATACTGGTCTTTCGGGGTGGCCCAAGATGGATCGTGACCACCAAAGAATGTACTGAAGAATATCCCAGTAAACCCAAACGCGGGTTGATGGCCGGCGGCCAAAACGGCGGGGCCGGATGACGCAAACGGGCCCGAAGATGCGATGGCGTATGACTGTGGCGTCAGCACAGCATTGTGAGATCTAGCCATGTTCTGGACGTTGTTAGGCCGGCTAGGGGCCACAGCCACATCCCTAAGCTCGGATCGGATCGCCAGACGGCCTTGTGTTATTCCGGCCTTCGTGACTTGAAATGAGCGAGGCGCGATAAGCTCCACAGGCCCGGTCTTCTTCGCGTTGCCTTTCTGTTGTCGCTGGCGCTTGCGGTGTAACGCGCTGATTTCCTTTACAGTTCGTCTGTGTTCTTGCCTCCTGAATAGAACCTTATTTCCAGGGACACCGTCTCTACGCGATAAGGATCCCCCGAGCAAACTCCCAAGGCCACCCAAGATGCCTCCGAGAAGTGGCGGAAGATCGGTCGAGGGAGCCATTGGTGGTACATCACTCATCTCCGGGGGGATTGACGGCATTGCCGTCGAAAGTGCGCGTTGCGACGTGGTCGATGCTGCTATCGGCGCAGCGGTCTTGCTCCCTTGATTCAGTGCAGAAGAGGGCGAGCTTGCTGGCGAGGGTTTGGAGTCACGGTAATAGATACCTTCCAGTGACATCACTCGTTTCCCATTAACATCAAGATTGAAACCCCCGTCCGGAATCCCAGGAGTGTTCAATCGCACAGTCTGACGAATATCAGTCCATACCCCTCGCGCGAATTTGAAAGATCCTCGACCAAGCGAGAGCCCGTAAAGCTCGTTACAGGAAGCGTCTGGCGTTTGACAAATACTGGGAAGCTGCTTAGATTTGTCGGCATACTGATGGAAGGTTTCGTTAGCGCTGGTCGGCCCACTCGGAAGCAGCGGGGACCCGTACGTACGAGATAAAGCTCGCCGGCACCTTCGGGCCTCCACATGAGCCGGGTAGAGAAGCAGGTGTCTGCGACATTGCCACCGCTGCAGCCCTCGTGACCTCCGTAAAGGCCAGGAAGCTTGCCGCCTTTGACAAAGTCCATGTTGGCATCCATGAAGACACTATATTCCATAGTCACATTTATGGCGTCATCAAGTGGGATAGGTGCGGCATAGAAATCCGAGCCACCCTGCGGTTTGTTTCCAGGATTCACAGAGCCTTTCGGGAAAAGGAGCTGCATCGCATTATCGGTTGCATTGTTCCAGTACGTCATCCCTGGATATGGAGCGCCAGTGTTTTGAGGACCATTAGGTTCGGCGGTGCTTGCTGCCGCGGGGATGCCTGTCACAATCTGGATGTTTGTCTCGCCCCCAGCGTACTTCTGTATGTTGAAATCGTTGAGGTCAGTGAACCGAGCGGCTAATGACCAAGAACGCGGCGCGGGTTCTGTTGACGACACTGGGGGAGCAGTGAATGTTGGATGCGGCGTAGTTACCGGCGTCCGCACAGATGAAAGAAGCACGGTCGTCGACGGGACAAGTGAGCTGCTGGGGGCTGCCGTGACCCAACTTACAAGCGTAATAGGGGGAGGCGTAATAAAGGCTGTAACAATGCGAGTCACGGTCTCAATGGGGACCGACATTGTAGGGGAGAACACGCTACTGGGGTCAACGGGACCGCTGTTGTCCCCAAGTATCGCAGGCTCGAATAGAGGAGTGAAATCTGCATTCGCGCCTTCCGTGGCAATTGGATCCACTACCACCGTAGTACCGATTGATTCAGCGACAGCCTTGACCGTTGGCGCATGAATGTTCGTTTCCCGAGGAAGTGGAAGCCCGAAGACAGGTGTGAGCAACAGGGCTAAGAATGTGACGGTATTTTTGGAGGACATCCTGTTCGCCGCACAAGGAAGTGGGGGATGAAGGAGTTTGACCCCACAAGTTGCATTCTGTTAAGTGAGCTCGTGGTGTCAGACGGTGAGTTTCACAACAGCCGACGATAGTATCGTCCTTCTCTGCCTGCGCGCAAGGCCAATTGTGAACGCCGCTGGAACAGGCGAGGCACAAATGCGAGGCGCATTAATCAGAGCGTAAGTACATATACCTTTCGAGATCGGCGCAGTTCGACTATGTGCGTGTCGAGAACAACATGAATAAACAATGTTTCACAGTGCCACACATACGCGTCTTCCAGAACCAGGACTATATGCCGTGCATCCCGTATTTTCGCCTGCCTCATATTGCATAACGAAAAATGCCGGCTCCGAAGGACATATACCTCGTTTCTCAGGGCCGCCGCGTGCTGCGTAATTTGCGTAATCGAAACCATGAGTCTCGGATCTTTCTCTCGGACGGTCGGCTGCAAACCAAACCTCGACTGTGGCTGGAAATGCAAAACAATGTTGTAGAAGTCTGGGTGAGCGGAACGCGGTGATAGGCCGAAACGGGTCGCTGTAAAGGTGGTGGGAACGTAGGCGAATAGTTATGTGCGTCGAAGCGCTGACGAGACTTTGTGGAGCGAGATCGCCGCAACAGAAAAGGGGAGCCTTGCGAGGGGAGCAACGCGTAAACACATTGATTACACTGGCTTCAATGCCCCGTACAAGAGAATTGCACCGTTTGGTCGCATAGATCGACCCCCCACCATACCAAACAAATAAGTTATCAAACCCGCGACTTTTTTCAGGTCGAAGGGTCTTGCTTAGCATAACAGGCTCTCCTTGCCATGCTCATCGAAACCAAAAGCTCACAGAGAAGCCAGGATACGACGTATATGGCGTGTTATTCGTCCGTGTCCGTGACAGAGTCGCCGGAGCACATGCCTTGCCTCATCTGACTGTAGATCAGCACGTCAATTAGGCTGTGCCCCTGGCTTCTGCATATCCCTATTGTACGTATCGCGGGCTTGTGAGGTAATTTCCATGGACCGTACGTTGAGCGGTTCTTGCGGTCGGCGCAATCACCGCTATCACATTGTCCGCTTGCTTAGACGATTTCGAAGGCGAAAGATACAGTAAATAGGAATCATGACAACAGCCTGAGTCCGAGAGGATACACGTACCTTCGCACCACTACCGCACGCTGATTCAAGGGAAATGCGTGTCCTCCGCGGGGCCAGAATGGAAAACTGCTCTTTCGTGTGCTTCGAGACCTGAAATGTTGCGTGATGTCAGAGCACTCTATAACAATGCCCGCAAATACAACTTCATCTTACAACATTGCAGCCAGAGTCCATCTGCTGGTTGTCCGGTTGGGCCACGCGCTTTCGCGAGGCTGACTATGTGGACGAAGTCAGCCCTGTCAGGCAATGGTAAGGCGCAGTGGATGCGAATGTCTGCGCCATGGCCCTTGCCACCTGATCGGGCGGCCGTCCACTTTAATCAGAATGGAACCCTCCACTCCGGTTGCAAGGTTTGCCTCAGGGCCAGCGGTCGCCATCAAATGGGTTGAGCTCAACAACAAGTTCCCTAAATAAGCAGAGAGGCCCGACAGCAATCGAAGAGATCCTGTTGGAGAGCGCGGGGTGCCATTGGCATGCATGGAACAGCATCGGATGGGAGGAGTAACGTGGCGCGTGACGAAGGCTCTGTCACCTTGTCACGCGGTCTGTCGGTCAAAAAATGCCTGTGTTGACGTTGGAAGTGCCCACAGCGCCGAAAGGATGGAAGGCACCCGAAGCTGGACCATCTGCCATCTCGGGTGCGTCTCCAGTGATTTCATAGTTTATCAGCAATATTGAATCGTTCGCCATGCAGCACCAATACCGAGAAAGCTTCTTCCAGTCGGCAGCGCCTATCTTTCATTTGCTAGAAGAAAGATTCATAACATTACATTTGACGAGGAAGAGAAGCTGCGGGAGGAAGAGGAACGCAAACTTCGAGATACTGCTGCGAACGGGAACGTGGAGGATGATCTCGGTGTGGGTGACGAAGAAGAGTCGCCAGAGCTATTAGCGCGTGATGCGAAAGAGTGGAAGGCATGTGCAAACTAACAATTGCTATTGCAATTTCGTTTTCTATCGGGAGAGTTATACTGGAGCACTGACGAGTTATGTTTAGAGTCAGGATCACTACGCAGTTCTTGGTCTCTCGAAGTTTCGTTATAGAGCTAACATAGACCAGATTCGCATTGCACGTGCGCCCTCTCTCAATCCCACCTCAATCCCCCATGTCACTTATCTAATGCCGCGACAGATCGCAAAAAGGTGCTCAAGCACCATCCCGATAAAAAGGCTGGCTCGGGCGATGCAGACAATGACAATTTCTTCAAGTGTATCCAAAAGGCCCTAGAAGTACTCTCCAACCCGGAAAGACGCCGTCAATTCGACTCTGTAGATCCATATTACCAATCCCTCGAAGACGACATCGATCCCTCCGACTTGCAGAAAAAGTGCGGCAAGAGTCCGAACGCATTCTTCAAAAGCTTCGCTCCTATTTTCGAGCGGGAAGCCCGATTCTCGAAAATAACCCCGGTCCCACTGCTCGGTGATGTGGATGCCACCAAGGAGGAAGTCCATGGCTTCTACGATTTTTGGTATAAATTCGATTCCTGGCGGAGTTTTGAGTATCTTGATAAAGAGGTGAATGAAGGCAGCGATAGGTGCGCTCGAGTTTCCTCGACACCGAAGCTCCTGGCGAGGGACTGACGACTTCTTGTCCATAGCCGCGATGACAAGCGCTACACGGAGAAGAAGAACAAATCCGAACGAGCACGACGCAAGAAGGAAGATAACACACGCGTCCGAACTCTCGTCGATCTTACGCTTGGGCTCGATCCACGCATCAAGAGAATTAAACAAGAAGAAAAAGAGGAGCGCGAGCGGAAGAAGAACAAGGGCAAGCCGAGCGCAGCGGAAAAGAAGGCAGAGGAAGAGCGATTGAAGCGAGAGGCAGAGGAGAGGGCCAAAGCCGACGCAGACAAGGAGGCAGCTGCGAAGGCGGAAGCAAAGAAAGCGAAGCTCGCAGCGCAAAATGCGGCAAAGAAGGCGCGCAGAGCTGAGAGGGCAGTGGCAGAAAGCGCAAACGCGAGCGGCACCTCGACACCGTCCTAGATGCGGATGCATTCTGGCCTCCAGTTTGGTATCACGAATGTATTGGACTTGTTAATGCATTGGATGCAGTCTGGCAGACGAAGCTTAGAACTGTGTGAGCCTAGAGCATAGTACCCTACCAGGCAAGCATCACGTCCGCGGCGGAGTGAGGCGATATCAATCATTCTTAATGCTCTATCGGTGCTGGAACCAAAAACAACGGAATGTATTGTGACTTGTTGACGTCGAGAGTAGAGTTTCTCATCCGAGGTTCGGTTTCAGAAATAGTACATATATGGAGTAATTTCCTGGTTATGCAGCTTGTTTCAAAGTATTCATATATTGTTGAACCAAAACATGAAATGTCATGCTACGCCAAGGGGGATATTTTGTTGCGCC
>Ga0307508_10001163_pt1 | contig 30276 bp, 30 predicted proteins | sample 9_EM_MG_FD_203089 | JGI IMG/M metagenome (GOLD analysis project Ga0307508, IMG submission 203089) | Populus trichocarpa ectomycorrhiza microbial communities from riparian zone in the Pacific Northwest, United States - 9_EM | ecosystem: Host-associated > Plants > Roots > Unclassified | place...
GTGGCTAGTCGGCGCCGGACGATGTCGGGCACGGTGGGTGTGTCTGTGGGGGGTTCCACCGTCGTGGGCGGATCCGGGGTGAGCTCAGTTTCAGCAGTCGCCGCCGTAGTCACCCCGAGATCGTAGGGCCTGGCGCCGCCCTTCGCGGGGCGCCCGCGGCGCTACGGACGCCTATGTGGACCGGCCGGGTCGGGGATGACCCACGCGTCCAGGACGCGGTGGATTTCGGCCAGGCGCTGGTCGTTCCACTCGGCGGTCGGGTCGGGTTCGAGGAATGCGGTCGCGATGCTCGCCATGCCGATGGCCGGCAGGGACCACGGATCCGTGCCGGTCGCGTCGAACGGGCTTGTCACGGTCAGGCGGGCGGCGACCTCGGGGGTCGACAGGGCGGTGATGACCAGGCCGCGCATGGTGGCGCTGAGCAGCGTCGCCAGGGTCTCGAAGCTCGTGGCCAGCGCGGGCCGCAGCCGGTAGCCGAACAGAACCGCGATCTGTTTCCAGGCCTGGGCGACGAGCGCCACATGGTCGGCCTCGGCCTGCGCGAGCGCCGCCTGGATCTGGTCGTGCAGTTCCCCGTTGGACAGACCCGAGAACGTCGCGTGCAGGGCGAGGTACGTGCGCCACTCGGGCGAGGCGACGATGCTCTGGAAGTCGAGCAGGGCCAGTTGGCGGATCAGTTCGAGGAACAGGCCGTGGCGCAGCTGTGGCGTCTCCAGCCAGTCGAGGTGCTCGCCGAGGACCTGCCTGATCAGCGAGATCTCGTCGTTGACGATCGACGGGCCGGCGCCGCGGGCCAACTCCTTGACCAGGTCGCTGAAGAACAGATCCTTGTACGGCCAGTGCCGGTACGCCGTGCTGCGCGCCACGTCCGCGTCGCGGATCACGTCCTCGAACCGGATGTGGTCGAGGCTCACGGTCAGCCCGGTCCGCTTGATCATGTCGATGGCGGCCCGCAGCATCCGGTCGCGCGTCTCCTGGTCGGACAGGCGGCGGTTCCGGCGACCGAGGCCGCTCGGGGCGGGTGGACGTTCTCTCATGACGACCTACCAAACGGGACTGTGCTTCTGACGGGACTTTAGACTCTGTATCTCAAGTTCAGTATGGCTCACTCTAGGAGATGAGGTAGGCAAACGCCGCGCGAGGGAGGACACGATGGCACCCTGGCCATACTCCGACGACGACCTGCGGGCCATGTACGTGGGAGGCCAAGGCAACCCGACCGCCCGCCGGTTCGCACATTTCTGGGCCACCGTTCACGGTACGGGCCTGTTCCCGCGACGCTGGGTGACCCTCGAGGTCGCCGGGCGCCGAACCGGCCGAGTCACCCGGTTCCCGCTCGGCATGGCCGACTGGGAGGGCAGGTGGTACCTGGTCTCGATGCTCGGCGACGACTGCAACTGGGTCCGCAACGTGCGGGCCGCGGACGGTCTCGTGACCATCCGGCACGGCCGCGCCCGGGCACGCCGCCTCGTCGAGGTGCCCGTCGAGCAGCGGGCTCCCATCCTGCGGCGATACCTGCGCAAGGTGCCCGGGGCCCGGCCACACGTCCCCGTCGACCGCGACGCGCCGCTGGCCGAGTTCGAGGCGATCGCGGCCCGCTACCCCGTCTTCCGCGTCGAGGCCGTCACCACCGGCTCATGACCCTCAAGGAGAGTGCGACATGTCCGCCGCCACCACACCACAGCTGCCCGCCCCGAGCGCTCCCGCACGGCCCCGGCGCAAACGCCGCTGGCTGCGTTGGACGGTGGCCGGCATCGCCATCGTCGTCGTCCTGATCGTGGGCCTGGTGGCCGTGGCCGTCAAAATGCAGCCCACACCCGCGCGGCTGGCGCTGCCGGCGAACGCCTCCGCGCCGGCCGGTTCGGTGGACGGCGCCTACCAGGTGGCCTCCGGGTCGCTGGCCGGCTTCCGGATCCAGCAGACCGTCATCGGACTCACGAGCGACCTGGTCGGCCGCACCCGCGACATCACCGGCGCCGTCACGATCGCGGGCGGCCAAGCCACCACCAAGGGCCTGCGGGTCGGTCTCCTGGCCCTGACTACCGGCGCGGCGAAGCCCGCCCCGCAGTTCGGCATCAGCCTCGACACCAAGCGATTCCCCGACGCGACCGTCGACCTGGCGCAGCCGGTGACCCTCGGCCCGGCGTTCACCTCCGGGTCCACGGTCACCGTCGACGCAGCCGGGACGCTCACCCTGCACGGCGTCACGCGCGCTGCCACCGTGGCGCTTTCGGTCCGCCGGGACGGCGCGGACATCGACGTCGCGGGTTCGGTCCCGGTCTCCTTCGCCGACTACGGCCTCGCCCGGCCGAAGGGGTACGGGGTGTTCGGCTCGCTCGCCGACCACGGCCTCGCGGAGTTCCTCCTCGTCCTGCGCCGACCCTGAGCTGAGCCGGGCGCTTACGCCAGGAGGGTCTCCAGGTCCTTGATCGTGGGCAGGCTCTCGGACCGCGCGGGAAGCACGAACTTGTACCCGACCTGCCGCACCGTGCCGATCATCGACTCGTACTCGCTGCCGAGCTTCGCGCGCAGCCGCCGCACGTGCACGTCGACGGTGCGGTGACCGCCGAAGTAGTCGTAGCCCCACACCTCGCGCAGCAACTGGTCCCGGGTGAACACCCGGCCCGGGTGCTGCGCGAGGAACTTCAACAGCACGAACTCCTTGTACGTGAGGTCGAGCGGGCGACCCTTGAGCTTGGCGGCGTACCTGTCGGGGTCGATCGAAAGCGCGCCGCTGTTGATCAGCGCGCCCGTGCCGCCGTCCGTCGCGCCCGCGATCCGGGTGAGCGTCAGCCGGAGCCGCGCCTCGACCTCGGCCGGGCCCGCGGTCGCCAGGATGACGTCGTCGAGCCCCCAGGCCTCGGAGACGGCGACCAGTCCGGCCTCCTCCACCACCGCGAGCAGCGGCGCCCGGGTTCCGGTGGCCCGCAGCATCCGGCAGGCGCCCCGGGCGTCGGCCAGCATGCGCCGGGCGTCGATCAGGACGACATCGGGATCGGGACCGGACACCAGGGCCGACACGTCGTGCCCGGCGACGCGCAGCGTGTGCGGCAGCAGGTCGAGCGCGGGCAACACACGGCTCGCAGGCGCACGGTGGGGCTGGTCCGTCAGTACCAGAATCTCCATCTGATCCCACCTCTCGGCCGGCTGGAGAGTCCAGCTTGCAAGGCAGGGTCCAACACGAATGTTTCGCCTTGCCGCTACACCGAGGTCCAGGTCGTGACGACTTCCACGCCGGCGACAGGTTGAGGATCTGGATGTCCCGGGTGCGCATCGTCTGCGGCGAGATCTTGCACGTCACCTTCGGCCAACTGACCCCGCTGTACCTCGGCGAAGTCGTCGCAGTCTGGGCGTTCGCCGGGTCGTGGCTGGCGGAGAGCGTCCTCGCCTGGCGCGCGGTGAAAGCGGGCGGTCAGGCCGCGAGCGCGCGGTAGTAGGCGATCTTGCTGCGAAGGTGGTCGCGCTGGTCGTTCAGCGTCGCGATCCGCTCCTCGACCTCGCGGTCGTGCTCCTCGAGCAGCGCTATCCGGGCCGCGATGGTCCGCTGGTCGCGGGTCAGCTCGGTGAACTCGCGCATCCGGGCGATCGGCATGCCGGTGTCGCGCAGGCAGCGCAGCATCTCGATCCAGCCCAGGTCGTCGTCGCAGTACTGCCGCCGGCCGCCGGTGGTGCGGGCGACCCCGTCGAGAAGGCCGATCCGCTCGTAGTAGCGCAGCGTGTCGAGGCTGAATCCGGTCTTCTCGGCGGCCTGGCCGGGGGTGTAGGTGGTCATCACTCCATCAAACCAGCGGCGCCGCCTCCTGCTTCAGCGACCGTCGTGCCAGGGTAGATCACATGGAGACGTCCAAACCCCTGCGCAAGCTCGGCTTCCTGACCATCGGGCTGTTCGACGGCGCCGACCCGCGACCCGGGCACGAGTCGACGCTGGAGATCATCCAGCTCGGCGAACAACTCGGCTTCGACAGCGCCTGGATTCGCCATCGCCACCTGCAGTACGGCATCTCGTCGCCGGTCGCCGTGCTCGCCGCCGCGTCGCAGCGCACGAGCCGGATCGAGCTGGGCACCGCGGTCATCCCGCTCGGCTGGGAGAACCCGCTGCGGCTGGCCGAGGACCTCGCGACCGTCGACATCCTCTCCGGCGGCCGGATCAACCCGGGCGTCAGCGTCGGACCGCCGATGAACTACGACCGGGTCAAGGCGTCGCTCTACCCCGACACGGCCGACGTCGAGGACTTCAGCTACGCCCGGGTCGAGCGGCTGCTGAGCCTCGTCCGAGGCGAGGCCGCCTCGGACTTCAGCGGCATCCAGGGTTTCGAGGTCTTCTCCGACCGGGTGGAGCCGTACTCGCCCGGGTTGGCCGCCCGGTTCTGGTACGGCGGCGGCAGCCTGCGCTCTGCCGAGTGGGCCGCGGAGCACAGGATGAACTTCCTGACCAGCAACGTGGTCCGGGCCGAGGAGTCGGAGGACTTCGCCGAGATCCAGCTTTCGCACATTCGCACGTTCCGCGCCCGGCACCCGGACGGTGAGCGGGCCCGCGTCTCGCAGGGCCTGGTGGTCATTCCCACCGACGGCGCGTCGGCGGAACAAAAGGCCAAATACCACGCGTACGCGGAGAAGCGCCTGCCGCGGACCGCGGCGCCCCATGGCCCGGCCCGGATGTTGTTCTCGCCGGACTTCGTCGGATCGTCGGCCGAGATCGCCGAGCGGCTGCACGCGCACGCGGCCTACCGCGAGATCGACGAGGTCGCGTTCGCGCTGCCGTTCAGCTTCGAGCACGTCGACTACGTGCAGATCCTGACCGACATCGCCGCCAAGCTCGGCCCAGAACTGGGCTGGACCCCGAGCTGAGCCCGACCGTCTCGGGGCAGGAAGTCGGCTGTGGCAGGGGGCGGTATGCACCCCCGAGGCCTTAAGGCCTCGTCCCAGGTGACGGTCATTGGTAGTTCCTCGTTTCCGGTTCGGCCAGGTGGGTCTCATAGCGGTCGTCGGCGAGCGGGATGGCGGTGTCGTACCACCCGCGCCGGTTGCCGGACTTGTCACCGGCGACCAGTGGGACCGCAGGGCCGGGAAGACGGTATTCGATTTTTCTTCACAACTGGCGGGATGTGCCCACACCTGTCTGGTTGTGGGGCCCCAGCGAAGACTGTTTCTCGGGCAGGTGGCAGATTCATCATGAATCCTTGGAGCGCCTTGCGGAGCGGACAGTCGCCGACAGGCGGCGGCTCAGGCCCGGGCGTCAGCCTCTTCCCAGATCCGGACGATCGGGACACCGTAGGACGATGGCCGCATCAGATGGTGGTGCCCAGCGTCGGATCTGGCGTGGCACGAAGAGGCCGGCGCGGTGATTGCCACCCTTCGTAGCCGGGGCGGGCGGTCAGGTCGTCAGCTCGACGGCTGTGGGGAGGCTACCGGGCTGCGGTGGCCGTCGGTGTCGACGGCGCGGACGCCGAAGAACACGTTGTCCTTGGACAGGTCGATGGTGACGGTGGTGACTTTGCCGACGGCGAGGACGTCCGTCCAGTCCGCGGCAGTCGTCTCCCGCCACACCACCTCGTAACCGGCCAGGTCGGGCTCGGCGCCGAGCTGCCAGCGCAGGGTGGTCTGGTTGGTCAGCTGGGTGGTGTCGATGACCGCGCCGCGCGGCGTGCCCGGCGCCTGCGCCAGGGTCCAGAGGGTGGCGGCGTTCACCCGGGCCACCCGGGCGATGTACGCGAAGTCGCAGTACTCGATCAGGTCGCCGTACTGCACACCGTTCTCGACCCGGACGTCCTGGTGCTCGTGCGCGAAGTTCTCCCGGGGCTCGGTGAACCGGCCCGCCGGGTAACCGCGCAGCAGAAACGAGATGTGGTCGCTGCCGCGCAGGTAGCGGTCGCGCCTCCAGATCACCCGCACCTCCATCGCGGTCTGCGGGTTTACCGCGACCGACTCGACGAAGCGGGCCAGCTGCCGCGACGGGCCGTCGTTCTCGCCGCCGACGCTCTTGCGGACCGACGCCTGGGCGGCCGTCTCCGAGGTCGGCACGCCCTCGACGAACAGGCGCACGGTGTGCGGGTCGGAGCCGGTGCCGTCGTGCGCGTCGCCGGTGCCCACGATGTCGTTGCTGAACATGCCCTGGATGTCGGCGCCCGCGTCCTGGTAGGCCTGTGCCATGTGGTCCGAGCCGTACAGACCCTGCTCCTCGCCGGCGACCGCGGCGAAGACGATCGTGGCCTCGGGGCTGCGGGTGGCCAGCACCCGGGCCAGCTCCATGATCACCGCGACCCCGGACGCGTCGTCGTCGGCGCCGGGGGCGTCGTCGACTCCGTTCACGACATCGGTGATCCGCGAGTCGTAGTGGCCGGTGACCACGTAGATCCGCTCTGGCGTGACGCTGCCGCGCAGCGTGGCGATCACGTTGGTGATCCGGGTGGGCGCCGGGATGCGGCTGGCCACGGGCTGGATGAACGACTGCAGCTCCACGGTCATCCGGCCGCCGGAGGCCGCCGCGTACTCCTGAAGCTGCTCGAAGATCCAGTCGCGCGCGGCGCCGATGCCGCGCACCGGGTCGTCCTGCGTCGAGAGGGTGTGCCGGGTGCCGAAGGCCACCAGGCGCCGGACGGTGGCCTCGATCCGGGCCGGATCGATCTCCCGCAGGATGGCACGTAGGTCGCGGCCGGGCGGGAACTTGGCGCCGTGCCCGCCGGACTGCGCGGCGGCCTCGGCGGGAGTGGTCACGCCGGCCGCGCCGGCCACGGCGGCAGCCGCCGAAACGGAGAGGAACGTACGCCGACTTGATCGAGCCATACCGATGACTCTCGTCCACCGAGGACGACATGTCCATGCGCGGATCTTCGACGGGTCGAAGAAGATCCGCCGCCGCGGGCCGCCCGGCTCGAACGACGGCGGCGTTACAGGCTGATTCCGTGGCGGCACGGCCCCGCAGCCTGGCCGACCCGCGGGCCGGCCAGGAGGGATCAGCCGGCTCGGACGGCGTCCTCGACGCTGGTCTCGTGCCGGCCGAGGAAGACCGGATCGCGCCCGGAGAGCACGTCGTACACGGCCTTGACCACGGCGCCGCGCTCGCGGATCACGTCGCTCCGCCACGGCCCGGTGTAGATCTTGACGGACTCGTCGCCGATGCCGACCGCATCGACGCCGAGCGTGCGGCAGAGCGCCACCGCGCGGTCGATGTGGAACGACTGGGTCACCACGATCGCCTGCCGGACCCCGAAGATCCGCCGCGCCCGGGCACACGAGTCGTAGGTGTCGAAGCCGGCGTAGTCCAGGGCGAGCCGCGCTGCCGGCACGCCGCGCGCGATCAGGTAGGCCTTCATCGCGCCCGGCTCGTCGTACTCCCAGCGGCCGTGATCTCCGGAGAGCAGGATCGCCTTGACCTTGCCGGCCGCGAGCAGCCGCTGGGCGATGTCGAGCCGTGCGGCCAGAAACGGCGACGGCGCGCCGTCGTCGTAGACCTGCGCGCCGAGCACCAGAGCGACCGGCGCCGGTGGGACCGCCGCCTCGCTGTAGACGCGCCCGCGTGCCTCGGCGCGCACCCAGAGTTCCCCGCCGGCCATGGTCAGCGTCGCCAGCACGGCGGCGAGGACGCCGGCCAGCACGCCGCGCCGCAGCCAGCGGCGCGGCGGGACCCGGAGAAACCGCACGGCACGCGAGCGGGCGGCGCGCAACACTGAGGTACGCGGTGAGCTTGGCACGCCGCCACCGTGCCAAGTGCTGTCAAATGCCGGTGCTCGCCCCCGCTCGACGTCGCCGCCACCCGACCGCGACCCGCGTCGCCGCCACCCGACCGCGACCCGCTGCTGAGGATGGGCGGCCGCCCACCGGCCCGTCAGCTGATTCGGAAGCCGGCGCGGAGCAGGTCACGCTCGCGCGAGCTGCGCCCGACCAGCAGCTCGAAGTCGCCCGGCTCGACGACCCGGCGCCCGTCGGCGGTCACCAGCGAGCACGCGGCGGCCGGGACCTCGATCTCGACCAGCGCCGACTCGCCCGGCGGCACGGTGACCCGGCGGTACGCCTTCAGCTCGCGCACCGCCCAGGTCACGCTGGTGACCAGGTCGCTCACGTACGCCTGGACGGTCTCCTCCGCGGGCCGCGCGCCAGTGTTCGTCAGCCGCACCGTGGCCCGCACGACGCCGTCGGCGGCCACCGACGGCGTGGTGACGGTCAGATCCGTGTAGTCGACCTGGGTGTAGCCGAGGCCCTCGCCGAAGACGAAGAGCGGCTCCTGGGTGAGGTCGGCGTAGCGGCTGCCGTGCTGGCCGCGGATCTGGTTGTAGTAGACGGGCTGCTGGCCGACGTGGCGGGCGACCGAGAGCGGCAGCCGGCCGCTCGGCTCGATCAGGCCCAGCACCAGTTCGGCGATGGCCCGGCCGCCGCGCATGCCGGGGTTGAAGGCCTGGATGATCGCGGCCGCGCCCAGCGCCGCCTCGGGGAGCACGGCGGGCTTCGAGTTGACCAGCACGACGATCATCGGGGTCTTGGTCGCCGCGATGGCGTCGAGCAGCGCGATCTGGCCGCCCTGCAGTTCCAGCGTCGCGGTCGACTTGTGCTCGCCGGTGAGGTTGACCGTGTCGCCGATCACCACGACCGCGTAGTCGGCGCGGATCGCCGCGGCCTGCGCCAACTCGATCAGGTGGCGGTCGGGCGGCGCGGCGACGGAGATCGGCGGGCGGGGCTGGCCGTCGGGGAAGGTGGCGCCCGCGGGGTCGGTGACCAGTCGTTCGATGTCGGCGCCGCGGGCGTGCACCACGTCCCAGCCGGCGGGCACGACCGCGCGGAAGCCGTCGAGGACCGTCTCGATCAGCTCGCGCGGGTGGCCGCCGGGCATCCAGTCGACCTGGCCGGAGTCGCCGGCCCAGTCGCCGAGCTGGGCGGACGGGTCGTCGGCGTTGGGGCCCAGCACCGCGATGCGGCGGAACCGTTCGGTCGCGTCCAGCGGCAGCACGCCGTCGTTGCGCAGCAGGACCAGCGAGCGGCGGGCCACCTCGAGGTTGAGCTCGGCGTGCCCGGGCGCGCCGATCACCGCCCGCTGCCGCTCGGTGTCCGGCGCCCGCGGGTTCTCGAAGAGGCCGAGCTCGAATTTCAGGCGCAGGACGCGGCGGACCGCGGCGTCGATCTCGGCCTCGGTGAGCAGGCCGCGGGCGACCGCCTCCTGCGCGCCCTCGAAGAAGCCCGGGGTGACCATGACCAGGTCGTTGCCGGCCCGCACGGCGAGCGCGGAGGCCTCGGCGTAGTCGGCGCAGACCTTCTGGTCCCAGACCATCCGGCCGACGTTGTCCCAGTCGGTGACCAGCGTGCCGGCGAAGCCCCACTCGGACTTGAGGACATCGTTGAGCAGCCAGCGGTTGGCGGTGATCGGCACGCCGTCCATGGACTGGTAGCCGAGCATGAACACCTGACAGCCCTCGCGGGCGACCCGCTCGAACGGCGGCAGGAACCAGGAGCGCAGCTTGCGCGGGCTGATGTCGGCCTCGCTGGCGTCCCGGCCGCCCTGCGTCTCGGAGTAGCCGGCGAAGTGCTTGGCGGTGGCCAGGATCGCGGTCGGGTCGCTCAGGCCGCCGCCCTGGTAGCCGCGGACCATGGCCGAGCCGAGCTCGCCGATCAGGAACGGGTCCTCGCCGAAGGTCTCGTCGATGCGGCCCCAGCGCAGGTCGCGGGCGATGCACAGGACGGGGGAGAAGGTCCAGTGGATGCCGGTGGCCGACACCTCGACGGCGGTGACCCGGGCGACCCGCTCGATCAGGTCGGGGTCCCAGGTAGCCGCCATCGCCAGCTGGGTCGGGAAGATCGTCGCGCCCGGCCAGAAGGAGTGGCCGTGGATGCAGTCCTCGGCGGTGAGCAGCGGGATCTGCAGCCGGGTCGTGGCGACCAGGTCTATCGCCTCCAGCATCTTCACCGGCGAGGTGTGCAGGATCGAGCCGGCCAGCCGGTCGGTGACGATCTCCTTCAGGTCGTTGCGGGCGTCCAACTGGAGCATCTGGCCGACCTTCTCCGCCAAGGTCATCCGGCCCAACAGGTCGTCGACCCGCTGCTCGACGGGCCGGGATGGGTCCCGGTAGGAGAAGTCAGCGGACACGCGCGCCTCCGGTCGTCACGACCGCGGTGGCACGGTCAGCGAAATACGAACAATCGGAGTCTTCCAGCCCGGAACCGGTTCCGGCACCCCGTGGCGGTTCCGGAACCTCCGGCCGGCTCACACGTCCGGGTCGCTCTCGTCGATGCTGGGCACCTCGAAGCCGGCGGCCTCGATCGTGTCGAGCCGGGCCTGCTCGGCCTCTTTCTCCCGCTCGACCAGCGTCGCGTACTCGATCTGCACGGAGGGGTCGTCGAGGTCGTCGAGGTGGTCGAAGAAGCGTTGGGTGGTGCGGACCGCCGCGGCGTACGCCTCGGCGGCCTCGCGGATCGCGATGATCGTCTGATCGGCCATGCCGACAGTCATATCACCACGGGCCCCGCCCGGCCCGGCGGCCGAGCCCTCGATCAGATCTCCACGATCGGCCAGTCGTCGCCGAGGAGCAGGCGGATCTGGTCTGGCGCCGAGGTCCAGACGCCGGCGCGGTTGGTCATGGCCACGAAGGCGGCATGGCCCGCGCCGAGCCGGCCAGCGGTTTTCGCCATGCCGCCGATGAACGGCAGGTCGGGAAGGTTGGTCCTCGCCGACGCCGGGAACGGCCGGATCACCGGATGGGTCAGCAAGACGTCGAGGACGGCGAACTCGTCGGGGTGCAGCCGGGCGAAGGCCTCCATCGTGCAGAGGTCCGGGACGGCGGCGACCGCGCCGACATCGGCGAGGTCGGCCAGGAACCGGCCCATGGCCTCCCCGGCGGACGCGTACGCGAGCAGAGCGCCGGTGTCGAGCACCCAATGCGGCTGGTCCTGGTCCGTCACGGCCTGGTCTTAGCCGGAAGGCGCTCACGGTCCGCGCGTGCGAGGCTGCTGTGCGGCGCGGCGGGGTGAGTCACTGCGGCGCGGTCGGGGTCGGCAACGGCCGCGCGACCTCGGCCGCCCAGCGCTCCCGGGCGCGCGTCACCAGGTCGTCGGAGATCGCCGGGCCGGCGAGCCGCTCCGATGAGGCCGCGAGATCGAAGGCGTAGTCGCCGTGGCCGGCCGCGCCGAGTGCCGCACGAATCGTGTCGCCGGCGGCACGGCGCCGGACGGCCTCGGCAACATACGCCGAGACCTGCCTCGCCGGAAGCGTGGCCAGGTGTGCCGCGACGTCGTCCGGCAGCGACACGGTTACGCGGGAGGATGTCATACGAAAAAGCTATCAAAGTGTGAACTCCTCGGGAATGGCGCTGCGACTCGTCGTGGGGTGTCGGTGACAACTCTCGGGTGAATCGGGTTGCTGTGTCGTCGTGGGAGTTGATACGGTTCTCTGCATAGTCATGCGGAGGTTGGTATGAGGATCCGAGGTTGATATGGGAATCCGAGTCGCGGTCGCCGGGGCCAGCGGTTATGCGGGGGGCGAGCTGCTCCGCCTGCTCGCCGGGCACCCCGAGTTCGACCTCGTCGCGGCGACCGCGCACAGCCAGGCCGGCGTGCCCGTCGCCAGCGTGCACCCCCAGCTGGCCGGCCTCGACCTGATCCTGGGCGCCACCGACGCGGCCGGCCTCGCCGACGCCGACCTGGTGTTCCTCGCCCTGCCGCACGGGCAGTCGGCGGCCGTCGCGTCGCGGTTGCCGGCCGGCGTCAAGGTGGTGGACCTCGGGGCCGACTTCCGGCTGCGCGACGCGGCGCAGTGGGAGCGGTACTACGGCGGCGCGCACGCCGGAGCCTGGACGTACGGCCTTCCCGAGCTGCCCGGCCACCGCGAGTTGATCGCCTCGTCCGATCGGGTGGCCAACACCGGCTGCTACGCGGCGACCATCACGCTGGCGCTGGCCCCGCTGATCGCCGCCGGGCTCGCCTCTCCCGAGGACGTGGTCGTGGTGGCCAGCTCGGGCACGTCCGGCGCGGGCCGCAGCGCCAAGGTCAACCTCCTGGCCAGCGAGGTGATGGGCGACCTGACGCCGTACAAGGTGGGCGCGCACCAGCATGTGCCGGAGATCAAGCAGGCCACCGGCGCCACCTCGCTGTCGATGACCCCGGTGCTCGCCCCGATGCCGCGCGGCATCCTGGCGACCGTCACGGCCCGCTTCGCGGCGTCGGGCGACCCCCACGCGGTCCTGCTGGCCGCCTACGCCGGCGAGCCGTTCGTGCACGTGTTGCCCGAGGGCTCCTGGCCGCACACGGCCGCGACCGCCGGGTCCAACTCCTGCCACCTGCAGGCCACGGTCGACGCCGACTCCGGCCGGATGATCGTGGTCAGCGCGCTGGACAACCTCGGCAAGGGCGCCGCGGGCCAGGCCGTGCAGTGTGCCAACCTCATGTTCGGCCTGCCCGAGACGACCGGCCTGTCCGTGTTCGGACTCGCCCCATGACCGTCACCCACCCCAAGGGCTTCCGGGCCGGCGGCGTCGCCGCGGGGCTCAAGGCCGGCGGCGGCCCCGACGTCGCCCTCGTCGTCAACGACGGGCCCGACTGCACCGTGGCCGGGGTCTTCACCGGCAACCGGGTCAAGGCCGCGCCGGTCCTCTGGAGCCAGCAGGTCCTCAAGGGCGGCATCGTCCGCGCGGTCGTGCTCAACTCCGGCGGCGCCAACGCGTGCACCGGCCCGCAGGGCTTCCGCGACACGCACGCCACCGCCGAGCACACCGCGGCCGTGCTCCGCGGCGGGGCCAAGCCGCTGCTGATCGGCCCCGGCGACGTCGCGGTCTGCTCCACCGGCCTGATCGGCGAACTGCTGCCGATGGACAAGCTGCTGCCCGGCGTCACCGCCGTGGCCAAGGCGCTGGCCGTCGACGGCGGCCCGCGGGCGGCGGAGGCGATCATGACGACCGACAGCGTGGCGAAGAACGCGGTCGCCCAGCGCGAGGGCTGGTCGGTCGGCGGCATCGCCAAGGGCGCGGGGATGCTCGCTCCCGCGCTCGCCACCATGCTGGTCGTGCTCACCACCGACGCCTCGGCCGGCAACGACGTGCTCGACGCCGCGCTGCGGGAGGCGACCCGGCTGACCTTCGACCGGATCGACGCGGACGGGTGCATGTCCACCAACGACACCGTGCTGCTGCTGGCCAGCGGCGCCTCCGACGTGCAGCCCTCGCCCGAGGAACTGGCCGCGGCGGTCCTCGAGGTCTGCCACGACCTGGCCCAGCAGCTCATCGCCGACGCGGAGGGCGCCACCAAGCACGTTGCGATCGAGGTCGAGGGCGCGGCGAGCGAGGCCGACGCGGTCGAGGTCGGCCGGTCGGTGGCGCGCAACAACCTCGTGAAGACCGCGCTGTTCGGCAACGACCCGAACTGGGGGCGGATCCTGGCGGCGGTCGGGACCACGTCGGCGCGCTTCGATCCCGACCGGGTCGACGTGGCGATCAACGGTGTGTGGATCTGCCGGGGCGGCGCGGCCGCCGAGGACCGGTCCAAGGTGAACCTCACTGGGCGGGACGTGCGGATCGTCGTCAACCTGCGCCAGGGCGAGGCGGCCGCGACGATCTGGACGACGGACCTCTCGCACGCGTACGTGCACGAGAACTCGGCGTACTCCTCGTGACCCCGCTGGAGAAGGCCGGCGTGCTGATCGAGGCGCTGCCCTGGCTGGCGCGCTTCCACGGCGCCACCCTCGTGATCAAGTACGGCGGCAACGCCATGATCGACCCGGCGCTGCAGGCCGCCTTCGCCGCCGACATGGTGTTTCTGCGCTACGCCGGGATCAGGCCGGTCGTCGTGCACGGCGGCGGTCCGCAGATCAACCGCATGCTGCGGCGGCTCGACCTGCACAGCGAGTTCCGCGGCGGGCTGCGGGTCACCTCGCCGGAGGTCATGGAGGTGGTCCGGATGGTGCTCACCGGCCAGGTCGGGCGGGAACTGGTCGGGCTGATCAACCAGCACGGGCCGTACGCGGTAGGTCTGTCCGGCGAGGACGCCGGGCTCTTCACCGCGGTACGCCGCCAGGCGCTGGTCGACGGCGAACTCGTGGACATCGGGCAGGTCGGCGACGTGGCCAGGGTCGACACCTCGGCCGTCGACGACCTGATCGCGGCCGGCCGGATCCCGGTGATCGCCACCGTCGCCCCCGACGCCGAGGGCGTGCTGCACAACGTCAACGCCGACACCGCCGCCGCGGCCCTGGCGGAGGCGCTCGGCGCCCGCAAACTGGTTGTGCTCACCGACGTGCCCGGCCTCTACACCGACTGGCCCGACACCTCGTCGCTCACTTCCGAGATCGACGCCGACGCGCTGGAAAAGCTGCTGCCCAGCCTCGAGGCCGGCATGGCGCCGAAGATGGAGGCGTGCCTGCGCGCCGTGCGCGGCGGAGTGCCCGCGGCGCACGTCGTCGACGGCCGGGTCGCCCACTCCACGCTGCTCGAAGTCTTCACCTCGGAGGGAATCGGAACCATGGTGATCCCGTCCTCGCCCCTGAACGGACCCAAAGAATGACCTCGCTGATCGACCGGTGGTCGCAAGCCGGCATGAACAACTACGGCAGCCCGCAGCTCGCCCTGGTGCGCGGCGCGGGCGCCGTCGTGACCGACGAGGACGGCAAGCAGTACGTCGACTTCCTCGGCGGCATCGCCGTCAACGCCCTCGGCCACGCCCACCCCGCCGTGGTCGCCGCCGTCACCCAGCAGATCCAGTCGCTGGGCCACGTCTCCAACTTCTACGTGGCCGAGCCGGCCGTCGCCCTCGCCGAACTGCTGCTCGCCCTAGCCGGCCGGGCCGGCCGGGTGATTTTCGGCAACTCCGGCGCGGAGGCGAACGAGGCCGCCTTCAAGCTCTCCCGGCTCACCGGCCGAACCCACGTGGTCGCCACCCACGGCGCCTTCCACGGCCGCACGATGGGGGCGCTGGCGCTCACCGGCCAGCCGTCCAAGGCCGACCCGTTCCGGCCGCTGCCGGGCGAGGTCACGCACGTCGAGTTCGGCGACGCGACGCTGCTTGAGGCCGCGGTCACCGAGCGGACCGCCATGGTCATCCTGGAGCCGATCCAGGGCGAGAACGGCGTGGTCGTCCCGCCCCCCGGCTACCTCGCCGCGGCCCGGGAGATCTGCACCCGGCGCGGCGCCCTGCTGGTGCTCGACGAGGTGCAGACCGGCATCGGGCGTACCGGCCACTGGTTCCACCACCAGAGCGAGGGCGTCGAACCGGACGTCATCACCCTGGCCAAGGGGCTCGGCGGCGGGCTGCCGATCGGCGCCTGTGTCGCCTTCGGCCCGGCCGCCGACCTGTTCACCCCCGGCTCGCACGGCACCACCTTCGGCGGCAACCCGGTCGCCTGCGCGGCGGGCCTCGCGGTGATCCGCACGATCGCCGGCGAGGGGCTGCTCGACCACGTCAAGCGGGTCGGCGAGCAGTTGCGCCACGGCATCGAGGGCCTGCGGCACCCGCTGGTCGACCACGTCCGCGGCGCGGGCCTGCTGCTCGGCATCGTGCTGAACCAGCCCGAGGCCGCGCGGCTGGCGTCCGCGCTGCGGGAGGCCGGGTTCCTGGTCAACGCGCCCCAGCCGGACGTCATCCGGCTCGCCCCGCCGCTGATCGTCAGCGCCGAGCAGGCCGACGCCCTCATCGCCGCGCTGGACGGACTGCGGTGACCCGGCACTTCTTGCGCGACGACGACCTCGACCCGCGGGAGCAGGGCGCCGTCCTCGACCTGGCCGCCGCGATGAAGGCCGACCGGTTCGGCCACCGCCCGCTGGCCGGCCCGCGCTCGGTCGCCGTCTTCTTCGACAAGGTCAGCCTGCGCACCCGGCTCTCCTTCGAGGCCGGCATCGCCGAGCTCGGCGGCCAGCCGATCATCGTGGACACGCACGCCACCCACTTCGGGCGCGGCGAGTCGCTCGTCGACGCCGGCCGGGTGGTGTCCCGGTACGTGGCCGCCATGGTCTTCCGCACCACCGGCGACGACCGGCTCGTCGAGCTCGCCAGCGACGTGAAGGTCCCGGTGATCAACGCGCTGACCGACGGGTACCACCCCTGCCAGCTGCTCGCCGACCTGCTGACGATCCGGGAACGGCTCGGCTCCACGGCGGGCAAGCGGCTGGCGTACGTGGGTGACGCCGCGAACAACATGGCGCACTCCTACCTGCTCGCCGGCGCCACGGCCGGCCTGCACGTGCGGGTCGCGGGCCCGTCCGGCTTCGACCCGGCGCCCGCGGTGGTGTCCCGGGCCGGCGAGATCGCGGCCTGGACCGGCGGCTCGGTCGAGGTGCTGCGCGACCCGTACGAGGCCGCCGACGGGGTCGACGTGCTCGCCACCGACACGTGGACGTCGATGGGCCAGGAGAACGACGGGCGCGACAGGCTGACGCCGTTCTGGCCGTACCAGATCAACGAGAAGCTGCTCGCGGCGGCCGCGCCCGGCGCGATCGTCCTGCACTGCCTCCCGGCGCACCGCGGTGAGGAGATCACCGACGAGGTGCTCGACGGCCCGCAGAGCGCCGTCTTCGACCAGGCGGAGAACCGGCTGCACGCGCAGAAGGCGCTGCTGGCCTGGCTTTTGTCGGTGAACGACACGTGACGGGCCCGGTGACCCGCGCCGGGCGGCACGCCCGGATCGTCGAGCTGATCAGGGACAAGGCGATCCGGTCGCAGACCGAGCTCGCCGACCTGCTGGCCGGCGAGGGCGTGCAGGTCACCCAGGCCACCCTCTCGCGCGACCTCGAGGAACTCGGCGCGGTCAAGGTCAGCGGCGCCTACCTGATCCCCGAGGACGGCAAGCGTCCGCTGCGCGAGACCACCGGCCAGGGACCGGCGCGGCTGCTGCGGCTGCTGCGCGAGTTGCTCACCGGCGTCGACGCCAGTGGCAACATCGCGGTCCTGCGCACCCCGCCCGGCGCGGCGCAGTTCCTGGCCAGCGCGCTGGACCGCTCCGGACTGACCGACGTCGTCGGCACCATCGCCGGCGACGACACCATTCTCGTCGTGGCCCGCGACGTCACCGGTGGCAAGGCCCTGGCCGACAAGTTGGCCGACTGGGCCGGACACAATACCGACAACTTCGAAGGGAGTGCCCCGTGACCGAGCGGGTCGTTCTTGCCTACTCCGGAGGTCTCGACACCTCCGTCGCCATCCCCTACCTCGCCGAGCAGATGAGCGCCGAGGTGATCGCGGTCGCGCTCGACGTCGGCCAGGGCGGCGAGGACATGGAGGCCATCCGGCAGCGGGCTCTGGACTGCGGCGCCGCGGAGAGCGTCGTGGTGGACGCCCGCGACGAGTTCGCCGCCGACTTCTGCCTGCCGGCGCTGCGTGCCAACGCCCTCTATATGGACCGCTACCCGCTGGTGTCGGCGCTGAGCCGGCCGCTGATCGTGCGGCATCTGGTCGAGGCGGCCAGGCAGTACGGCGGCACGGTCGTCTCGCACGGCTGCACCGGCAAGGGCAACGACCAGGTGCGCTTCGAGGTCGGCATCGGCGCGCTCGCGCCCGGACTGCGGGTGGTGGCGCCGGCCCGGGACTTCGCCTGGACCCGGGACAAGGCGATCGCGCTGGCCGAGGAGAAGGGCCTGCCGATCGACGTGACGCACAAGTCGCCGTACTCGATCGACCAGAACCTGTGGGGGCGCGCGGTCGAGACCGGGTTCCTCGAGGACATCTGGAACGCGCCGATCGAGGAGATCTACTCGTACACCCAGGACCCGGCCGTGACCCGGGACCCCGACGAGGTCGTGATCACCTTCGACCGGGGGAACCCGGTCGCGATCGACGGCGAGACGGTCACTGCGCTGCAGGCGATCGCCGAGCTCAACCGGCGCGCCGGGGCGCAGGGCGTCGGCCGGCTCGACATGGTCGAGGACCGCCTCGTCGGCATCAAGAGCCGCGAGGTGTACGAGGCGCCCGGCGCGATCGCACTGATCACAGCCCACCAGGAGCTGGAGAACGTGACGGTCGAGCGGGACGTGGCCCGGTTCAAGCGTACGGTCGACCAGCGCTGGGGCGAGCTGGTCTACGACGGCCTCTGGTTCTCGCCGCTCAAGAGCGCGCTGGACGCCTTCATCGAAGAGACCCAGCAGCACGTCTCCGGCGAGGTGCGGCTGGTCCTGCACGGCGGCCGCGCGGTGGTCACCGGGCGGCGCTCGGAGGCGAGCCTGTACGACTTCGGCATGGCGACCTACGACACCGGCGACACCTTCGACCAGACCCTCGCCAAGGGCTTCGTGCAGCTCTGGGGCCTCCCGTCGCGCATGGCGTCGGCCCGTGACCGGCGGCTGGCAGACTAAGTCTCGATGAGGAGCGAAGCGATCGAATCCATTTGGCTCAGAAAGTTCGGGCATAGCATCCCGAAGCGAAGCGAAGGGATGTAATGACTGAAAAAACTTCGCTTTGGGGCGGTCGGTTCACCGGCGGCCCGGCGGCCGCCCTTGCCCGGCTCTCGGTGAGCGTCCAATTCGACTGGCGGCTCGCGCCGTACGACATCGCGGCCTCCCGCGCGCACGCCCGGGTGCTGGCCGCCGCCGGCCTGCTCGACCCGGACGAGCTGGGCAGGATGCTGGCCGCCCTCGACGACCTTGAGGCGGCCTGCGCGTCCGGCGAGTTCCGGCCCACGATCGACGACGAGGATGTGCACACGGCGCTGGAGCGCGGCCTGCTGGAGCGGCTCGGCGCCCTCGGCGGCAAGCTGCGCGCCGGCCGGTCCCGCAACGACCAGGTCGCCACCGACCTGCGGCTCTACCTGCGCGATCACGCCCGCGGGGTGGCCGTCGCGCTGGTCGAGCTGGCCGACGCGCTGACCGAGCAGGCGGCCCGCAACGTCGACACGCCGGCGCCCGGCATGACCCACCTGCAGCACGCCCAGCCGGTCAGCTTCGGCCACTGGCTGCTCGCCCACGTCCACCCGCTGCTGCGCGACCTCGACCGCCTCTCCGACTGGGACCGGCGGACCGCGATCTCGCCGCTCGGCTCGGGCGCGCTGGCCGGCTCGTCGCTGCCGCTCGACCCGGCCGCGGTCGCCAAGGAGCTCGGCTTCGCGGCGCCGGCGGCGAACTCGATGGACGCCGTCGCCGACCGCGACTTCGTCGCCGAGTTCCTCTTCATCACCGCGCTGATCGGCGTGCACCTGTCCCGCCTCGGCGAGGAGGTGGTGCTGTGGACCTCCACCGAGTTCGGTTGGGTCGAGCTGGACGACGCCTTCGCCACCGGGTCGTCGATCATGCCGCAGAAGAAGAACGCGGACATCGCCGAGCTGGCCCGGGGCAAGAGCGGCCGGCTCATCGGGGGGCTGGTCACGGTGCTCACCATGCTCAAGGGGCTGCCGTTGACCTACGACCGGGACATGCAGGAGGACAAGGAGCCGGCCTTCGACGCGATCGAGACGCTGGAGCTGCTGCTGCCCGCGCTGGCCGGCATGATCTCCACGATGACCGTACGCGTCGACCGCCTCGCCGCGGCCGCGCCGGTGGGCTACTCGCTCGCCACCGAGGTCGCCGACTGGCTCGTGCGGCGCAACGTGCCGTTCCGCGACGCGCACGAGATCACCGGCCGTCTGGTGGCCCTCTGCTCGGCGCGCGAGTGTGAGCTGGAAGACCTGACCGACGACGACCTCAAGACGGTCAGCGAGCACCTCGACCCGTCGGTGCGCGCCGTCCTGTCGGTGGCGTCGGCGCTCGCGGGACGGACCACGCCGGGTTCGACCGGTCCCGGCCCGGTCGCCGACCAACTCGCCATCGTCGAGCACAAGCTCGACACCTGGCGGGGGTGGGCGATCGAGAAGGTCGTTCCCCGCTGACTCACCTGCCAGTGCCAGGTGCCGCGGTCTCGAGGGTGAGGGCGGTGTTGACTTTGTCGAGGAGCTCGCGTTCGGTGAAGGGTTTGTCGAGCAGGATGACGTCCGGGTCGAGGCGGCCTTGGGAGGCAAGGATGGGTTGGGCGTATCCGGACATGTACAGCACCCGAATACCGGGTCGGCCCTCCCGGATCCTCGCGGCCGCTTCCTTGCCGAGCATCTGCGGCATGATCACGTCGGTCAGCAGGAGATCGATGTCGCCTCGATAGACAGATGCCGCCTCGAGCGCCTCGGCCCCGTCGCCTGCAGTGATCACGGTGTAGCCCTGCCTGGTCAGCAACCGGCGAGTGACCTCGCGCAGGGCCTCTTCGTCCTCGACGATCAGCACGGTCTGCCCGGTCGCGGTGTAGCGGCCGGGTGGGGTGTGCGCGGCTTCGGTCGGGGTTTGGGTGGTGACCGGGAGCAGGATGGTGAAGGCGGTGCCTTCGCCGGGCGTGGAGGTGATACGGACGTGCCCTTCGGCTTGGGTGACGATGCCGTAGACGGTGGCGAGGCCGAGTCCGCTTCCTTCGCCTTTGCTCTTGGTGGTGTAGAACGGTTCGAAGGCGTGTTTGATGACGTCGTCGGGCATACCGATGCCGGTGTCGGCGATGGTGACGCAGACGTAGTGGCCGGGTAGGACCGACGACCATTCGGCGGCGAGGGCCCGATCCACGGTGAGGCTTTGGGTGGTGACGGTCAGGGTGCCGCCATCGGGCATGGCGTCGCGCGCGTTGACGGCCAGGTTCAGGATCATCTGGTCGATCTGGCCAGGGTCGACGAGTACAGGTGGTAGGTCCTCGGCGAGGTGGGTGATCAGCTGCAGGTCGGCGCCGAGGGTGCGGCGCAGCATGCTGGCCATATTGCTGAGCAGGTCGTTGAAGTCGACGACCTGAGGTTGGATCACTTCGCGGCGGGCGAAGGACAGCAACTGGCGGGTGAGCCCGGCGGCCCGCTCGGCGGCGCGGCGGATTTGCCCGACGTCGTCTGCCACCGCTTTCCACTGGTGCCCAGCGCCGGTGGCGGCGGCCGTGTCGATCTCCTCGCCGACGAACGCGGCGTAGTTGAGGATGACGCCGACAAGGTTGTTGAAATCGTGGGCGACGCCGCCGGCGAGTTGCCCGAGGCCTTCCAGGCGTTGGGCTTGTTCGAGCTGGGCGCGTAGCCGTTCGCGGTCGTCCTGGGGGATCTGCGGGTCGCTGGTGGTGGCTGTGGCGGTGAGTCGTGAGGTGGTGAAGACGCCGTTGAAGCTGCCGGCGGGGTTGACGGTCGCGGACATGGACATCAGTACGGTAATGACGGTGCCGTCTTTGCGGACCCGGTTCGCGTTGTACCGGGTGATGCGTTCTCCGGCGGCGACGCGGCGCAGCAGGTCGTCTTCTTCGCTCTGCCAGCCGGGTGGTAGCAGAATCGTGGCGTCCCGGCCGATGATCTCTTCGGGTTCGTAGCCGTACAGCTCCGACGCGTACGGGTTCCAGCCGGTGATCATGCCTTGGCGGGTTTCGGTGACGACGGCGTTCAGCGAGAGATTCATCATGGCGGTGACCGCGTCCGGGCTGAGGCCCTCGCCGGGATTCTGTGTCATCACTACCTCAACCAGACTCGTGGCGGCTTGGCGTGCTGTGGGCATCGCCGTTTGCACGCCGCCAAGGTCTAGGGCAGTGCCGGCTGAGCATACCAACAAAACGTACCAATTCCGCACGTATGTGGAGCCGCCTATGATGTGCTCACCTGCGCCGGGTCGGCCGATCTTTCGGGGACGCTTCGGCGTGCCGTTCGACCGCCGCAACGGCCACGAGCACCTGCTGCCAGCTGATCGGGTAGCCGGTCGCGTCGAGCTCGCGGCCTTCCAGCCATACCCAATCGCCGCTGTACCAGCCGGAGATGTCTCCGCGTACCCGGGACACCTGCAACCGCAGCGGCGCACGCCGGTACCGCACCTCCGAGGCGTCCAGCGTCAGCACCTGTCCCACGGCAGGAACCCGGCGCGGAGGCACGGACGCCGCGGCCGACCACCCCGTTGCCCCGCTCATGCCGGCTGGTCCCTCTGCACCGAACGGTATCCGGGTCTTCTCACGTCGTCGCTCACTTCCAAAGTCGGAGGGAGTTCGTCGGCGCTGTTTCGATGAGGCAAGGCCTAGCCGCCGCCGGGGGTCCGCATGCCACGATCGCCGACCCGGCACGGGGGTTCGGCGCGACTCGAGTCCACAGTGGGAACCGCCGGGCACTGGCACATCACACCTCGGCGTCGAACGGCCCCCAACAGACAGCCGGCGCCCTTGATTCGTGTGCTAGCCGGTCACCGGTGGCGGGTTCTCCGGCGATGCCGCACCCGGACAGCCTTCGGCCCGCCGGCGGTGCGGGTGCTCGACCGCGTTGCGGAACGGATCCAGGCTGTGGCTGTGCAATAACAGGCGGCTTTCGAGCCGGCGTCTACCGTGGTCGCGCGAAAGCCGTTCGCTGATTTGCCGGAGAACCGTGCACCGGCCACACCGCCGCGACTGGATCCAGCGGTGTGACGGGTGTCGCCGGTCCGACGAGTTGTGCCAGGGAAGGTCACCGTCAGCCCCGAATCGGTCGATGGCAGCGAAACGACCGACTCAGTCGTGGCGCTACCGTTTGATGATCTGGCGGGGGCTGGGCCAGCGATCAGAGCGCCCAGAATATCGCCGGATGAGGCAGTTTCCTGGGCGCCCGAGGAGACTCCACCCCATCGAGCGACGTGGGTGCGTAGCCCGCATGCGCTATCACGACCGTCGGTGCAGACGCTCGGTCAGGCCGGATCGAGATCCGCGGTGAGGGCGGCCGGGTCGCCGCTGTGGCCCGCGGCCTCGAGCACGACGCGGCCCGTCGCGAGGGTGAAGCGGTCGCCGGTCCAGCGCTGCAGCGGGCGGGTGTCGCAGTCGATCGTGACGGTCCGGGTCAGGCCCGGCTCGACCTCGACGCAGGCGAAGCCGAGTAGCGCGCGGACGAGCGCTCGCCGGGCGTAGATCTGCACCACGTTCCGTCCGGCCCGGTCGCCGGTGTTGGTCACGTCGACGGTCGCCGAAAAGCGCTCGGCCGTCACGGGACCCACCGCGAACCGGCCGAGCGCGAACGTGGTGTAGGACAGGCCGAACCCGAAGGGGTACGCGGCGGCGATCCCGGCCCGGTCGAGGGCCCGTTGCCCCCACCACCGGCCGTAGGTCACGGTGCGCGCGGTCCAGTCCACGCCGGGCAGGTCGGCTTGCCGGTGCGGGATGGCGACCGGCAGGCGCCCGCCCGGCTCGGCGTCGCCGAGCAGGACGTCGGCGATCGCGCGGCCGCCCTCCATGCCGGGATACCAGGCCAGCAGGACCGCGGAGACCTCGCGGTCCCAGGGATCGACCACGACGGCGCCGCCGCCGATCACCACGACGACCGTACGCGCGTTGACCGCGCCGACGGCACGGACCAGCTCCACGTCCTCGGCGTGCAGGCGCAGGTCGCGGCGGTCGCCGCCGGCGACGCCGCCGGTCCATCGCGCGGCGCTGCGCATGATCCGGCTCAGGGCGGCCGCCGCGGGTTTCCAGCGGGTCACCCCACCCAGCACCCGCATCGCCTCGGTGTCCAGTGCCACCAGCGCCTCGCCCTCGTCCTGGGCGGTCAGCCCGACCACGACGACCGCGGCATCGGCGGCGCGAGCGGCGGCACAGGCAGCCTCGACGCCGGCGCCCTCACCGACCAGGACCCGCTCGCCCAGCCGATCGCGCAGGCCGTCCAGGACGGTGACCGCGGCGGGCGGGCGAACCTCGGAGGAGCCGACGTCGCCGAGGTTGGGCTGCTCGGCGAGCCGCCCGACGACGGCGAGGCGGCGCAACCGGCCGGCGTCCAGGGGGAGCGCGGGCGTCGTGCCGGCCGGCTCGTTGCGCAGCAGCACGCAGCCCCGGCCGGCGACGAGCCGGGCCAGCTCGCGGTGCTCCGGCGAGGCGACCACCTCCGGCGGCGGGGCGGGGCGGGCCCGTGCGGCGTACCGGATCTGGGTCGCCAGGAGCCGGGTGGCCGAGCGCTCGGCGTCCCGGCGGTCGAGCCGGCCGTCGCGCAACGCTCGCGGCAGTGCGCGGGCGCGCTGCTGGCGCATCGGCATCTCGAGGTCCTGGCCGGCGGCGACGGACTCGACCGGATGCCGCAGCCCCCAGACGAAGTCGGTCATGACGAAGCCGGTGAAGCCCCAGTCGTCGCGCAGGATCCCGGTGAGCAGTTGCCGGCTTTCCCCCGCCCAGGCCCCGTTGACGCTGTTGTAGGCGCTCATCACCGAGTCGGCGCCGGCCTCGACCACCGAGCGGAAGTGCGGCAGGTAGACCTCCCGCAGCACGTCCTGGTCGACCCGGACGTCGACGCCGAAGCGGGCCTCCTCCATGGAGTTCAGCGCGTAGTGCTTCACGCAGGACATGACCCACGGCGCCAGGCCCCGGGTCAGCGCCACGCCCATCGCGCCGAGCAGGACCGGGTCCTCGCCGTAGGACTCCTGCGATCGGCCCCAGCCGGGAAACGGCGCCAGGTTGACGCACACCCCGGCGACGAGGTTGGCGCCGTGGGCGCGAGCCTCGGCCCCGACCGCGTCGCCGACGGCGCGTTCGAGCTCGACGTCCCAGGACGCGGCCCGCGCGATGGCGACCGGGAACGACGTCGAGTTGCCGAGCACGACCCCTCGAGGCCCGTCGGTGAACCGGATGCCCGGAATCCCGAGCCGCCGCAGGTGGCCGCCGACCATCGGGGTCGCCTTGTGCCGCCGGCCCATCTCGCGCAGAGCGCGGCCCTGCTTCAGGTCGCCGTCGAGCAGCCACAGCAACTCGTCGTCGGTGAGCCGGGCGACCAGCGCGAGGGCCGCCTGCCCGGCATCCCGCTCGCCGCGCCGGACGGCGTCCACCGCGGCGGCGAAGGCGCCGGCAGGCTCGTGGTCCGGGTGCTCCACCACGTTCTCCCGTCCGGCCGGGCCTCGCCTGTCCGTCCCGGCGAGGCCGACGATAGCGGCAACGCTTGCGGCACGCGCGGGCTCACCTCGGCCGGCAGGCCTTGCCGTTCGACCCTCGGCCGGTAGGATGAAAGTATGACCGTCAAGATCAGCATCAGCGTGCCCGACGATGTTGCGGCCTACCTCCAGGGCCAACCCAACGCGTCGGCCGCCGTCTCGGAAGCCGTGCGGCGGCTGCTGCCCGAGGCGCGTCGCGCGCGCCAGCGGGCCGCGGCACAGGCGTACGGGGAGTTCTTGCGGCAGCGGACCTCGCGGCAGGTCGACGCCGACACGATGCTGATCGAGAGCAGCAACGACATTGCCCTGCGCGACTCGCAGTGGTGAGACGAGGACAGGTCTGGACGCTGCTGCGCGGCGGCGGCCAACACCGGGTCCTGGTGATCAGCAACGACGAGTACAACAGCGTCGAAGAGCTCGCGGTCTGGGCGCTCACCGTGGTGCGCGACGTTCCCCACCCCAACCACCTGGCGGTCCGGCTCGGCGAGGATGACCCCCTCGCCGGCGCGTTCGTCAGAATCCACAGCGTGGTCCAGATCCTCGACCGCAGCGCGCTGCGCGACAACCACGGATTCGTCTCCGACGCCACGATGAGCGCCGTGGAGATGGCGTTTCGAGAGTTCCTGGAGCTGCCGTAACCGGTCCGCAGACAGGCCTCGTGACCCGGGCCACCGCGTCCGCCGCCGGCGGGGGCCTTAGGCTGCCCCGATGACCTGGCCACGCCCTGTTCCCGTGCTGGGAGATCAGACCTCGTCGGCCCAGCGGGCGGCGGCGCCCGACGGATGGCGGCTGCCCGCCGCCGCTCGGGAGGCGTTCTACGACGTGGTCGCCGCCCGGCGCGACGTGCGACGGTTCCGGCCGGATCCGGTGCCCGACGACGTGCTGGGCCGGGTCCTGGCGGCCGCGCACGCGGCGCCCTCCGTGGGCCATTCGCAGCCGTGGCGGTTCCTGTTGGTCGACGACCCGGCCCTGCGTGAACGCGCCGCGGTGATGGCCGACGGGCACCGGCTGGCCCAGGCCGAGCAACTCGACGAGAACTCCGCCCGGCACCTGCTGGACCTGCAGCTGGAAGGCATCCGGGAGGCGCCGCTGGGCGTCGTGGTCTGCTGCGACCGCCGTACGCCCGCCGCGGGCGTGCTGGGCCGGGCCACCTTCCCGGACGCCGACCTCTGGTCGTGCGCGTGCGCGATCGAGAACCTGTGGCTGGCCGCGCGGGTCGAGGGGCTGGGCCTGGGCTGGGTGACCCTGTTCGACCCGGACCAGCTGGGCGCGCTGCTCGGGCTCCCGCCGGGGGTCGTGACGCTGGGCTGGCTGTGCCTGGGCTGGCCCGACGAGCGGCCCCCGGCGCCCGGTCTGGAACGCGTCGGCTGGTCGCGGCGGGCGCCGTTGGACTCCGTCGTCTTCCGTAACGGGTGGCCGGGCGACGCGCACGAGCCGCCCGCCCCCCGCTCCCGGCTCCGGGCGCCGCGGCCCGAGGCGGTCGTCGGCGCCCGCGACGACGCCGACACGCTGCTGAGCACCCCGTCCTCGCTGGGCGTCCTGGACCGGGCGGTGGACCGGGCCGTCGCCCTCGGGCACGCCGGGCTGGCCACCGGCACGCTGGTCCTGGCCGCCGGCCGCCACCGCGTGACCGAGCTGGGCGTGAGCGCGTTCGCGCCGGGCGTGACCGACGACGTGCTCGCCGCCGCGCGCCAGGGCCGAGCGCTCGGCGCGGTCGCCGCCCGCGCGGCCGGCCTGGGCCTGCACATCGCCGACGCCGGCAGCGGCGCCGGCAACCTGCGCGACCACGACCCGATGACCCCCGAGGACGTACGGCGGCTGCTCGCCGACGGCGAAGAGCTCGGCCGCGACCTGGGTGGGTCGGGCCTCGTCGCGCTCGGCGAGATCGGCATCGGCAACACCACGGTGGCGGCGGCCCTCGCCGGCAGCCTGTTGCGGCTGCCCGCGGCCGAGGTCGTGGGCCGCGGCGCCGACGCCGACAGCGCGGTGATCGACCGCAAGGCCGCCGTCGTCGATGCCGCGCTGGTCCGCTGGAGCAGCCACGACGGCGCCGAGCAGACTTCGCCCGTCACCCGGCTCGCTGTCCTGGGCGGCCCCGAGTTCGCCCTGCTGACGGGCGTCGTGCTCGGTGCGGCCGCCGCCGGCGCGCTCGTGGTGCTCGACGGCCTGGCCACCAGCGTCGCCGCCCTGATCGCGGTCCGCGCCGAACCGGCGGTCGCCGCGCACCTGGTCGCCGGGCAGCGCAGCCGCGAGCCCGCCCACCTGCCGGTCCTCCGGCAGCTCGGCCTCGAGCCGCTGCTGGACCTGCGGCTGCGCGCCGGGGAGGGGGTCGGCGCGGTGCTCGCCGCGCAACTGCTGCTCACCGGGCTGCGGCTGCGCGCCGGCGCGGCGCGGACGGCGCCGGACGCCTGACGGGCGAGCTGCCGCGGCGACCTGGATTGACGCGGCCGGAGGCCTGCACATAGTGTTCGGATCGTGACGGCGCGAGGAAGCTGGGGAGGATCCAGCACGGTCGCGCCACTGTGAACGAGCCGGCCCGGCTCGTGAAGTCAGATACTCCGCCGTCGCACGCCCCATCCGCATGAGGGACGCACGATCCCCTGAAGGAGGCTCCCGTATGAGCTCGATGCCACATCCGGCGGACGCCGCGACGCCGCTGGTCATTCCCGCCTCACGCGCCGTGTTCTGGCTGCTCGGCACCGCGTTGATCGCGCTGGCGGTCTACTACTTCGTCGGCGTCGACCAGGGCGCGCTGTCGGTGTTCGGCAACGACACGCACATCCACGAGTTCGTCCACGACGGCCGCCACTTCCTCGGCTTCCCCTGCCACTGATCGCCGATCCGGACAGGGAAGACGCGACATGGAGAAAAGCATCATCTGGCGCGGCGTCCTGGCCGGCGCCGTCGGTGGGCTGCTCGCGTTCGTCTTCGCGCGCATCTTCGCCGAGCCGCAGATCCAGCGGGCCGTCGACTACGAGAGCGGTCGCGACGCCGCCCAGCAGGCGCTGGACAAGGCGAGCGGAGCGGCCGCGGCGGCCCCCGGCATGGAGGTGTTCAGCCGTGCGGTGCAGGCCAACGTCGGCATCGGCGTCGCGCTGATCTTCTTCGGCGCGTCGATGGGCGCGCTGTTCGCGGTGGCGTACGCGCTCTATCTCGGCCGATCCGGGCGGCTGCGGCCCCGCACGCTGGCCCTGCTCGTCGCCGGCGGTGGTTTTCTCGGGATGTACCTGGTGCCGTTCCTCAAGTACCCGGCGAACCCGCCGGCGATCGGCCACGAGGAGACCATCGGGCAGCGCAGCAGCCTCTACCTGCTGATGGTGGCCGCATCAGTGCTCTTCCTGGTGCTCACCGTCTGGCTCGGCAAGCGGCTGCGGCCACGCTTCGGCACGTGGAACGCCACGCTGATCGCGGTCGGGGCGTTCGTCCTGGCGACCGGCATCGTGATGCTGGTGCTGCCCTCGATCGGGGAGCTCGCCGCGAACAAGCCCTACCATTCGGCGACCGAGACGCCCGGCCCGCTGACCGACGCGAACGGCACGATCGTCTTCCCGGGCTTCCCGGCGGACGTTCTGTACTCCTTCCGGCTCTACTCGATCGGCGCCCAGCTGGTCCTGTGGACGGCGATCGGGCTGATCTTCGCCCCGCTCGCGGAGCGGCTGCTCAACCCGGCCGCCTCCCGGTCCGCTGCCGGCGCCCCGGCGTCGGCGACCGTCGCCGGCTGAGCCCAGCCGCGGCGGGGTGCGGCCTCGCCGGGCTCCGCTCGTGCGAAGCTCGGGCATGGACGCGCCGCGATCACGGTCTCGCCTGCTGCCCGGGCTGAGCATGCTGCGCGGGTACGAACGGCCGTGGCTGCCAGGCGACCTGCTCGCCGGGGTGACCGTGGCCGCCTACCTCGTGCCCCAGGTGATGGCCTACGCCGGCCTCGCCGGGTTGCCACCGGTGGCCGGCCTCTGGGCGATCCTGGCGCCGCTGGCGGTGTACGCGCTGCTCGGCTCGTCGCGGCATCTGTCGATCGGGCCGGAGTCGACCACGGCCCTGATGACCGGCGCGGTGGTCGCGCCGCTGGCCGGCGACGCCGTACGCCACGCCGTGCTCGCCGCCGCCCTCGCCGTCATGGTGGGCCTGCTGTGCTTGGTGGCGTTCGCGGCGCGGCTGGGCTTCGTCGCGGACCTGCTGTCCAAGCCGATCCTGGTCGGCTACCTGGCCGGCGTGGCCGTCACGATGATCGTCGGACAGCTCGGCAAGCTCACCGGGGTCCCGGTCACGGGCGACGGCATCGCCGCCGAGCTCGCCTCGTTCGTCGAGCACCTTCCGCGGGCGCAGCCGGGCACCGCGCTGTTCGCCGCCGGCGTGCTCGGGTTGCTCTTTCTCGGCCAGTGGCGCCTCCCGCACCTGCCGACGCCGCTGTTCGTGGTGTCGCTGGCCACCGTCGCCGTCGTGGTGTTCGACCTGCACCGGCACGGCATCGCCGTCATCGGAGCCGTGCCGCAGGGCCTGCCGGCCCCGGCGCTCCCCGGCCTCGGCGACCTGCGGAACCTGCTGCTGCCGGCGGTCGGGGTGCTGGTCGTCGGCTACACCGACACGGTGCTGACCGCCCGGGCGTTCGCGGCCCGCGGCGGTCACCCGGTGGACGCCAACCAGGAGTTGCTGGCCCTGGGCGCCGCGAACATCGGCGCCGGGCTGCTGCGCGGCTTTCCGATCAGCAGCAGCGGCAGCCGTACGGCGCTGGGCGTGGCGGCGGGCGGCCGTACCCAGGTGAACTCGCTGGTCTCGCTGGCCTGCGTCGTCGGCGTGCTGCTCGTCGCCGGGCCGGTGCTGGCGCACTTCCCGACCGCGGCGCTCGCCGCGATCGTCGTCTACGCCGCCACCCGCCTGATCGACATCTCCGGCTTCCGGCGCCTGGCGGCGTTCCGCAGCACCGAGCTGCTTCTCGCGCTCGCGGCGCTGGTCGGCGTGCTGGTCTTCAACATCCTCTACGGCGTGCTGCTGGCCGTCGGGCTGTCCGTCGCCGAGATGCTTCACCGGGTCGCCCGGCCGCACGACGCCGTGGAGGGTTTTGTTCCCGGCCTGGCGGGCATGCACGACATCGACGACTACCCGCAGGCGACCACCCTGCCGGGACTGCTCGTCTACCGGTACGACTCGCCGCTGTTCTTCGCCAACGCCGAGGACTTCCGGCGCCGGGCCCTGGCAGCGGTCGATGCCCAGCCGGCGCCGGTCGCCTGGTTCCTGCTCAACGTCGAGGCCAACATCGAGGTGGACAGCACCGGGCTGGACGCCCTGGCTGACCTGCGCGCGGAGCTGACCGGACGCGGCATCGTCTTCGCCCTGGCCCGGGCGAAGCAGGACCTTCTCGCGGCGCTGGACGCCTACGGGCTGGCCGCGGCCATCGGCACGGATCGGATCTTTCCGACCCTGCCGACAGCCGTCGCCGCCTACCAGGCGTGGCGCGAGCCCGACCCGCGATAACTCAGGCCGGCCCGGCGGCCTTCTCGGA
>Ga0307508_10001164_pt1 | contig 30269 bp, 18 predicted proteins | sample 9_EM_MG_FD_203089 | JGI IMG/M metagenome (GOLD analysis project Ga0307508, IMG submission 203089) | Populus trichocarpa ectomycorrhiza microbial communities from riparian zone in the Pacific Northwest, United States - 9_EM | ecosystem: Host-associated > Plants > Roots > Unclassified | place...
GTTACAAGCATAAAAGCTGCTGCTAAAATTAGTCAGAGCGCACCATCTATCGGTGGTAAATTTGCTGTAATAATTTTTGGTATTGTTTTTAGTGGTGCAGCTATAGCACTAAAAAATGTAGTTTCTGATCCTTCTATATTAGGTAACCTTAAAATCTAATTTTAACTCGTATACTTATTTTTTATCTCAATTAATTTCGGGTAATGGTGCTTAACAATATTATGTACTAATATTCTCATTTTTAGCATTAATAGTGCGCTAGCGCATTACTTCCACCATTATTTTTATTTCTTATTAGATCATCTGGATAATTTTATTACTATAAAAGCAAATAAGGTAAACCTTTGATCCTTTCGCGCTGCGCGCACTGCATATAAGTATATTAAGTATAAGGTGTGAAATAAATTCTTATTTCTACGAAAACCCCCTTCTTTCTTTATGCTCCTCCCTTTCCTCTTAAAGGAAAGGAGGCCTAAAAGATAAAGTGTGTGAATATTAAAATGTTTTTTCTTAGCTTAAGCTAAGAAAGCTTATAATACATATTATATAGTTTTATCTATATAAAGCAAATCTAGTTTAAATGGGTTAATATGTGAATTTATAATTTGGATTTAATTCAAAATAAAACGGTTTTATATATTATAGATTATATTAAGTATATAGACATTCATATATTAGAAGTTCAATTCTTCTTAAGCTAATTGGAGATCATTTACCTTTAATCTTTAATATTAATATATAAAAGGCTTAAAGGCAAGGTAATAATTTAATATATATTTATGTTATATACTTGTATGTAACTACTTATGTTACTATTACCTAAACTTCTTTCAGGAAAAATAGAAAGAGGTATTAATATACTATACAAAGCTGTGCTTAAAATATTACTCTAATTTATAGTAATAAATAGATATAATATATTACTATCTTCTGATAATAATGATTATATTTACTTATCATATAATGATTCAAATTAGAAAAATACATCTAGACTTTTATCTAGATAAAAATATAACATAATTTATAATTCTCATGATTAACTTATTTGGTTCAATAGCCCAGGATATATTTGCTTTTGCTGCGGTAATATCTAGTTTATTAGTTATTACATCTAAAAATCCCGTAATCTCTGTACTGTTTTTAATATCTGTTTTTGTTAATTCAGCTATTTATTTAATGTTTACAGGTATTAACTTTATTGGTATTTCTTATATTATTGTGTACGTAGGTGCTATTGCAATACTTTTTTTATTCATACTAATGATGATCAATATCAAACTTACAGATATTTTAGAAGTGGGTACAGATTATACTAAAAATTTACCTTTAGCACTAATAATTGGTGCTCTGTTTATTTTTGCTATATTTGGTTCAGTTACAAATTTAAACGTTTTCCAAACTTCTTTAGTAACATCTATTATACACTCACTAAATTCTTTTATTTCTATTCCAGCTTCAGATCTAACATCTCTAGCTTCTTTAAATAATTTTATTTCTCTTCATACTACTGTTTACCCTTACTCTGTGGATACTCATTTAATAGACTATACTCAAATAGAAGCTTTAGGTCATAATTTATATACAAATAGTGCAATATTATTAATACTAACAAGTTTTATTTTATTATTATCAATGTTAGCACCAATAATGTTATCTACTTTCTATAAAAAAGTAGCTTAATAGTCAATTAACAAACCCCCTGCTTATTTTCTATCTAGAAAAAGAAGATGCATATGACCCAATATAAAAGTAGTTTAAACATTTTTCTAATTGTTGAAATTACAAGTAGAAAATTTATGGCGAAGGGATAATTAACTAATAATTTATTATAATGTTAGCAGCAGCTAAATACATTGGTGCCGGACTAGCCACAATTGGACTAGCAGGTGCTGGAGTGGGAATCGGTATCGTATTCTCAGGTTTAATCACAGCTACATCTAGAAATCCTGCATTAAGACCTCAATTATTCGCTTATGCAATTTTAGGTTTCGCTCTATCAGAAGCTACAGGATTATTCGCGCTTATGATTGCCTTCTTATTATTATACTCATAATATTAAATAATAATACGAAACGACTAACCCCTTTCCTTTATATTTTATATATAAGAGACTTTATAAAATAGGAGTTAAGAGTACAAACTAAAGTCCGGGTAGCTCAACTGGTAGAGCACAAAACTGAAGATTTTGGGGAGGGTGTTCGAGTCACCCCTTGGACAAATATTGAAATAATTATACATTATTTTATATTATTATAATCAATAAAAAATAATTAATAGTATAATGCCTTTATCGTATTCTTCGTAGAACTGGGGTCGTCAGATAACTGGTTAATCTATTGTGTTTGCACCACAAGAATCTGGATTCGAGTTCCAGCGTCTCCAAATTTTACTTTAATAGTATTTATTCTAAAAATAAAGAGTTTAATTATACTAACTTTAGTTATATATTAATTATAGAATGAAAACTTTGGGATACTTTCCATTTGTTATTTAACTTTATATAAGTTATACTATTATAAGTATAAAAATAGAGTACGATTGTGCTCACTTAATTTGCGTAATAATTCTTCCATCACAGCTTTAACGAGTTCGTTTTGGAAAATCATTTTTAAATGACATTAACAACTTTAATTATTAATTCACCTTTAGAACAATTTGAAGTAGTTAGTTATATTAATCTAAATGCTCCACTATTAGGTTATTTCAACTTAGCCTTTACAAATTTAGGATTATATTCTTTATTAACATTATTTTTAGTTATAAGTTTACATACAGTAGCTAATAATGAAAAAAAATTAGTACCTTCAGCATGATCAATTACCTTAGAAAGTTCTCACGCGAGTGTACTTAATATAGTAAGATCTCAAATAGGAAGTTCTAATGAAAAATATTTACCATTTATTTATTCATTATTTTTCTTTATTCTTATTAGTAACTTATTAGGTAATATACCTTATCAATATGCAGTAGGTACATCAGTAATTGTATCTTTAGGACTAAGTATTACAATTTTTATGGGTGTAACAATCTTAGGATTAGCTAAACATAAATTACACTTCTTCTCATTCTTCGTACCTGCAGGTACACCTATATTTTTAGTACCAATGTTAGTATTAATTGAATTTATTTCTTACGTAGCGAGAGCTTTCTCTTTAGGAGTTCGATTATTCGCTAACTTAGTAGCTGGACACTCATTATTAAAAATATTATCAGGATTACTTGCTAAATTATTCACTAGTGGTATAATTGTATTTATTGTTACTTTAGTACCTTTTGCTATTTTCGTGCTATTATGTGGTCTTGAAATAGCTGTTAGTGTAATCCAAGCTTATGTATTCTGTTTATTAACTTGTTCATATCTTAAAGATGCTATAGATTTACATTAATATGTAATGGAGCTTTTACTATATATATTTTTTATATATAGTATATATATTTATTGAGTAGAGGATAGATTTATATCTACCCCTTCCTTTTCTACTTAACTTTTATACTTCTGTATAGATATTTTTATATGATTCTGTGAAAAGAAAAGTCTCTATCAGTAAAATCCTAATTAAAAATTTACTATAAAGGGATTAGCTTAGTGGTAAAGCAGTACTTTTACACAGTATGCACAGGGTTTCGATTACTCTATTCCTTAATATACTCTCTTTTTAATAACAAATTGTATTTTTCTCTTAAAAGAGGGTTTAGTTTACAGTTGGTACTGTAGTCAGATTGCAAATTTGATTCGGTATGAAACCAAATTAGGGTTCGATTCCCTCTAAACCTTATAATATATATGAAATATTTAAATAGACAGGACGTTCATTTAGCTTAATTGGTAGTAGCCTTATCCTTCTAAGATATTGGGTTTGGGTTCGAATCCCAAAATGAATTAATACTCTCAAATTACTGTGTAATATTCCACAATATGGGTATTATAATATAATAATAAATGTACAACTATAACATAATTGTATTGTATACTTATACTCATACTCATACTTTAGGTATTATCGCCTAGTGGTAAGGCACTTCACTGTTAATGAATGAACAGGTGTTCGATTCACCTTAGTACCTTTTTATCTTAAGTTTATTTCTTAATACCTTCATAAGAATATAAATATCGTGTAGATTACATAGTTTAAAGAACATAGTATAATGGTAGTATATCCGTCTTCAAAACGGTAGGTAGAGGATCGTTCCCTCTTGTTCTTGAAATTTTTAATATTTGTAACTCATATATTATATGTATTATATACTATATAGTGTTAGAATATTATAAGTTTTCTTGTATTCCCTTATTATATTATGGGTTATTACTATTTACTATATAAATATATAACCTCTCTAATTGTTATTATGTTTAATTAAAAATAACAATATAAAATATAATTTTTATATGTCTTAGAGGTCTTTTTATACAAAAGTATAAAATTACAGAAAGTAATATATTCTAACGCAAACAAATTTTATATGTTTGCGCTTTAGCTTTCCTATTCAAAACAAAGATTAGGTTAATTAACTATTTAAAGAAAAATATGACTATCCTATTTAATTTATTAGAAGTACTGGTTGTAATTGTTCCAATGTTACTTGCCGTAGCTTTTGTAACCATAGTAGAAAGAAAAATGTTAGCAGCTGCTCAGAGAAGAGTAGGTCCTAATATTGTAGGAGTATACGGGGTTCTTCAACCTTTTGCCGATGCTCTAAAATTAGTAGTTAAAGAAGTTGTAGTTCCTGCTAATTCTAATAAAGTATTATTTTATTTAGCTCCAATGGCTACATTAATATTTAGTTTATTAGGTTGAGGTGTAATTCCGTTTGGAGAAGGATTAGTAATCTTTGATTTCTCTTTAGGATTACTTTATACTTTAGCACTTTCTAGTTTAGGTATATATGGTGTATTATTTGCAGGTTGATCTGGTAATTCTAAATATGCCTTTTTAGGTTCATTAAGAAGTACTGCCGCTATGATTTCATATGAATTAATTTTAAGTACAGCTGTTATCATTGTAGTATTATTATCTGGTACATTTAATTTAACTGCTATTATTGAAAATCAACAAGCTATATGATATATAGTACCATTATTACCGGTATTTATATTATTCTTTATTTCAATTTTAGCTGAAACAAGTAGAACTCCTTTTGACCTACAAGAGGCTGAATCGGAATTAGTTGCTGGATTCTTTACAGAACATTCAGCTATTATATTTGTATTCTTCTTCTTAGGTGAGTATTGTTCAATAGTATTAATGAGTTCATTAAGTGCTATTTTATTTACAGGAGGTTGATTAATGCCTGAATTATTCGTAAATGATACAATTATTAATTTACAAGCTATTATTTTAGGACTTAAAACTTGTTTCTTTATATTCTTATTTGTACATAGTAGAGCAACACTACCTAGAATCAGATATGATCAACTTATAATTGTAATGTGAACTCAATTATTACCAATAGCTATAGCTTTAACTATATTAGTACCTAGTATACTAGTAGCTTTTGATATTGCTCCATTATAATAATCTATAAATACATATAATTATATTCTTATTTCTACGAAAACCCCTTTCTTTCTAATACTTATTATACTACCTAGCGCTACGCTAGCAAATATAAGAGTCAATATTATAATAATAGTTATTATAATTTCATCATAATCTAATTTTTTGGTCCACCGGATCCACCGGAATAGTTTTCATTGGTAAGATAAGACGATTGCTAATTGTTCGGGTTAAACTCCTTGGGTGTTCGAATCCCCCCTATTCCGTTTCTATTAAAATCTCTATTTATTAGTGTCAATCTTAATATTTTGTTTACAAACAAAGTTGGCATTAAAAAGGAGTTCATTGCTTTAAGAATAGCCGTTTAGTATTAGCCGGGTATGGCACGGTGATTATTTTCTACTAATGCTAAAGATATTGGTACTTTATACTTAATATTTGCAGTATTTGCAGGACTAATAGGAACAGCTTTTTCTGTTTTAATTAGATTAGAATTATCAGCTCCTGGTGTACAATTTTTAAATGGTGACCATCAATTATTTAATGTTATTATAACGGCACATGCCTTTGTAATGATTTTCTTCATGGTTATGCCAAGTACTGTTGGTGGATTTGGTAATTATTTAGTACCTGTACAAATAGGTGCAGTGGATATGAGTTTCCCTAGATTAAATAATATCAGCTTCTGATTATTACCTCCTTCATTAGTATTATTATTAGTTAGTGCATTAGTTGAAAACGGAGCTGGAACAGGTTGAACTGTATATCCTCCTTTATCGGGAATACAATCTCATTCTGGTGCTTCTGTAGATTTAGCTATATTTAGTCTACACTTATCAGGTATATCTTCAATCTTAGGTGCTATAAACTTTATTACTACAGTATTAAATATGAGAGCTCCAGGAATGACAATGCATAAATTACCTTTATTCGTTTGAGCTATATTTGTAACTGCTATATTGTTATTATTATCATTACCAGTATTAGCTGGTGCAATTACTATGTTATTAACGGATAGAAACTTTAATACATCATTCTATGATCCAAGTGGTGGTGGTGATCCAATTCTATATCAGCACTTATTCTGATTCTTTGGTCACCCAGAAGTGTATATCTTAATTATACCAGCTTTCGGTATGATTAGCCATATTATATCAACTTTCTCTGGAAAACCTATATTTGGTTATCTCGGAATGGTTTATGCTATATTCTCAATTGGAATTCTAGGATTTATTGTATGAAGCCACCACATGTATAGTGTTGGACTTGATGTGGATACACGAGCATACTTTACTGCAGCTACAATGATTATTGCTGTTCCAACAGGAATTAAAATCTTTAGTTGATTAGCTACTTGCTATGGTGGAAGTATAAGATATACTACTCCTATGATATTTGCATTTGGATTTATTGCTTTATTCACAATTGGTGGTTTAACTGGGGTAGTATTGGCTAATGCTAGTCTAGATGTGGCATTACATGATACTTATTATGTAGTTGCTCACTTCCACTATGTGCTTTCAATGGGAGCTGTATTCGGTTTATTTGCAGGATTCTATTTCTGAGCTCCTAAAATAGTAGGTAAAAACTATAATGAGTTCTGAGGTAAAGTTCACTTCTGAACTCTATTCTTAGGAGTTAACTTAACATTCTTCCCTCAACATTTCTTAGGATTAGCAGGTATGCCAAGAAGAATTCCAGATTACCCAGATGCTTTCGCATATTGAAATACTGTATCTAGTTTTGGTTCAATACTTTCTGTAGTTTCTCTGGCTGTATTCTTCTATTTAGTATATGATTTATTCACAAATGAAACTCAAGTTTCAAATAACCCATGAGCTGTACCAGCTTTCTTCAGTTCAACTCATCCAGAATGAGAAGCTGAACAAGGAAATGTAACATTAGAATGAACATTGGCTAGCCCAACTCCATTCCATGCATTTAATGTATTACCTGTACAGTCTTAATCCTAATTATCGTTAAATAACGGTTCACGATAAAAATACAGTAATATATACAAATTATTATATAATATAATATATTATATGTTATACCCCTTCTTACGCTTACGCTTACGCTAACACTTACGACTAAATAGAGGTTAAAAGTAGGCAGTTTCTTCTTAGACTCTGAAGAAATAATTTTTGTTAAAGTGAGAATAATGATTATCATAACAATTATAACTTTAATTGTAGCTATTGCGCTACCAACAACTAAAATATCTCCATTACAATTTGCTCGGTTATCCGCCATTTCATTCTTATTCAGTGCTTTCTTATCATTTAATGCTTTTGACATTGAATCCTTAGGATCAGGAATAGGGATCTTTAGTGGGCTTTATCAGGTATCTCCAGTTACTCAAAGTATTGAAACATTTATTTATATAATTGCATCATTTATTTTAGTACCTTGATTTATTATGCCTGTAGCTCGAAGCCCGGAGGGTGGGAATTCACGATTATTACAACACCCAAATCAAAATACGGGTCCAATTCTATCAGAATATTCATTAATATTACTATTTAGTGTATTAGGTGCTACTTTATTAATTTCAAGTGCTGATTTAATTTCTATGTACTTAAGCATAGAATTACAATCATTTGCTGTTTATATTTTAGCAGCTATTCATAGAGACAGTGAATCAGCTACAGCAGCAGGATTAAAATATTTCTTATTAGGTGGTCTTTCTTCTTGTTTTATATTATTAGGTGCAGCTTTAATTTATTCTTATACAGGTCTAACTAATTTAGAATCTATATTTAATTTAGTATTAAGTATAGATAGTACTTCTAACTCTATAATACCTGTTTTAGGTTTATTATTTATAGTATTAGGATTTTTATTTAAAGTAGCTGCGGCACCTTTACATAATTGAGCACCTGATGTATATGATGAAGTACCAACTATTGTAACTACATGATTGACAATTATGCCTAAAATATCTATAATCATCTTTTTATTAGAACTAGTAAATAGTTCATTATTAGGATCAGTATTTACTAGTGCAGAAATTATCTCTTCATCAATATGATCATTACCACTTAAAAACATTTTACTTGTTTCTTCATTATTATCTTTAATAATAGGTAGTGTAGTAGGATTAGCTCAATATAAAATTAAGAGATTATTAGCGTATAGTACAATATCTCATGTAGGTTTCTTACTTCTAGCTTTAGGTATTAATACAGAACAATCTACAGAATCTTTAATTTTTTATTTATTACAATATTCTGTAACTAACTTAAATACTTTCTTAATTTTATTAGCTTTTGGTTATACATTGAAATCAATTGGATATCAGAATATAAGCAGTTCTGCTAGCACAACTATTAGTACACAAGCAAATACTCTAGATATTAGATATATTTCAGAATTAAAAGCTCAATTTATTAATAATCCTTTATTAAGTCTAAGTTTAGCCTTATGTCTATTCTCTATGGCTGGTATTCCGCCTCTATTAGGTTTCTTTGCTAAACAGCAAGTATTATATGCTGCTACATATAGTGGATATTACTTTATGAGTATAGTAGCTATATTAGTTAGTGTAATTAGTGCTTCTTATTATTTACAAATAATTAAAGTAATGCATTTCACAACTAATCCTATAATTAATTATGGGGATACTCAAGACGCAAATATTAATATTAGTGCAAGTCATAGTATGCTAATAAGTGTGCTGACTTTAAGCATAGTTTTATTTATGCTAAACCCTAATATCTTATTAAATAGCACACACCTTCTGGCTTTAACAATTTTCCAAACATAATATATGAACGCATTAATTATACTTTTTATATTTGTACCTATACTAGCTTTAATTCTACTTACTCTTAACTTACTATTTAGTGTACATAAACCTGATTCAGAAAAATTAACAAGTTATGAATGTGGATTTTCTCCTATTCATGGGCAAACTAGAACTCCTTTCTCAATACAATTCTATTTAGTAGCTATACTGTTCTTAGTATTTGATCTTGAATTATTAGTATTATACCCTATAACAGTAAGTCTATATGAAGTAGGTACTTTAGGTTTCTGAGTAGTATTAATATTCTTCGGTATTCTGACTGTTGGATTCGTTTACGAATTAGGTAGTGGAGCTCTTAAATCTATATTACCTGTAACACGAACTACAAGGCCTACGGCGCCGTAAGCATCGAAGTTATTTAATATAAATAATAAATACCCCTTTCTTCGTTCTTCGTATCTTCGTATCTTCGTATCTTCGTATCTTCGTAGTAAAAGAGATGTATAAGAATTTATGATTAAAAAAGGGTGATGTAGTGCAAATGGTTAGCATAATAGACTCATGATCTATTGATTTAGGTTCAAGTCCTAATGTCGCCTAATAGAATATACAAACAAAATAAAACAAAACAAAAAACAAATTAATAGTAGTCAAAGTAGTAGGATCTTTAGTTTAATTGGTTCGAACACATAAGCGTCACTTATGAAAATTTGGGTTCGAATCCCAAAAGATTCGTATTGCCTATACACAAATCGAATTAGATTTGATGAGTACAGGTTTAAATTTTAAATGTTCCAAAAGGAAAACACGTCACGTATTATGAATTTATCATTATTATTATTTATCTCAGGAATTCTGGGATTTGTATTAAATAGAAGAAATATTATTTTAATGATTATCAGTATTGAAATGATGCTATTAGCAGTAACTCTGTTAATTTTAATTAGTTCATACAATTTTAATGATAATGTAGGTCAAATTTTTAGTGTTTATATAATATCTATTGCTGGTGCTGAATCAGTTATTGGATTAAGTATATTAGTGGCTTATTATAGATTAAGAGGAAATATATCACTTAGAACATAATGTATTTATCAATTATATTTTTACCTTTATTAGGTTCAACAGTAGCAGGATTCTTTGGTAGAAAATTAGGTAGTACTGGTGCCCAAATTATCACTATATCAAGTTTAATTATTACTTCTGCAATGGTATTAGTTGCATTCTATGAAGTAGGTCTATGTGGAAGTCCTGTTTATATTAAATTACCTAGTTGAATAGACTCTGGTCTATTAAATGTTTCTTGAGGATTCTCTTTTGATAGTTTAAGTGTAGTAATGCTATTGCCTATACTATTAGTATCAACATTTGTTCAAATTTATACTGTAGATTATATGAGAGAAGATCCTCATAATCAAAGATTCTTCTCTTACCTAACATTATTCTCTTTCTTTATGATTTTATTAGTTACGGCTGATAATTATTTATTAATGTTCTTAGCTTGAGAGGGAATTGGAGTGGTTTCTTATTTACTAATCAATTTCTGATTCACTAGAATTGCTGCAACTAAAGCTGCAGTATTAGCCTTAACTCAAAATAGAGTTGGTGATACTTTATTAACATTAGGTCTATTTGGTATGCTTTGAGCAGTAGGTAATTTAGATTACTCAACTGTATTTTCTATAATACCTTATATGAATGAAACTTCTACAACAATTATAGCATTATTATTATTAGGTGGTGCTTCAGCTAAATCAGCTCAATTATTTTTAAATACTTGATTACCACATTCTATGGAGGGTTTGTTAAATAAAACATACACAAGTTATAATTACATCAAATCTTTAAGAGCTTTACATAATAAGGCTCAAATTAATGAAAACATACTATTTTCAATACCTACCTTTAGGAAGGAAACACTTGAGATTATTACGGGTAATCTATTAGGTGACGGTTCATTAAGACGACCAGGGCCTAATACAATACTTGGACTCGAATCAAAAGCTAAAGCTAGTTTTTCTATGACTTTAACCGTTAAAGGTTATAATTATATGGTGTATCTATATGATAAAGTTTATGCTCAATTCAGTTCTAGTGGTATACACGCTTATCCAAATATCTCTTTACCTCAACACAAAGATTTAACAGTCACACAATACTCATTTACAACAACGAGAACACCATTATTTACTGCTCTTCACGACTTATGATACCGTTGAGATAAGGATGCTAATACTTATGTGAAAATTGTACCAATGTCAATTGGTGATTGATTTTCAGCAAGATCTTTAGCACATTGAATAATGGAGGATGGGTATTTTGACTCACATGGTAGAACTCAGACTATCATTCTTTGTACTGAATCCTTTACTAAGGCTGAGTGTATATTCTTACAAACTGTACTATCAAAGTTAGATCTAAAATCTACTCTCAAGATTAGAAATAAAGTTAATGATACGTATAGAATTAGAATATCTAAAACAAGTATGCCTTTACTTAGAAAAATAGTTATTCCTTATATGCATAAAGATTATATGTATAAACTATATGGGGCAATAGGGCCCTCCTAAAACTTCACTATATGCTGGAACCCCCTTAGAGTTATTGGTACTCGACTTGAGTTAGTCAGTGAAAATCCATATAAATTGGGAAATCAGCAGGAAACCAAATATATATTCGTATATCTACAGTATATAAAGTAGGATCCTCAGAGACTACACGTGAAGAATAAATCCGAATAGGATTTATTATGATATAGTCCGAACAGATATGAAAGTATCTGCTAACATATGCCTACTCCTGTTTCTAGTTTACTACATGCTGCTACTCTAGTTGTAGCTGGTGTATACTTACTTGTAAGATCAAGTCCAATATTAGAATATAGTCCTACTGCTCTATGTGTTATCACTTGAGTTGGTGCTGTAACATCTATATTTGCAGCTAGTTCAGGTTTATTACAAAATGACTTAAAAAGAATCATTGCATTCAGTACTGTATCTCAATTAGGATATATGTTCATGGCAATAGGTTTAAGTCAGTATGATGTAGCTTTACTTCATATGTCATCTCATGCTTTCTTTAAAGCTCTATTATTCTTAGCTGCTGGTGCTATTATACACTCTTTAGCAGATGTTCAAGATATTAGAAGAATGGGAGGATTACAACAATTCTTACCATTTGTATATTCTGCAGTAATAGTAGGTTCATTATCATTAATGGCCTTACCTTGATTAAGTGGATTCTATTCTAAAGATCTAATTATTGAATTAGCTTATGCTCAATACACAGTAAGTGGATTTACTGCTTATGCTTTAGGTACAATAACAGCTGCTTTAACTGCATTTTATTCATTCAGATTAATTTCTTTAGTATTCTTAAGTTATCCTAATGCACCTCGAACAGATTACTTACATGTTCATGAAGCAAGTATCCATGTAATAATACCTCTAGCAGTATTATCTTTATTTAGTATTTTCTTTGGTTATATATTCTCTGATTTATTAGTAGGTATGGGTTCAGATTTCTTAGCAAATAGTGTATTTACTCATCCTAACCATATAACATTAGTTGAAGCAGAATTCTCAATACCTTTAGGTTACAAATTATTACCTTCTATTTTAAGTATATTAGGTGCATTTGTAGCTATATATTTATATAATATATCACCTAGATTCTTAATTGATCTTACAGATGGTGTTTCAGGTTCAATTGGTAGAAAAGTTTATACTTTCTTAAATGGAAAATTCTTATTAGATGTAATTCTTAACCAATTAATTATAGCTAAAGGAATGAAATTAGGTTATACTATAACTAAAGTATTAGAAAAAGGAGTAATTGAAGCAGTAGGTCCTTATGGATTATCTACAGTTTTAAGTAATACAGGGTTAAACATATCTAAATTAGATACAGGTATAGTAACAAGTTATGCATTATATATAGTACTAGGTTTTATTAGTATTTTATTTATTGTATTCTTACCTATATTTATAAACTATGGAGTTAATACATATGGTGTTATAATTAATAATCTTACTGAAATAAGATTATTAATTATTTTATTTGCATCTTTACTTTTTGCAGTGTCTTCTCAAAGTTTAAGCGCACAGCCCAGAAGTCTATAAATAGCTCATAACACAACCCCTTTCTAATTTTACAATAAAAGAGACAGATTATAAAAAAAAATCACACACTTTATTTATATTTTATATTATATATAAAAATATAACCAACAGTCTTGTGTATATTATACGATAAATAAATAAATATATTTATTTATTTATTTATCTAACTAACAATAGAATTTAATTTTGGTTCCGATTGAACGTTATTCAGTAGTTTTAAGGCATGCAAATCTTTTTTAGTATCAAATCTAAAAAGGTGTAGAGGTGAGTATTTATGTTGGATACCCTATAGATCTCAAAAATGGAGAATAAATAAAAAAGAGATAAATCTCGCTATAGGATTCTGATATATAGTGACTAGGTAGTTGGTGAGGTAGTGCTTACCAAGCCTGAGATCAATAGCCAAGCTTGAAAGAGTTATTGGCCACATTGGGGATGAAATGGCCCCGACTAGTTATATACTAGCAGCAGCCGAGAATATTTGTCAATGCTCGCAAGAGTGAACGAGCTAACTGAAAGAATAAATAATCTAACCTAAGGAAAAAAATGATATACCCTTAGTAACAGTGTCGTCCAAAATCTGGTGCCAGCAGACTCGGTAACACCAGAGACGCGAACGTTAGTCATCTTAAATTGGCATAAAGGGTGCGCAGGCAGCTTTAATATATTGAAGCTAGAATCTAATAGAGGTTGATTAAATGCTAAGTGGAGAGATGATATTCTTAGATACTCAGTAGAAAACTAAAGGCGTAGGCCGTCTTCCATTAAAGATTGACGCTGAGGCACGAAAGTCGGGGCAGGAAAAAAGATTAGAGACCTTTGTACTCCCGACCGTAAACGATGAATGTAAGATGCTCTAGTAATGACTTGGGTATCGAAGTGAAATACGATAAACATTCCGCCTTGCCAGTATACTTGCAAAAGTGAAAACAAAAAAATTAGTCGGTTCTAAAGCAAACGAAGTGAAGCATGATGTTTAATTCGACAGTCCGCGAAAAATCTTACCACGCTTTGAATAGCTCTCATTCCATTAAGTTGGTTTGAGTTTATTTTGTTATTTAACAAAATTAGCATACAGGTGTTACATAGCTGTCTTCAGTTCGTGGCGTAAGCTGTAAGGTTAATTCCGATAACGAACGCAATCCCTACCATTAATTTTTACTTAGTGGTGATTCTTTGATATAAAGAGTATTATGGGCCCAAGACAAGTCCTTATGACCCGAATAGTGTGGGCTACAGTCGTGCCACAAAAGTCTAGACAAAGTGAAGCAATACTGCCCTTTCCTTCCTACCTACCTTTAGGTAGGTAGGAAGGAAAGGGTTAAAGAGGAGCTAATCATCAAAATAGACTAAAAACGAATTGTTGCCTGAAACTCGGCAGCATGAAGGAGGAATTTCGAGTAATCGTTGATTAGTACGCAACGGTGAACTTTTAATTTGGAATGAACTAATTGTCGGTCAACGTACGAAAGCTAGTTAATGAGGAAGTTCTATGATAATATTTTATTTATAAATAGATATGTTGCGACTTCTATTTGTAGTATGATATTTGTGGTTCCAATCATTGATAGTAATTGAACGTAAGTCCTAGCAGAGTAGCCGTAGTGGAAGCTGTGGCTGTATTATTTAATATTTTATCTACAAGGGAATAAAATCCCTACGATGTGGTTTTCCACAATATATGATTAAATCTACATAACATTATTACCCCCTTTTCTAACCTATACCAGTATATTTTTATAGTTTTTAAACAATATATGTTTATATTAATTATTTTAGGAAAATTGTTATAAATTTTTATAGGTATTTATATTTAAATATTAAATCTTTTTAATTATTTATAATAAATACACATTCAAAGAATAATAATGTTGAATGAAAATGTTTTTACATCTGTATATATATTTAGTAAACTAAATTTTATTATATAAAAATATAAATATATTTTCGATATGTATTAAATCTGATTCTATTTATAGAATCCCTAGTTATTTATAACTTGAAATTAATTATTAATTAGTTCTCTAGTTCAAGGTAACATTTTATAATTTTAGGAATTATGGCAGAGCGGTTTAATGCGGCCGTCTTGAAAACGGTTTACTTAATAGGTACGTTTGTTCGAATCAAACTAATTCCGAATATATTAATGTATTTGTAATAATACAATATGACAAACAACACATTATTTCGAGATGCGTTTGGGTTATTTTTCAATCCATTACGTAAAATTTTTACTATTAATAGTACTGAGCATCAGCATCATCAACTAGAATTAGTTTAAAGCAATAAAGAATTAGTACGATATAAGAATATTACTCCAGATTCAACCTTAAATCCTATACTTCAAGATATTTTTAATTTTAAATTAGCCCTATGCAGCAGCAGAGGAATCTTTCCCTTTATCTAAGTTATCAAGTTTCTTACATTCTTGTAAAAAATATTTGCTATTCTATAATAGAAGCGTATGGTGCAGTGGCTAGCACGTTTTGTTGATGACGAAAAGACATTTGTTCAATTCAAATTACGCTTAATAATTAATTTGTTTTATTATTATATTATATGTTATTTTATAGATATATCTGAAGAAACATTATAATTAAAATGTAAACACATCAGCAGTAAACTAACTGGTAAGTTACACGCTTTGGGTGTGTGTTTTGTTGGTTCGAGTCCGGCCTGCTGAACTATTCGTTCTTATATAGGAACGTAGAGCAAAGTGTCATATATGTTAACGTTCTCATACGTTGACTTGTATACTAAATTTAAACTGGAGGTACCTCCAGTTTAAGTAAGTATCTGGTATACATACGTAGTCTAACTAGACTCGCTATCTATTAATAAAATTATTAATAATCAAAATGGTAGCCTCAATAACAAAAATTAAATGCTTACATTATTATTAATTATACCTTTAATTGGATCTTTATTATTATTACCAATTAATGAAAATTCCAATAACTCAGAATCTCTGATTTTATCCAGAAATAAAATGAGACAAATAGCTTTAGCAGCATCTTTAATTAATTTAATAATATCTGTAGTTCTTTGAATCCAATTTGATTCAAGTACGAGTCAGTATCAATTTGTAACAAATATAGTTCCAGAATTAGGTTCCACTTCTTTAAGTCTAAATATTGGAGTAGATAGTCTTTCAATTTATTTTGTGCTATTAACTACATTTATAACACCTGTATGTATCTTATCTAACTGAGAGGATATAAATATAAACTTTAAATACTTTTTAATATCGTTTTTAGTTTTAGAAACATTACAAATAGGTTTATTTGTATCTTTAGACTTATTAGTATTTTATATTTTCTTCGAAAGTGTATTAATACCTTTATTTTTAATTATTGGAATATGAGGTAGTGGTTTAGTAAGAGTTAGAGCATCATTTATGATATTCTTATATACATTATTCGGTTCTTTATGAATGTTATTAGCTATTGTAGTAATGGCATATAACTATGGTTCAACAGATTTACAGTTTATGCAATGAGCTGGAGAAATTAGTTTAGAATCTCAAAAATGATTATGATTAGCATTCTTTATTAGTTTTGCATTTAAAACACCTTTATTCCCTGTACATATTTGATTAAATTGAGCTCATACTTCAGCTCCACTTGGAGGTTCTATTATATTAGCAGCAGTAATCTTAAAATTGGCTACTTATGGTTTCTTAAGAATATTACTTCCAATATTTCCTGATGCTACTCATTTTTATAGTCCATTAGTACAAACATTAGCTGTAATTACTTTAATATATGCCTCATTAGCTACTTTAAGACAAACTGATTTAAAAGGTATAGTAGCCTTAAGTTCTGTTTGTCATATGGCTGTAGTAATATTAGGATTATTCTCTAATACTTTAATTGGTATTGAAGGATCAATATTATTAAGCTTAGCCCATGGATTTGTTAGTCCTGCTCTATTCCTTTGTGTAGGTGGTATTTTATATCATAGATTCCATACTAGAACCATTAATTATTATAGAGGTATAGCTTTAGTAATGCCTGTATTTACTATTATGTTCTTCTTATTTACATTGTTTAATATGGGAGTACCTTTATCTTTAAACTTTGTAGGTGAATTCTTATCATTGTCAGGTATTTTCCAAAGAAACCCTATTATAGGTGTACTCGGATCAACAGGTATCTTTTTTAGTGCTTGTTACTCTATCTGAATGTATAATAGAATTTCTTATGGTGCATATAGTAAATATTTAACCGTAACAAAAGATGTATCTAGAAGAGAATTTATGCTTTTATTAACATTATTAATACCTACTTTAATTTTAGGTGTATTCCCTAATACTATATTAAATACTTTACATTTATCTGTTACAACTTTATTATACCAAGTATAGTATTTTACTTATAACCCCTTAACTTTATAGATAAGGTATATAATTATTCTTTTAATTATTAATATAATTATATATAGTATTCAAAAACTAAAAGTAGTTTTAATTCAAAACTTTTACTTGTTCTTATTAGTTTATAACTAATTGCTTCATAAATTTATTATACAATTATTAAATAATGCAGCGGAACAGCCCTATATTAGGGCAATAATAAATAATAATATTTTACTATAATGCCACAATTAATTCCATTTTTCTTTTTAAATCAATTATCATTTGCATTTTTAACTTTATTAGCTTTAATTTATGTTTTCTCTAAATACATTTTACCTGTATTTACATTACAACAAGTAGCTAGAATGTATATTCTTAAATTAAGTTCTAAATCTTAATATTATATTAACCCCTTCCTATCCTCCCTTTCCTTTCACACAGTATGCACATGGGTGAGGGTAAGGAGGGAGAATACAAGTGCTAAGTACAAGGTGGTGTGCCTCTTAATTTATTTAAATTCATAAAACCTAATATGTTTATATAATATACATTATTGATTGATATTGATATAAAAGTATCGGTGCATATATGGAAAACACTAGAAAGTAATTTAAAGAGATTATTTCGGAAATCATAGCATTTTTAGAGAAAAAGGAAACTTCAATGAGCAGTTCTTCAATTTATTGAAAAATGAATTGCTATCCTAAGGGAAACCTTTTTATTATAACTTCCTGAACCAAATCATTGTAGTAAGGAAAGGAAAGGAAATCAACTGAGACTCTGTTAGTAACGGCGAGTGAAAACAGACTAGCCTTTAATCATTATTAATAATAATTTTATACTTTATTTATAAAAATAAGGTAGTTCATTTCTTTCCTACCTTCCTCCTTTCCTAAAGGTTAGGAGTGAAGGAAAGGAGGAAGTAGAACATTAAGTTTTAATTGGGTATTTTTACTTGTAAAATAAAGATTTAGGTCTCTATTTTAAACCATAGAGGGTCATAGTCCCGTTATTAAAAAATAATTATTAATTTTGAATCATATAATCACGAGTACGACGAAGGATATTTTGTCGGAATATAGGGGAACCATCCTCTAAGGCTAAGTACTCTAAAAATAGCGATAGTGCAAAGTACTGTAAAGGAAAGTGCATTAAATACGAGCTGTAAGCTCGGACAACACGAAATGAAGAAGTAATTTTATAAGCAGCAGGAGTTAATACAAACAACTGCGTACCTTTTGTATAATGGGTCAGCAACTTAATAGGAGTAGCAAGGTTAATAACCTTAGCGAAAGCGACTAAAAACATATGTTTTATGGTATAGTTACTCGTATTAGACCCGAAGATAGGTGATCTTGCCATGATCAGGGTATAATGGCCCGAACGGTTGAATGTTGCAAAATTTTCCGATGAATTGTGGTAAGGGGTGAAAGGCCAATCTAACCTATTGTGCTGGTTTTCCACGAAAGATATTTAAGTATCACATCAATATTAAGATTTATGAAGGTACAGCTTTGATTACCATACGTTAAAGTTAAATTGGGGGGCTTTGCAACCCTACCTTTGGTAGTTAACCTCGGAATTACATAAATTGTTTATTGATAGCCAGACTATTCATGATAAGGTGGGTAGTCGAGATGAAAACAGTCGTGAGCACACGTTTAAGGTTCCAAAATATCGTTTAAGTGAAAATAAGGAAGTTTTTCTCCGTATACAACTATTCAATTCGCCTGGCAGTCGCGAGTGTTTGAGAACGTGTAACAACGCAATAGTCTAAATTTTATTTCTCGTAAATAAAACCGGAGAAACGCGCCGAAAATTTAACGGATCTATGACGATTACCGATACTGTGTTATTTTATATTATTTAATATAAAGTAGGTAGTGGAACATTCAGTGAGGACGAAAAACAGTGTTTCATTGTTTGGACAAAACTGAAGAGATTATGCTGACATGAGTAACGTAAAAAATTCCTATAATGGAATTCGCCGAATACGAAAGGGTTGTTAAGCTAGGTTAAACCACTTAACGTGAATGCGGCCTCTAAGGCAAAAATGTCGATGAGTATAGTAAAGAAAATCCTTATATGAATCATATAAGATTACTTTTTTGGCTTAAGCCAGGAGAGAATTTAGATCTTGAAAATAATTTACTAGTCCACCGTACCCTAAACCGACAAAGGTTCGTAGGTAGAGTATACTAAGGCGATGAGATAATGCTTGTTAAGGAACTCGGCAAATTGTTCTCATAAGTTAGACGAGATGAGAAACCATCGTAAGATGGTGTCACAAAATCGGGCGCACCGACTGTTTACTAAAAACACAGATAACTGCTAATATTTTATATATTTGTATAGTTGTCGAATTTTGCCCAATGCCATTAATATAAACAAGGTGAGTTATTTTTACCAAGTGAAAATCTGGTCAATGGCGGTCTTAACCATAAGGATCCAAAGGTAGCAAAATTCATTGTCCGCTAAATACGGTCCTGCATGAATAAAGTAACGATTGCGCCACTGTCTCTACAAGTATCTCAGTGAAATTGAATTAGCCGTGAAGATGCGGTTTGTCTATGGTCGGACGGGAAGACCCTAGCAGCTTTACTGTAAGTTGTTATCACATTTTTTTGAGTTAGGTGTAGCAATATAAGGGAGTCGACACGACGAAAGTGAAAGACCTTAACTAATTTCAATTGAATGTTAAACCTTTTTTCCAAAGAAGGAAACATATGACAACCTGGCAGTTTGTCTGGGGCGGAAGCCTTTAATAGAGTATCAAAGGCATCCAAAATTAAATTATTAAAAATAATTATTAGGTAAATATAACCATATTAAGGTTTGCTAAAATCGGATGGAAATCGATTAACCATGTAAGGTTAAGAAGGCGTAATGGCTTAAGCAAGCTTGACTGAGAGACCTATAAGTCGATCAGATTCGCAAGAAGGGCATAGTGACCCGGCGGTATATTATGGAATAGCCGTCGTTCAATAGATAAAAGTTACGCTAGGGATAACAGGCTAGTCGCGGGAGAGAGTTCATATCGATACCGCGGATCGGCACCTCGATGTCGACTCATCTTATCCTCCGGGTGTAGGGGCTCGGAAGGGTTCGGCTGTTCGCCGAGTAAAAAGGTACGTGAGTTGGGTTTAATACGACGTGAGTCAGTATAGTCCCTATCCTCCATAGATATAAAGAGTAAAAAAAGGATGGCCTCTCAGTACGAAAGGATCAGATGGCTGTGTTTCTATAGTGTACCAATTGTATTTTTATGCATAGTTGGGTAGCCACAAACATAATGGATAAGAGCTGAAAGCATATTAAGCTCGAAACCAACCTTTAGATACTCTGTACAAATAAGAAATAGACTATTTCTTTAATAGGATGCATGTGCAATAGGCGTAAGTCTTTTAGCTTAGCATTACTAATTTATTACATCACTTTCTAGTTCCATATATTTATACTCTTTATACATTTATTTTTTCTTTATTATTTAATAATGCATAATATTATTGTATTTTAAGAGTGACATGTCTTCAAGACACAAGCGAACATGCTGAAATTGGTAGCCAGTCTTTTCTTAAGAAAAAGTGGATTTAATCCGTAAGAGTTCGAGTCTCTTTGTTCGTACGCTGTGTTCACTGTTCCTTTCATTTTTACACAAAAGATCGTATTAATTTACGATACGAGTATGCTGAAATTGGTAGCCAGGCTGTATTTAGGATACAGTGTCATTTGATTTAAGAGTTCGAGTCTCTTTACTCGTAATTTATTATTAGAATTTTTAATAAGACTTTATACAATTTATATTAATACTCTTTGTGATATAAACTGTATACAATATTTTAATTCTCCTTCTCCTCACCCTCACCCATGTGCATACTGTGTGAAAGGAAAGGAAAGGAAAGATTAGTATAATTAAAAGAAGAATAAGTGAGTGTCGTATAATGGTTATTACCTTTGCCTTCCAAGTAAATGATCCTTGTTCGATTCAAGGTACTCATATATTATAATATATATTACAAAATATGATTATTTAATCACCTACACATCTTTAGCTGAATGGTACAGCGTTTGCCTTCGAAGCATAAAGGTACGAGTTCGAATCTCGTAGGATGTTAATACCTTATTAACCTCTTATTGGACAAGTATTCGTGGGATTACGCTAAAACAAATCAATAAAACTATTATTGAGTATAGACCTTTATATGTAAGGTGTATTAATATATTATTAAGACCTCTTAGTATAATCGGTCAGTACACCGACCCTTCACGTCGGTAGAGCCAGTTCGAGTCTGGTAGAGGTTACAATTTTATTCTCCTTTCCTAAAGGTTAGGAGGCCTTCTAACCTTTAGGAAAAGGAAAGGAAAGCTTATCTTAAATAATTTGGTATTTAGTTATAAAAATACTTAATGTTAATATACATGATAATAAATTAGTATAATTATATTATAAACACTATGTTATTATCAAAGCCGATTTATTTTAACTGGTCAAAATTACTTACTTGTAATAAGTAGAAGGGTGTTCGAGTCACCCCGTCGGTATATGACTAACTGAATTGTAGGGTAATTTGGCAACCCGTCATTTTTTGGTAATGAAAATTATCAGTTCGAGTCTGATCAATTCAATTTACAAATATATATTATATTTGCAATAATATCGTTAATATATATAAGATATATTATATATAGTGTCTCCTAAGTCGATGTTCGAAGAACAGTTGATTATTCGAAGGAAACATAGCTTAGTTGGTAGAGCGTGGTACTTTTAATGCTAAGGTCGTCAGTTCGAATCTGACTGTTTTCACTATATTAACTGTTTTAATATACATGTATATTTTTCTCTCAATTATAGAGTTAGCGCTGAGCTAACTATAATAATTAGTAAAATATTTTATTCATTTATATAAGGATAGAATTAAAAAGGGTGATGCCAGAATGGTAATAGGGGTTGTCTGTAAAACAATTGTATTTTTATACGGGGGAGGTTCGATTCCTTCTCACCCTACTTCTATTTATTAATTATATACAATAAAATATATATATTTTATATTGAATACAATACTATTTATTATTAAATACTAAATAGTAAAGGCTTTAGCATAGTTGGCAATGCAATTCGCTCATAACGGATCTTAGAAGTGTTCGAATCACTTAAGCCTTAATCTATTAAGTTGAATCAGATATTCAACGCGTAAACTTATTTTTTGAGCAACCAAATAGTGTCATTTTTTAATGACACATTACCCGTTTTAGGGTCCATTGGTGTCGTACTAACGTACTCCTCTCTAGCCTTCCTCCTCCTAACCTTTAGGAAAGGAATGTAGGTAGGGAGAAAAATTTATATACAATATGACAAATATACAACGAACAGAATATCAAACACATCCTTATCATCTTGTAGATCAATCTCCTTGACCACTATTAACTAGTTTAGCTTTATTAAGTTTAGTAGTATCTGCTGTATTATATATGCATGGTTTTATGTCAGGTGGTTTACTTCTTAGCTTAGGATTTGTATTAACAGTTAGTGCTATGTCTCTATGATTTAGAGATATTATTGCTGAAGGTACATACTTAGGTCATCATACTTTTGAAGTTAGAAAAGGTTTAACTTTAGGTGTAGCTTTATTTATTGTAAGTGAAGTATTTGCCTTTTTAGGTGTATTCTGAGCTTATTTCCATTCTAGTTTAGCACCAACTATAGAACTAGGTAGTTCTTGACCTCCTATAGGTATTACACCTTTAGATCCATTTGCAATTCCTTTATTAAATACTATTATACTATTATCTAGTGGGGCTTTTATAACATGAGCACACCATGCTTTAATCCAAGGTAATAGAAATGCAGCTGTATGAGGTACAATTTATACTATTATATTAGCTTTATTATTTACAGGATTCCAATATATGGAATACAAACAAGCAGGTTTCACTATAGCTGATAGCGTATATGGTACAGTATTCTTTGCTTCAACTGGTTTACATGGTCTTCATGTTATTGTAGGTACAATATTTATCCTTGTAGGATTCTTTAGAATCTTATACTATCATTCTACAAATAACCATCACTTAGGATACGAATCTGCTATTCTTTATTGACATTTCGTTGATGTTGTATGATTATTCTTATTTATCAGTGTATACTGATGAGGAAGCTAATTACAATATTTATACTAATGTAATATTTACCCCCTTCCTACCCACCTAAGGTAGGAAGGAGGAAAACTAAAAGTAGTTGAATAAAATTTACTATAAAGGGATTAGCTTAGTGGTAAAGCAGTACTTTTACACAGTATGCACAGGGTTTCGATTACTCTATTCCTTAATATATATCCAACATAAATATACATTTATGTATTAATTTGTAATATAAAATAATATAAAATATTAAATATATTTTAACAATGGGTATAGAGTACCTATCTCGGTTCCATTTTAGTGATCTTATACGAGTATCGTTGGTACTCCTAAAGATTATAGGGCAAGACTATATAGACTATATCCTATAATGCCTTTTATTCCTTAAAAGGAAAGAAAGCAGAATGGTTAAATTATTATTAATTCTCAATGTTAAATATTATTCAAACAGCTTTAAATCAATTATTTTTAAGTACAGTTGTTTATAACGATGTACCAGAACCATTTCAAATAGGTTTTCAAGATGGTGCAGCACCAGGTTATACAGGTATTGTTGAACTACACGATACAATTTTCTTCTATTTAGTTCTTATCTCAGTAGGAGTAACTTGAATGTTATTTTCAGTTGTGATCAATTTTAGTACGACAAAATCACCTATTACATATAAATATGCTAATCATGGTACACTAATAGAATTAATTTGAACTATTTCTCCTGCTTTAGTTCTAATTGCGATTGCTTTTCCTTCATTTAAATTACTTTATATGTTAGATGAAGTAATTTCTCCTGCTTTAACTATTAAAGTATCAGGTAATCAGTGATTCTGATCTTATGAATATTCTGATTTCATTAGAGAAGAAGGAGATCCTATAGAATTTGATTCTTACATGATACCTGAATCAGACTTAGAATTAGGTCAATTCAGAAATCTAGAAGTAGATAACAGAGTAGTTATACCAGTAGATACTCATGTACGATTTATTGTAACAGGTAGAGATGTAATTCATAATTTTGCAGTACCTGCTTTAGGATTAAAAATTGATGGTGTTCCAGGTAGATTAAATCAAACTTCAGTTTATTTACAAAGAACTGGTGTATTCTATGGACAATGTTCTGAAATTTGTGGAGTATACCACGGTTTCATGCCAGTAGCCATAGAAGGAGTAGAAGCTGAAAACTTCTTAGTTTGATTAGATCAAGTTTAATCAAATATTTAAACTCTATTTTAACTAATTAATCTTCTGCGCAATTAGGAGCCATAAGTCTTATATTTGCTGCAGCGATACATTATTTTAATATTATTGTGTTGTTAGTACCTAATATAGCTTCTTCTCATTATGGAGATTTAATAATAGTTCAATTCAGATTTGAAGAAAGATTACCTTTAATAATTATTAAATCTGTTATGTTATTAATGAGTTTAAAGTCTAATTTGAAATTAAAATAAAACAATTTAAATTACGATTTCTTATCATAAAATAAGTATACCAATTATTTACTAATATGTTTTCTATTTAATACTAGCAATTTTAAATATACATTATATTTACCCTTCTCTCTGTAGCTCTTCTCTCTTAAAAAAGAGCGATAATAATTTACTGTTTTAAACTAACTAACCCCTTTTTATTTTTATACAAATATTCCGAATATCATTATATGGAATACCTTCCAAATAAGCTATTGTTGAATAAGATTTAAGACTAGTTCAATAAATTGAACAGTTACACTAAAAAGTGAAGTATATATATTAATACTTAAGTTACGCTTATTATAAGCAAATATGCTTTTGATATAAAATAGCTTGTGTGTAGCATAGCCAAACATCATAATCCTAGTACTATATACTAGGTGTCGCATGTGGATTTTTAATATACAAATAATTAAGTATAAAAGAGGTAAAATTATTTCAAGGGTTAGAATGATGGTCTGTGGCTCTATCGATTCCAGTTCGAATCTGGAATTTTACCCGTTAGTTAACTAAATCTGGGATTATTTCATTATTTTATTTTGTTAATACTACACTACTCTGTACTGTACTGTACTGTATTGTATTAGAAATATTATAATAATAATGATATTTATTAATTTAGTGAAGGTTCAAGGTAACTTTAAGGTATATACAAAGTCAAGATTTCATATTTTATAATAGGTGGCGCATGCGCCGACTTTCCTTTCACACAGTATGCACATGGGTGAGGGTGAGGGCGGACGTTGGCCAAAGAAAGAGAAAGAGGACTTTACTAGGCAGTATGGTAATTTAACAGAAAATATATATAATATACTTACTTAAGTAAGTATATTATTTGAAAATAATAACTCCTATACCTTACCCCAATTTTGTGCAATTTTTAGATAAAGATTCAGAACGTACATAACTTGTCTTATAGTATAACTAACAAAATATACAAGTATGTTTTCATACTGTGCCTTAATAGTTCAGTTGGTTAGAACGTACCACTCATGACGGTAAAACAAAGGTTCAAGTCCTTTTTTCGGCTGTAATTTTATAATTAATATTAATAGGATTTACTTTCCAAGTTCTATTGATATCATTATTAATAACAAGGCAGAGCGCTGCGCGCTCAATCATGGGATAAGAATACGGAATAAATGTTAAGACTCAGAATATTATTATAAAAATGAGACCTCTACTTTATTAGTAACTTATATATTTATATTGACTAAAAATGATCAATAACATAACAAAATATTTTTCACGTACAACCACACATAATATTATTAATAATAAAGGACCATTAACTGCAATTAATAATGTAAAACTACAACATCATAAAATAAATATTATTAATAGAATATTAATTCATTTTTTTAAAAAGTTTTATATTTTAATTAGTAAACCTATTTTTACTATCACACCTAATGGAATAAAAATTTCAATATTGTATTATTTACCTAAACTTAAAAATTTAAGTAAAGTTCGGTCGAGTCAACGGATTATATCAAACACAAAAAGAACTTCTATTAAAACTAGACTACAAAAAGCATATTGAAACAAATTTACTACTAATTTAATACAAGCTAATTCTAATAGTATTAATACTCAAGATTCTCAAAGTTCTAATGCTAAACCTGAACAAAGAGGCTTTTCACGATCACGATTAACTTTTTTAGTAGTACTGCTATCAAAAATCCTTAAAACTAATGTTCAATTAGAAATTGTAAGATTAAAATATGTTTATCATGATAGTAATATATTAGCTCAATTCTTGGGTATAAATAGCCATAAGAGTACTTATGGTCAATTAAAAAACTTACTCTGAAAAAGAGTAACAACACAAACTAATTCAATAAAAACAGAATTGCTAGACAGACAAACAAATAATCAGCATTTATTACAAATAGATGATATGTCTCCTGTAACTAAACTTACAGGTTTTAAAATTAAAATTAGTGGTAGATTAGCTCGACAACGAGTTGTTCCTAAAAAAACGGTAAAAACAACATATAAAGGTGCTATTTCTCCAAATAAATATAATTTAGTAGATCAAGCTACATTTACAGGTAAAAATAAAAAAGGTGCTTATAGTATTAGAGTTTGAACAAGTCATGGTACAACACCTACCATACCTTAAATATTTATTTCAATTGCATAATATATTATATTTTTATATACCCCTATAGTTATTAACTAAAAGAGTTGAGATACTTTCTATTCTTATACTTTATATATTAATAGTTTATAAAGGAAACTAAAATAAGAATACCTTCTACCCTCCTTTCCTTTAGGTTAGGCCTAATCTAAGTAATATATTAATATAATTTATATTTTACTTTTATGTACATGATACATATAAAAATATAGGGTCGGAATATAATATAAAATATATGCTATGCTATTATATATTAATAATCGAGATTAAATAATATTTAGTCTGGTCGATACTAAACAAAAATTACACTAGACGTCTATCTAGGTATTTATTCTAAACTTCAACGTTTAGATAAGACAATACGAGCCTTGTCGTAATTAAATTGTATACAGTTTAATTAGCCACAGTTTAAATTTATGAATATTATATGAGAATATTAAAAAGTCATCCTATTTTAAGTTTAGTAAATTCATATATGGTAGACTCGCCGCAACCTGCTAACATTTCTTATCTGTGAAATTTTGGTTCACTATTAGGTTTATGTTTAGTAATTCAAATATTAACAGGTATCTTTTTAGCTATGCATTATTCACCTAATGTTGATTTAGCTTTTGCTTCTGTAGAACATATTATGAGAGATGTTAATTATGGATGAGCAGTTAGATACGCTCATGCTAATACTGCATCTTTCTTCTTTATCTGTGTGTATTTACACATAGCTAGAGGACTATACTACGGAAGTTTTAGATCACCTAGAACATTACTTTGAAGTATTGGAGTAGTTATTTTTATTCTAATGATGGCTACAGCATTCCTAGGTTATGTTTTACCATATGGACAAATGTCCTTATGAGGTGCTACCGTTATTACTAACTTATTAAGTGCAATTCCATGAATTGGACAATCATTGGTTGAATTTATTTGAGGAGGTTTCTCTGTGTCAAATGCTACTTTAAACAGATTCTTCTCATTACATTATTTATTACCTTTCGTATTAGCTGCATTAGTAGTAATGCATTTAATAGCTTTACATACACATGGATCTAACAATCCTTTAGGTATTACTGGAAACTTAGATAGAATACCTTTCCATCCTTATTTTACATTTAAAGACTTAGTAACTGTATTATTCTTTATACTAGCATTATCATTCTTTATTTTCTATGCTCCTAATGCTTTAGGTCATCCTGATAACTACATTATGGCAAATCCTATGCAAACACCTGTATCTATTGTACCTGAATGATATTTATTACCTTATTATGCTATTTTAAGATCTATTCCAAATAAATTATTAGGAGTAATTGCTATGTTTGCTTCTTTATTAATCTTATTAGCTATGCCAGTATTAGATACATCTAGAGTTAGAGGTAGCCAGTTTAGACCAATAATGAGATTTATGTTCTGAGTATTCTCAGCTAATTTCTTAATTTTAATGTGAATTGGTAGTCAACATCCTGAAAGCCCATTCTTAGAAATTGGACAATTCGCTACTTTCTTATACTTTGCATGATTCTTATTCATAGTACCATTAACAGGGATAATTGAAAATACTTTAATGGATTTATCAATTAGAAGCAATAAATAATCAAAAGAGTGTATGCTATTTAACATTTAGACTAGCTTACCCCCCCCTCGTAATTTAATTTTTCCTTTAATATATTATAATTTAATTAGTTTTTTGCTATGCACAAAACAAAGTATACTAGTTTAAATTGGTTTAATTTGTATAATTATGTTTTATCTGAATAAAAATTGAATAATATAATATTAGAAATTCAATTCTTCTTTAGCATAGCACTAAATTGAGATTCTCTATCTTGGTCACTTTATATATAATATATATTATATATACTGTTGTTAGTGGATCTTGGCAAGCTATGCACAATTTTAGCCTATCCTAGGCTAATTAACGGATTCTTTATTTTAGGTAGGGTATAACAGGACCTACTAAACCTATTAAGGATAGTCGAATGTACCTTATTTACTGCTCAAAAATAGAATATAGGATTAAAGTAAATTTAAATCTCTTAATATACTAGTACGAGGAGTGCATAGCACTGTAATAATAAATATAAATTGCTGTGCTTTAATATGTACTATTACGCCTACGTCGACGTAGATGTATTTACGCTATAACTCTAGGCGAAACCTGGACTAGCATAAAATAAGGTTTAACGTCTTAGCTTATGCTCGAATTCCATTTATTATTTTTAATGCAATGCTCTATCTAACATATAATTTTTACACCATTTTAGTTTTGAAACTGCTAGCGATTTTTGCTATAAGTATTTATTTAGATATTGCAATGAAGCGAGGTTATTTGGGCTATTGAGTCTTAAATAAATTCTTAGCTAGTAAGAACAAACCTTCTATATTTTATAATAAAGTAAGTGTTCTAATCTTTTGTTTCTACGTAATATCGGGTATCGTTCAATCCATCTTACTGATATATATAGATGATTCAAATATGGGAATCTCAATTATTTGTAATTCTAATGATACTTCTTCTACATCAAATGTTCCTCAAAGGAAAGGAATTGCTATAAACGAAGAGGCTTATAACAATACAGCTAATGTAAATATAGAAACAGTTGGTATCTCCAACGTCAATATCCCTGCTTCTGCTATAAAAACCGCCGCTAATGCTATTGTAAATGGAGCAATTGTAGTTACAAGCATAAAAGCTGCTGCTAAAATTAGTCAGAGCGCACCATCTATCGGTGGTAAATTTGCTGTAATAATTTTTGGTATTGTTTTTAGTGGTGCAGCTATAGCACTAAAAAATGTAGTTTCTG
>Ga0307508_10001165_pt1 | contig 30266 bp, 42 predicted proteins | sample 9_EM_MG_FD_203089 | JGI IMG/M metagenome (GOLD analysis project Ga0307508, IMG submission 203089) | Populus trichocarpa ectomycorrhiza microbial communities from riparian zone in the Pacific Northwest, United States - 9_EM | ecosystem: Host-associated > Plants > Roots > Unclassified | place...
ACACCAATGACTGACAGGACAGTAGAAGAGCCTATTGGATGCAAGTGGATCTACAAGAGGAAGATTAATCTGGACGGATCCACTCGGTACAAAGCACGACTAGTCATCAAGGGCTACGAACAAAAGGTAGGTATTGGCTACGACGAAACCTAGACACCGGTATCCAAAATGGCGACGTTCCGATTGATACTGGCACTGGCCGCTCAGTATGGCTGGGATGTTGATCACATGGACGTAGTAACGGCCTTCCTAAATCCAAGAATTGACCGAGACAACACCTATGTGGAAATGCCGCTTGGAATCGATTGGCTTGTGTCGAGCGGAAGCGTGCCAAGCGGAAGTGCATTCATACTCCGGAAGGCTCTCTACGGGCTGAAACAGGCGCCCAGACTTTGGTACGAGGATATCGATGGATATTTGCAATCCATAGGATTCCGACAATCGATGGAAGATCCAAACCTGTACCTCCAACAGGAAGTTCTTCTAGTACTATACGTGGATGATCTGCTCATTAGGCACAATGGTGCAGAAGGACGGGGACATCGGATCAAGCAGCTGCTGCAAAAGAAGTACAAGATGTGCGACTTGGGTGCAGCAAAGTGGTTCCTAGGAATCGAGATCGAGACGACCAAAGATGGAGGATTCAGTATCTGTCAACGAGGTTACATCAACACATTCATATGACGATTCGGACTGATGGATCTAAAACCGGCTAAGTCTCCACTTGATCCTCAGACAGATCTGGCTAACACCCACTGTGAGGACAAACCGGCAAACCACAAAGAATATCTCTCAATGGTTGGATCACTCATGTATGCAGCACTCGGAAGTCGACCGGATATCGCCTTCAGCGTAACCGCCCTGAGCCGGTACAATGTCCAACCTCTCGAAATGCATGCAACGGCAGCAAAGAGAGTACTCCGATATGTGAAGACTACTGCCGACTTTCGAATTCATTACCGACAGCTCACTTCCTACCAACAATCAGCTCACAACTCACCCTCCATCAACATTATCGGATATACCGACTCAGATTGGGCAGGAAACCTTACGACTCGCAAATCGGTCAGAGGATGTGTGTTTGGCCTGGGACACACCAATGCCAACGGAGACCTCGTCATGTCCGGACTGATTCTTTGGCAAGCCAAGTCTCAGAGCGTCGTGCCACTCTCAACACTTGAGGCCAAATATATTGCCTGTTCACACGCCACCTGGGAAAACCTCTGGCTCAGGCATATGATGAAGGAGGCAGCAGAAGGAATGGCAGTAAAGATTGTTGATGGACCGGTACCGATCGGATGCGACAACCAAGGCGACATCAAATTGATTACCTTGGGAGTCATACGGCAAAAGTCAAAACACATTGATGTAAAATATCACCATATTCACGACGAACAGATGAAAGGCGCAGTTAAGTTCCAATACGTTACCTCAGAGTCTAATCCTGCCGATCTACTGACGAAACCTCTTGCGGTTCCCCGACACGAACGACTATTGCAACTCACCGGTCTCACTCCATTCGGCCCCGACGACGGAGAACCCGAATACGACAAATGATGCCAATCTCGAAAAGGAAAAGGGGGTGCGGTTCTTGGGCGAAGAAAAGTGGGTGCGGGTGATAAGGAATTGGAAGAGGAAAGAAGGTTTCTTTGTTAAGCATGTTCTTGCATCCTGTCGGCAAGCGTGAGTCGGCACTCTTTTTCCTACTAGCAAGTGTTTTTCCCATGAGGTTTTCACTGCAGAGGTTTTAATGAGGTCGACGAGGATTTAATGGGATTGTTCTTGATTTGGTGGATTTCTGTTTGGTGTGGAGCATGAGAAGAGGGGGTGTGTTGGCATTGCTTCTCACCGCTCCGGTGTGGCGCGCAGACGGAAGTGACACCGCAGCAATGGTGGTGGCAGCAACGCCGTGGGGAGCAACGCCATAGCAGTGGCAATGCCATAGCAACGGCAATGGTAAGGGGATCCTGGTAACGACGGCTTAGCACTCTTACATAGCAGCGTCTTTCGTATTCTTCCTTCTCTACTCTTTGATACTTCCATATAGCGGTGAATAAGATACTCGTTACGTCTACCTCGGGCGATTTCATCACCCGTCAACAATCAAATCATCTCGTTCTGTCTCTATTTTTCTCTCTCTCTCTCTCTCTCTGTACTTGTGAAGACTCTCAAAAGAAAATGTTGATCGGGTAATCTTTAACACTTTGCACTCAAACAGTCTAACGCTATTCCCAGAGACGTATAACCCCTTTTTTTGCAAATCAAATCCCATGGTACATCCACTTGCACTTCTTCAACAAACGTCCTGTTCAAAACCCAGGGCTTTACAACTAGTTGCTCGACAAGCAACCCCCCACTCTTATTGTTTACATGGTTACTGCACTTCATCACGCACTTCGGGAGTTGCAAAACAAGGAAGAAGCAGCTCAATCAGGATCTGTGCTGCAACGATCGCAGCTCAAATCAACTGGTTGGGCTTAATTTTTCAGCATAGCAAATGATGGTGGTAAGTAGATTTTGACACTCTAAAAGCACTGCTAATTATTTCTACAGCATGTTATGCTGCCTTGATGTCCATGTGGAATAGCCTTCATCCCAGATTAAGAGAAAAGGCTATGAACTCAATACTTCATACGCTGAAGGCTGAAGTTCTTTCAAAAATGCCAGCTGACAATCTGAGACTGGCAATAGAAACTCTTCCCATGCTGGAAATGGACCACAAACTGTTGGCTGCCTTTCTTGCGGAGCCTGAACCCAAGGATATCGATTTGGGACGGTTTGTAACACTGCAGAGGGACAGCAGGATCGCAAATGAGAATGACAGCGAGTACAAGCGCGTAACAGACCGAACCGAAATTTTTGGCCTCTGTGGGAGCAATACCGACAATGACTACAGCGCTGCAGAGGACGAAGTAAAAGCCACCGCTGGCAATCAAGATCACCGGATGGCTGAGGAGGAAGATGATAGCACAGTCGACGATTCGGATATAGACCATTTGGATCTTTCTGAGGATGATGATGATATATAGCATGCACTAAATAGCAATACATCAGAATGGTTGGTATTTCACTTCACTCATCAATTGTTATGTGCGAAATTGGGTTTAATGATTAGGTGCATCGTGCCCATATGTTAGAAGTAAGACGCTTCGTGGAGTATAGTGGATCGCAGGCGTTGTCGTCACCATGCCATGCGTATTGTCTACACGTAGAAAAAATCATTCGCAGTAGGGATTTACCACTGATTAATGGGCCTCTGCGTGTAAAGGAAGATGGTGGGAATTGTCGTTGCCACGCCACGAGTATCGTCGCCATGTAGAATAAATTGTTCGCAGTAGGGAGTTAGCGCTGATTAACATGCCACTGCGTGTAAAGGAAGATGGTGGAAATCATCATCGCCATGCCAGGAGTATCGTCTACACGTAGAAAAAATCGTTCACAGTAGGGAGTTAGTGCTGATTAACGAACGTTGGCGTGTAAACGAAGATGGGGCATCCATTCTCCGGCACACAGATCTAACGTTGCAACGTATACCACACAGCGCCCCATCGTTTACAAGTGGGAGGTAGTGCTGAAACCGTTCTATACATTGGATGCCAGTATACGCACATAACACAGAATTTTTTTTTCCCGATGCAGCATGCCTGGAGGAAGTGGGAGCAGCCTGCATGCTTTTATGGCAGTCATAGGCGACCCAAACAGATGTGGCCACAGCTCGTGCAATGGAGTACACGATCTGTACCATGTATTTGGCCTGGCTACAAGCTGGATTTCCTCAAATGTTGGCAGTTTCACCCTCCTGGCGCTTATCCAGACGGTGAAGACCCTGTCACCTGACTGGGTGCCCTATGTGATATACAGATGTCTGCTCTGAGCTCACAACCTGACAGGAACAGTGGACATAGATGGCAAAACAGATTCGGTCCAAGAGCAGAGGATATGCTATAAGGGCCAGATGTACCTGTTGGGAGAAGATGACACAACTCTTCTATAGTCCAACAGGACCATGAAATCCTTCTTTGACAGTGTTGTAAGACTGCCATGGGTACTTGTGATCCTTGGCCGAAACCCCACCCATGGGAGGGGCAATACCCATCCATGAGGTCTGCAGATAACCTTGGATCCTCAGGGTAGATTGGTAGCGGCACCCCCACAGCCTGCCCAACTGCAGGGCGCTCTGGACTCGAGGCATGACATGATAGCCAATATTGACCATGTCAACCATTTTAGATGGCAGATGGAGGAGGAGCTCAGGGCGTTAGATGATATGGGCAGTGACCTTGGTCTCAAAGAGGATCCTCTGTCCATTCATGTACAGAAGCATCAAAGGGCCTGGACCAAATGGAAACCCTACCGTGAATAGTGATGATGATCAGAGCAGGGTATATGACGATGTTGCAAGAGACAAGGGTGGCAAGAACTATGGCAGTAGCAGCTTGGGTTGGGAAGGAGACTTATTTAAATTGTTTTTTATATAGGGTACAATACCGTACCGTGTGGGAGAATTAGATAGTTAGACCACTACTTTCGCAATTTCATTCGTGTTATTCAATTCGATTATTTTTGAATACCAGTTACTAGCTACTGAAGACGTAAAAACCGTGAATATAAGAAATAATGTGTGCAATCTAATCAGTCGTCCAACGATGACCCCAACGATGACAAGCACATCGACAAGATATCTGACTAGTCAGCCACTGTGGAAGCCATCAGCGTGTATGAGAAATGATATCAGAAATCTGTCAAGACATCCGATGACAATGACAATGACAACAACCACGTCGGCAACGATGTATCCATCAAGTGAGCTGCTGTGAAAGCCATTGGTCTTGAATGGTTATGACCGTCCGTATGTAGATACCCTTATGAAGACTGTCGGGCTCGACACAAGTTGCTCTTCGGTGGAAGTTCGAGCGAGGACAACGTAAAAGGTTGTAAGAGTATATTGAAAAACTAGAAACCCACAAACACACAGAGCTGTACAAGGTATTTCTAATCCCATATTCCCTTTGTTCGCATACTCCCTTTGTTCGACCCAGTCCAGTGCCGTGCCTCCAGCAGCGAGAAGTATTTCCAACACACCCCCTCTTCTCGTAATAAGACTTTCCGAACTTCCTGAATGACCAAATGCAAAAGACAATCAACCATTTGCCCTGCTTCCCCATCGACCTCATTAAAACCTGTGCAGTGAAAAACCCTGTGGGGAAAAACAGCTGCTATCAGGAAAAAGCGTGCTGACACCAACAGTACCAAAGTCAAATCATGTCAAAACAAGTCAAGTACCAAACTGAAATAAAAAATGGAAAAATACAGTTAAAACAAACAAACTTTTCGGTCCCTCAATTTCTTCTGCCATGCTGCCGGTCCGCACCCCATCTTCCTTGCTGGTGTAGTTGGGAATGGTGCTTTACCAAGCCAGTGAGCGGCAACAGTTGCTCATGTCGGGGTGTGGCAAGTGGTTTTGTGAGCAGGTCTGCCGGATTCACCGCTGAGGTGACATACTGGAACCTGACTGATCCTCGCTGCTGCTCATCGTGAATATTGTGGTATTTGACATCGATGTGTTTTGATTTCTGGCGTACGACTCCAGAGGTGATCAACTTGAGAGTACCCTGATTATCGCATCCAATGGGTACTGGCCCTTCTAACACCTGCACCGACATCCCATCTGCAGCCTCCTTTGACATGCGCTTCAACCAAAGGCTCTCCCGAGTGACATGGCAGCAAGCAATATACTCAGCTTCTGGTGTTGAAAGAGCTACCACACTTTGCAATTTCGCTTGCCAGTGAATCAGTCCAGATGTCACCAGCCTATTGTTGCAGTCAATATAGCCGAGGCCGAACATGCATCCTCCAATTGATTTCCGAGTGGCAAGATTTCCTGCCCAGTCGGAGTCAGTAAAGCCGACAACCAAGATGTGCGAATTTGGAACGTATGACATAGGTGGGTTGTTGTCGTGTGAATTGCGAAGTCATCAGTAGTGAATATAAAGTTCAGATGTCGTCTTCAGATATCGTAGTACTCTTCTTGCGGTGGTTAGATGCATTTCGAGGGGCTCAACGTTGTACCGGCTAAGTACAGTGACACTGAAGGTGATGTCTGGTCTGGTTCCGAGTGCCGCGTATATCAGCGAGCCGACAATTGACAGGTACTCCTTTCGATTGGCTGTCTTGTCTTCACAGTTGGTGTTGGCCAGGTCCACTTGATGGTCAAGAGGCGTCTTTGCTGATTTTGCATCCAGCTGTCCAAACCTCTTCAAAATTGTGTCAATATAAGCCCATTGACAGATACTAATACTTCCGTCTTCCCCTCTCTCAATCTCTATACCTAGTAACCTCTTGACCGCTCCCAGGTCACACATCTTGTATTTTGCCTGCAGCAGCCTCTTGATTTCGTGTCCTTTTCCTTTTGCTCCATCATACGCTATCAGCAAATCATCCACATCGAGTATCAGTAGTACTCCAGATTGGAGATACAAGTTGGGGTCCTCGGCCGACTGCCAAAATCCTAGGGATTGTAGGTATCCATTGATATCCTCAAACCACAGCCTCGGCGCCTGTTCCAGTCTATATAGTGCTTTTCGAAGAAGCAGCATGCTTCCGTCTGGCATATATAGTTCGAGCCACTCAATTCCTAGAGGAGTTGCCATATGGATATTGTCTTGGTCGATTCTTGGATTTAGGAAAGCGATATCCACATCCCTATGATCTACGTTCCAGCCATGTTGCTCCGAGAGTGCCAGTAAGAGTCGAACAGTAGTCAGTTTGGATACGGGAGCATATGTTTCATCGTAGTCGATTCCTTCCTTCTGAGCATATCCTTTGATGACCAATCGTACCTTGTACTGGATAGATCCGTCTGGGTTCATCTTTCTTCGAAAGACGCATTTGAATCCGATTGGTTGTCCACTGGCATCAGTCTGTCTCTTTCCTTGGTCTTGGTCAGCCCTTGACCTGTAATTCCTTCCAACAGCATCAAACGTGTGATTTTCAATCAGCACCTGCCATTCCTGACGGATCGCTTCTTCCCATTCTCTTGCTTGAGGACTCCTAAGTGCCACTTCATATGTAGCTGGCTCATTCTCTGGTCCATTGATCGTCTCAATCTCATCCTCACCAGCTTTGGCAGCGCCAGAAATTCCCAGCGACATAAAGGCCAATGCAAGGCGCTCCGAAGACATCCAATTATCCCCTTCTTCATGGGCCTTGCTCATTAGGACTTTATTCATCTCAAGTCTCGCTTTGCTTCTCGTTCGGGTAGATACATAGTCTTCTGTGTATGAATGGTTTTCATTAGCCTTATTCTCTTTTCATTCTCAGGGTTTTTTTTTTCTTTCCAGCCTTTCCCGGCAGGCTCAGTTCTCTCTGGCTCCACCTCCATAGGCCCAATTTTTTTTTTTTTTTTAACATACCTTGTGGATCCGGATGGTCTTCAATAATTTCCTAGCTTCTCCCTGTCTGCTCCGGGAATCCAGGATTCTTTTCTTCTTCTGCGCTTATTCCATGCGCATTTTCTTCTTCTTGGAATATCACACTTGAGTATTCTACAGCTCTTCGGCTCCTGCTGGACTTAAAGTCTCAGATTCGCCAAATCTTTGTGGTATCATGCACATATCCTAGCATCATGCAGATGTTTGAGCGGCTCCCAAACTTCTTCTCAGTTCGTTGTGCAGGTGGGATATGCTTGAATACTTTGCAGCCAAATCGCCTTAGGTGCTTGATTTGTGGAACGGTTCCAAACAGTACCTCATATGGTGAGCAGTTTCCGGATATGCTTGAGGTGGGAGATCTTCTGTGGAGGTAGCAAGCAGTTTGAACAGCTTCGGACTAGAATCGTATTAGCACATTTCCATCCTGCATCATGGTTCTTGCCTTTGAATTGAGTGTGCGAACCATTCTCTCAGCAACACCATTCTTGTGCTGTGTAAAGGGCGGTGATGGTTCGTAAGTCATCTCACTCTCCCCCAGTATTCCCAGAAATAGGGAGTTGTTGTATTGACCGGATCTATTGTCACATCGAAACTGCTTGATCTGAAAGCCTCGCATCTTGACCCATATATGATACAGTTGAAACTTGGCCGATATTTCGTCTGCTGATTTTGTGATAAGGAAGTATACCTAAGTGTAGCATGTACAGTCATCGATGTAGATGATGTAGAACTGGGAACCTCCACTACTGTGTTTCATAGAGCCACACAGATTAGAGTGTATGAGTTGGAAGGGGGTTGAGGAGCGGGATGACTTCCTTCGGATCACATGTTGTTGTTGCTTTGTTTCGATACAGGTTTGGCACAATCTCGGTTTTTCCCATGGGGTATTGGTCTTGTTATCCGAATCGAGGATGAGCTTTAGGTCAGCGTAGTTGAGATGTGAGAGTTGCTGGTACCACAGTTCAATCGAATCTCATTTGCGTGAGGTGCGAATGGATCCGAGTCGTGGAGGTGTTGCTGTTGAGGAGGTGTGGGCGAATCCTAGTCATGGGAGAATGTATAGGCCACGATCAAGGGTAGCACTGAGAGGGTTGTTGCCGTACTGGTTGATTATTGTACACATTCCATCCTTGAATATTGCCGTAAGGCCTTCGGAGTCGAGCTGGCTGATGGAAAGAAGAGATATTCGAAATTCTGGTACAAAGAATGCCTCAATACATACTCCATTCAATTGTACCATCCCCTTCTTCCTGGCGTGCACTTCATTCGTGTCCCCCAGCTTGATGGTCATATTCGCTTCAGTAATCGAGTCTTTTTTGAATTCCGTAAAGTCATTGCAATAGTTGTGGGAGGCTCCGGAGTCAATGGTCCAGATCCCTAGCCTCAAGTCCGTTGATGACCTTTAAGTGTCCATCACCTCCGAATTGAGTGAGGTCGACCCCACAAGTCATTGCCGATTGTTGGGGCCATTTTCAAGAAGCTTCTGTCCGTAGTATCCGTTTCCTTGACCAGATCCTTGACCTCCTGATCCAGAATTTTCTCGATGGCCTCGCCCATAGAATCCGCCTCCGCTTCTGCGACCAGTTCCATGGCCTTGGCTGTAGAATCCGCTGCCACTTCCATCTCTGCTTCCACTTCCATTTCCATTTCCACTCCTATTTCGTCGCTTTGGACAATCTCTCTTGATGTGTCCTGCTTCTCCGCATTCATAGCAGTCTCTGCTTTCCTGATCACCACCTCGTGGTCATTTGTTGTTATTACTATCCTTCTTCCAACAGTTTTTGAAGTTGTGGGTGTTGGAGCTGAACCAGCTGCACCACCTCTAGGGGTGCTGATCGCCACGTCCTCTTCCTCCACAATTGCTTCCTCGACTTTCTCAACCCCCTCGACCACCACCTATTCCTCCTTGCTCAGAGTACAGCGCTTCCAAGACAGCATCTGGTTTCGTGGCCAGTGCTTCATTCTGTTCGCACTTCTTCATGTCAGTCATTATTTGGTGGATCGCAATATGCGCTTAAGATTGCAGTACTTTGATGCTTATTTTGAACATTTCCAGAAGCATTGTAAAAATGTGGTTTCTCAAGACCATGTCTGGAACGGCTTTGGAAGTACTGGCGAGTTGATTGGTGATGTTTAGGAGTTGCGAGAAATAAATGCTGATTGGCTGTCTGGGAACCGGAGGCAGTTGGCCGAATTGTCGGAAGAGTGTCAGACGACGAACTGTGGTGTTTGCCATATCCATCTGTTCTGTCAGTATTTCCCACATCCTCACAGGATCCTTAACCTGGTTGAGATGTGTCTTGACTTCAGGGCTACATGATCCGTAGATGACAGCACCAGCCTGGGCACTCTGCATGGTGAAATCCTCATGGGTCTTACGTCCATGAATGTCAGCCTTACTCATTCCTTTGGAGTTCTCGGGTTCTTCTTCTTCTTCCATGACGATTCCCCAAGCCTTAATTCCATGAAGGACTTGTTCACAGTCTGCCTTCCAGCAGACGTAGTTCGTGGCATTAAGAAGAGTGATGGTCCCAAGTGGGTGCTTGAAGACTTTCTCGTCGGTGGAGGACATAATGATTCGATGGGAAAGATTTTTGTTGATTTGGAGTAGCGGTCAGTCGTTTGATTTTAAGCGTGACGGTTACGGCTCTGGGCTCATAACCTCTTCAATGGTTATGACCGTCCCTATGTAGATATGCTTATGAAGACTGTCAGACTCGACACAAGTTGTTGTTCAGTGGAAGTTTGAGCGAGGACAAAGTAGAAGGTTGTAAGAGTATATTGAAAACTAGAAACCCACAAACACACAGAGCTGTACGAGCTATTTCTAATTCCATATTCCCTTTGTTCGCATACTCCCATTGTTCATATACTCCCTTTGTTTGATCCTGTCCAGCGCCGCACCTCCAGCAGCAAGAAGTATTGCCAATAGTTGGCATTTGTAAGAATTGATATGAGCAATCTGACGAGTCATCCAATGACAACTCGGATGACCCTGCAACTCCAACAACTCTGTCGAAGCCAAGACTGACACCTACTCTAACAACGACTACGATGAACACGTCAGTCAACAAGGTATTCGACAAGTGAGCTGCTGTGGAAGCCGATGGTGTGTGGAAGAAATGATGCCAGCAATCTGACAAGTCGTTCAACGATAAATCCCATAACAATACAGACACCAACAGCGACGTCAATGGCAATGACAATAATCACATTTGTCAACGAGATATTTGATGAGTGGGCCCCAGTGGAAGCTGTAGGTGTGTGTAAGAAATGATGTGAGCAATCAGACAAGTCGTCCAATGACTTCTCCAATGACGACGAGTACGTAGATGAGGTTTCCTACTCGTGCGCCACTGCGGAAGTTATCAGCATCTTTAACAAATGATATGAGCAATCTGTCAAATCATCCTACAATGACTCAGACAACAATGCCAACTCCGACAACAACTCCAATGAGCATGTCGATGAGGTATCCACTGAGTGAGCTGTAGTGAAAGTTGTTTATATGGGTAAGAAATGATGTGAGCGATCTGAGGAGTCGTCCGACAAGGACACTGACACCAACTCTGGTGACGATGACGACGAGCATGTCTGTTGATGAGGTATTCGACAAGTGAGTCTGTGGTAGCTGTCTGCATATGTAAGAAATAATATGAGCCAGCTGACAAATTGACCAATGATGACTCCGATGACGACGAGCACATCGACGCGGTATCGGACTAGGGAGTCTCTGTGGAAGCTGTCGGTGTGTGTAAGAAATGATGTGAGAAATCTGTCGAGTCGTCTGATGATGACAATGACAATGACATTGACAGCGACGCCAATGATGATGAAGACAAGCACATCTGTCGACACGGTATCCTGCGAGTGAGCTGCTGTGGAAGCTGTCGGCCTTCATAAGAAGTTATATGAGCAATCTGACAAGTTGTCCAACTACAATTCCAATAACTCTGATGACTCTGATGACTCTGACGACGCCAACACCAACACCAACTTTGATAACGACTTTGATAAGCACATCTGTTGACAAGGTATTCGACGAGTCAGCTACTGTGGAACCCATCGAAGTGTGTATGAAATGATGGGAGCAATCTGACGAGTCGCATGACGATGACTCCTATGACAACAGCGACACCAACATCGATGCCAATGATGATGACGACGAGCATATCTGTCGATGAGGTATCGAACAAGTGAGACGCTGTGCAAGCCATTAGCTTCTGTAACAAATGATATAAGCAATCCAACAAGTTGTCTGATGACGACTCCGATGCCAACTCCTACTCCAACAAGTTCGTCGACGAGGTATCTAACTGTAAGACGCTGTGGAAGCTATTGGTGTGTATAAGAAATGATGAGAGCAATCTGACAAGTTGTCCTATGATGACTCAGACAATGACACCAACTACGACTTTGACACAGAGGAGCACGTTGACGAGTTAACTGATGAGTGAGCCACTGTGGAAGTAGTCGATGTGTGTAAGAAATGATAAGAGCAATCTGATAAGTCATCGCATGATGATGACAACGACAGTGATGACGATCATATCTGTCGAGAGGTATCCGATGAGTGAGCCACTGTGGAAGCTGTTGGCGAGTGTCAGAAATGATGTGAGCAATCTAAAGAGTTGTCTGACAACGACAACTCCAACGACAACTCCAACAATGCCAATCCAGACACTGATGACTCCGATGATGCCCACAGTGAGGCTGACAACAACTCTGACAAGTATATCTATCAATGAGGTATTCGAGCAGTGAGTCGGTCTGGAAGATGTTGACATGTAGAAAAAATGATGTGAGCAATCTAACAACTTGTTAGATGTCGACTCCAATGATGCCGACTCCGACGACTCCGACCCAAATGCTGATGACTCCGATAATGCTGACAGCGATGCTGACGATGACAGCGATGAGCATGACTATTGACACGGTATTCAATTAGTGAGCCTCAGTGGAAGCTGTCAGCGTGTGTAAGTAATGATATATGCAATCTGACAAGTCGTCTAACAACAATGACGATGACGCCAATGACACCGACAATAAGCAAGTCTGTCAATGAGGTATCTGACGGGTGAGCCACGGTGGACCCCATCCGTGTGTGTAAGAATTGATATGAGTAATTGGACAAGTCGTCCTACGACGACTCAGATGACGATGTCAACTCCGACAATGACTACGACAAGCAGGTTGACAATGTAACTGACAAGTGAGCCACTGTGTAAGCCGTCAGTATGTTTAAGAAATGATGTGAACTATCTGATGAGTCGTCCAACGACGACAATGATGATGCCAATGCCAACTCCAACAATGACTGCAATGAGCACATCGAGCAGGTATCCAACTAGTAAGCCACTCTGGATGCTGTTGGTGTATATTAGAAATGATATAAGCAATCTGCAGAGTCGTCCAATGATGACAATGATGACGCCAATGCCGACTCCAACCTCTCATGTTCGCATCGACAAGGTATCCGGCTAGTGAGCCGATGTGGAGGGCATCGGTGTGTGTGAGAAATGATATGAGCAATCTGACGAGTTGTCCAACAATGACAATGACAACGCTGATGCCGACTGAGACAACAACTTCTATGAGTACGTTGACAAGATATGCGACTAGCAAGCTGCTGTGTAAGCTGTCGGCGGGTGTAAGAGATGATGTGAACAATCTTCTGAGTTGTTCAATAACAACAATGACGATGCCGACACCGACTCCAAACTCTGATGAGCATGTCAATGAGGTATCCGACTAGTGAGCTGCAATGGAAGCTGTCGGAGTGTGTAAGATATGGTATAAGCAATCTGTTGAGTCATCCGATGATGACAATGATGACAACGACGACAACAATGACGATGCCGACACTGCACCAACAACGACTCCGACATATACGTCGACAAGGTATCTGACGTGTAAGCCACTGTGGAAGCTGTCGGCAGGTGAAAGAAATGACATGAGCAATCTAAAGAATCGTCCAATGACAACAACAATGATGCTGATGCCGACTCCGAAAATGACTCTGACTTGTATATCAATAAGGTATCCCCCTAGTGAGCCACTGTGGAAGCCATTGGTGTGTGTTAGAAATGATATGAGCAATCTGCCGAGTCATCCTATAACGACTGAGATGACAATGTTGACTCCAACAATGACTCCGATACGTACATTGACAAGGTATCCAACTAGTGAGCCACTGTAGAAGTTGTCGGTATGTGTAAGATATGATATCAGCAACCTGCAGAGTTGTCTGATAATGACAATGACAATACCGACACCGACTACAACCTCCGACGAGCACCTCGACGAGGTATCCGACTAGTGTGCTGCTATGGAATCTGTTGAGTCATTCGACAACAACAACAATGACAACGACGATTACGATGATGATGCCGACACTGACAACAACTCCAACAAGTACGTCGACAAGGTAGCCGACTAGTGATCTGCTGTAGAAGCCGTCAGTATGCGAAAGAAATAACATGAGCAATCTAACAAGTATTTCGACAATGACAACAATGACAACGACACCAAAAACAACGATAACACCGACAACAACAAGACAGACTCCGACGATGACTGCGAGAAGCACATTGACAAGGCAGAAAACAAGTGAGACACTGTGGAAGCCATCGGCATAGTTAAGAAAAGATGTGAGCAATCTGACGAGACGTCTGATGGCAACTCTGACGATGCCGACACCAACAAAGTTACTGAAGCTGATGACAACAACGATGAGTACGTCAATAAGGTATCTGACGAGTGAGTCACTGTGAAAGTCATCAACATGTATAAGTAGTGATATGAGCATTCTGACGAGTCATCCTATAAGCACTTAGTGGAGTGATTTGTTGAGTAATCCGCCAACATCTCCAAAGTGGAATCTGTTGTGTGACTATGAGTTTCTGTGGGCACCTCAGCAGGAGTTGGGGTTAGAGGTGGAAAGTATGCTAGCCTCTAGGGTACCACAAACTTGTTAGTATCCCTCTCTCACCACCAGACCCCAAAACACCCAAACAACCTTTCCCAACAGAAACTCAACGCCCGAAAACGCCAAGCTTTCTGACCCCCGCACCTTAACTTTCACGAAAATGGACTTCACAGATGCCACAATGTCCAAGGAAGTGATGATGGCAGTCAATCCAGCCCCAGTTGTAGCTGCTAATGGCAGCCAATATGACGGACGAACAGAGGAGGAACAAGAGACAAACTCGGAGTATGCAGAGAGTGAGCTCTCGGAACTCAATAACATGAAGATGGAGGAGATAGCCAAGAGTTTTGCAGAGAAGCAGGGGGGAAAAAAGGAAAAGCAGAGAAAGGAAAAGAACACCGGTCGTGTTACACCTGAAATATCTTGAGTACGTAGCTAAGAGCTAGAGCAGAGTACATAAGGATAACGGAATGCACTCAGAGAGTCTAGGAGGGAGATAAGGTCCGGAGATGAGCTTACGGCCGAGACGGATCTAAGACACATATCTCCGGAGGTGAGGGGAAGATTGCAAACAGCGAGACGCTTGGGCTATGACCTCTCCCCTGAAAGGAGGGGATGCCACGTAGCCTGCTGATGGCCTACGGACCACCGGACTTGGGCTATGACCCCTCCCCCAAAAGGAGGGGATGCCACGTCGCCTGCTGATGGCGCACAGAAGAGAGTCCGGTAGGAAAGCACCCCGCCCACTTGCATGAAACCTCATCTCCCCTTATCTACACCCTGCCAGGACCAATGGGTCGCCCACGAGGTCTATGCACCTTGGGGGAATCCAAATCCACGTCACCCTCTCTCACGACAGTGCCACTCAGGTATAAGACTGAGGTTTTCCACCCCGACGGAAGGAAAAAACCAGCACACACATGCTCAACAACACTACTATCGAACCCACACACAAGATCTAAGATTATTCCACTGTGAATTCTCAAAAGTAGCCTGATTACCTTTGATTCTCTACACACTCTGGTTATATTACAACCCTAGTGTCACACTATAATCTTGATCTCAAATCACCTTACTTTCATGACTTACTTTGACGACACCTACTTCGAAGACCACCTTTATCTACTCGAACTATCTACCTTCTTGGAACCTCAGTCCCAATACTCCTTTGATTACACCTTTCAGTCAATCAACGACGAAATCGCGAAATAGGAGCAGTGGGAAGACTTTTTCGACGGACCTAAACCAACCCACGAAGCAATCGACTGTGCCCCATACCATTGGTATACACAGCAGTGGTGGAATTACGCGTTACTATCCCAACTGGCTGATTTCGACGAAGATGAACTCTTTCGTCTTTTCAACTATCACTTCGACTACGACTCAACCATTCACACCGGAGACTTCCTCGACCGCTATTAAGCCATGACGACCTCTTCGGACTTTAACATGCTCCGGCTCGAGGCCCTCTGGGACCTGCTCCAAATCACTGACGGAACACCAAGGCCGGAACAAGCGGTGGAAATAGCCAACCCCACAGTCTGGGTCAGAACCCTGGTGCACCAGCAGCAGCAAGCCGCGAACGATTTACAACGGCTCACGGAGCTGTGCAGTGACACCTACGATAGAAGCGACCGATGAACGCGGGAGATAGAACAAGTCTATCAAACCTTGGCAGAAGGCACTAGGTACGTATATGACCGAGTCAACGCTAACGAGAAAATAGCGGAAGAATGGATACGTAGTGAGCTGTCAAAAGCGGCGAATGCGTACCAATCACTCGCCAGAAACGTCTGGCAGGCCATCATCGAGCGGACCAATGAGGCCAACGAGCGACAAATATGTCAGGCCACTCAGCTGACCCGGGTAAACGATGCCCTGTCCTTTCTGGCGGAAGCTAACACGGCCCGGAATCAACCCCTTGCCAACTTTCATGGAAACATAGAGCTATGGGCAGCCGCACACCAGAACCGGGTGGACACCCTGGAAAACCAACTCCGAGAAGCAAGGGTGGAAATCCAACACATTGCGACCAGAATCCCGTTACCCGCAATGCCACCGGTACCAGCGGGACCACCCGCATGGAGAAGCCCCATCCAACAGACCAGCACCAGCGCCCGATCGGCCCACTCACCACCAGCGTTGGGAAGCACGCTGCGCCTGAAGCCGTTACCAAGGCCCTGACAACAGCGACCCCCAGCAGTACCCACGATGCCAGAAATGAGGCAGCGATTAGAGGAACTCAGACGACACATATCCCCAAGGCCACCCGCACTCGAGCCCGGAACAGGACAAGGAGGGAACCCCCCCTCAACACCAGCGGGATCGTCCGCAGGACCCCCCTCGGGCCCGCCATCCGAACCGCCCCGACTACCTTCCAGGCACCACCGCCCCCCTTCGCCACCTAGGAATCCTGTGCCTACGATTACCATGCAAGACCTCGGGCGACTGGTGGCAGAAGGAGTGGAACGAGCGCGACAAGACCGGCCGGTGCGATCTGAACAAGGTAATATTGCCCCGTTAAAAATGAAGAACCCAGAAACCTTCGACGAAAAGAGTCGACCGCTTTCAATCAATGGTGGGAAGTGGTCACCATGTATCTAGGATTCTACCCGGAAACGGTCGACCTCCAGAAAATCGCTTGGATCGGAACCCTCCTATCCGACTCCGCACTAGTATGGCACCTTCACCGGTACCGAGAACTAGGAGAAAACGCCAACTGGGTCAATTACACAGTGGCGATCCGAGTGGAATACCGGAACGAGTGCGAAGCAGTGGACGCCCAACTCAAACAAGGGCAACTCAAGTATCAAGGGTCCATCCGCGCGTACCTCACGGAATTCCGGGCACTCAATAACTTCACCAGAGCAACCGGCGAAGCCTTACGCGAAAAAGTCAACCTCGCAATGCCAGACGCAGTACTCAACATGTGGTTCGCTCACTACCTAGAAGATTTCGCGGACGACGAGGGCTTCTTGCAAGCCACCCATCAAGCCGGCCTACAGGTGGAAAAAAAGAAGGCACTGAAACAAGCCTGGGAGCAAATGAAGGGCACCAGTTCCTTGGGGACCAATGCGAAGAGTGACGAACGAAGAAAGGAAGGACAGGAGAAAAGGAACACCGAGGGCAACCAATGGAGAAAGGAGACGGACAAGCCCCGTCAGGACGAGAAGGGACCCCAATTAGACAAACGCCCCTGGTGGGGAGGGAGTAATCACTGGGCTTCTAAGGACGAAGCAATGAGGGGAGTCCTGGCGAAGGAATAGGAGGAGTACGGGCAGAGGCGCGACGACTGCTGGAGATGCGGAAGCAGCGGTCACCGAACCTACGAATGCTTCTCCTTCAGCACGGTGAAAGAAACCACACTACCCTCTGCCCCGTGGAAATCGGCAGCCGTCGGGCAAAAACGAGGAACAGAGGACGGGGAAGTTGAAAAGGCCCCCGCAACCAAGCAACAGAAGGTTGTGGCAGTGGAAGCCATGGAATTCGATGCGGAAGCGTCGCTATGGGAGGAATCCGACTCGGATTTTTAAGGGGTCAGGAAGCGCCACAGCCTGAGACCTCTACGACAATATGTGGACTATCCTGAAAACGAAAAAACCAGAAACCAAGTGCTGGAACCTTGTCAAAGAAACCAAGGGGAGAAACACGCGGTACCCATCCCATCATCACCATGTTATTACACCTGGACGGGAAGAAACACCAAATTCAGGTGCTGTTGGACCCTGGGTGTTCCATAGCGCTCCTTAACAGCCAAACCGTGGAGAGGTTCAATATCCCGAAAGAAAGACACAAACGAGCCCATATCATAGAAAGCTATACGGGGGAAAGCGTCCAAGGAGCAGGCCAATTTTATACAAAGCCCATGCTCCTCCAGCAGCGAAAGCACTACGCGAAGGAAAAAAATTTGAGATCTGACCAATGGAGGCAGATATCGACACCTGCCTCCCCTACGACTGGATAGTGACCCACCCGCTGCAAGGGGCTTGGACGAATGAAGAAGTACGGTTCAACAGCGCGGAATGCATGAGGAAATGCACCCGGTATGAAACAGGGCCCTTCACGCTAACCAGGAACGAATCAATCGCAACCGATCCCAGTGCTCGAGTCATCGGGTACGCGTCGGCGGTAACAGAGGAAGACCTGTTAAAAGCCATCCCAATGGAATTCCGTCAATACCTCGGAATCATGGGAAAAGAGGCAGCCGATGCCCTCCCAGAACACCGACCCTACAACTGCAAGATCGATCTCCAGGAAGGAACCACAGTGCCATGGGGACCCATCTACCCCCTCTCAGAAGAAGAACTCAGGACCCTGAGAGAATGGCTGACGGAAATGGAAAGAACGTGGAAAATCAAGCGCTCCACATCCCCAGCTGGCTCACCAATCCTCTTCGTGCCAAAACCACACGGACGAGGATTACACCTATGTGTGGACTACCGAGCCCTAAATCGGATCACAATCCCGAACCGGTACCCACTGCCCCTTATACAGGAACTGCAAGATTGGGTCCAAGGGGCGCAATGCTTCACGAAGATGGACCTCAAAAATGGGTTCCACCTAATCCGAATCCGTGAAGGAGACGAATGGAAAACAGCGTTCAGAACCCGGTACGGGCTTTTCGAATTCTAAGTTATGCCGTTCGGACTCACCAATGCCCCCTCCACCTTCCAAGATATGATGAACCATATCTTTTCCGACATGTCAACATGGGAACATTGGCATACATGGACGACATACTAGTCTACGCCGACACGGAGGAAAAGTATGATGCAACGGTCAGAGAAGTCCTGAAATGCCTGCAGAACAATAGTCTGGCCGTCTCACCCGAAAAATGCGTATGGAAAGCCCAGGAAGTGGAATTTCTAGGCTACATTATTGGAAGGGATGGGATAAGAATGTCGGAAGAAAAGGTGGAGGCAATACTCAGCTGGAAAATGCCGGAATCCCTAACAGAAATGCAATCGTTTTTGGGTTTCGCCAACTTTTACTGACGATTTATCCAGGACTACTCCCGAGTGGCGAGACCACTTACAGAGCTGACCAAGAAAGACAGGGAATGGTCCTGGAATGCGGAAGCAGATGTAGCCTTCTCAGAGCTAAAACAACGATTCAATACGGCCCAGATTCTAGCACACTTCGACTCTGCAAAGGAAGTGATCATCGAAACCGACGCATCGGACTTTGCGATAGGAGCAATACTGTCACAGCGGGACGGGGAGAGACGTCTACACCCGGTGGCATTCCACTCCAGGAAGTTCCAACCCACGGAAATCAACTAGGAGATCCACGACAAGGAACTCTTGGTGGTGGTGGACGTCTTCAAACACTGGCGACGATACTGTGAAGGCACAACCCACCAGGTCCAGGTCTATTCTGACCATCAGAACTTGGAGTACTTTACGACAACTAAGGTATTAAACCGACGACAAGTAAGATGGGCACAGGAGCTGGCCGGTATCAACTTCAGAATCTACTACTGACCAGGCACTCAGAACGGAAAACCAGACACACTATCAAGGCGTTCAGAGTACCGCCCTGAAAAGGGGGGGGTGGAAAAACAGCCGATAACCACGGTTTTGGGAAAAAATCACTTCGAGGAACGACTAATGCGATCGTTCATCGGCTCCTTGGCGCGGCTAGCACCACTCCCCAAAAGAAGGTGGACAGAGGAATTCCTGGCAACCGTCAGGGAAGAAGGGAAAAAGGATGAAGCCTACAAACAAACAAGGAAACAGGAAGCGGCGACGAAAGACCTGTCGCCGAAAGACCGAAAGGTTAGGGAATTGAGCTGCGAAAACAACCTACTCTACAGACAGAACCTGCTCTGGATACCGAAGGGACTGGTGCAGAAGATTATGGAAACAGAACATGACACAAAGGTGGGGGGACACATGGGGCAGGACAAAACCATCGAACTAATCCGACGAAACTTCTGGTGGCCAAAAATGAACGAACGAATCATCAACTTTGTCAGAAGCTGCCCCGAATGCCAACGAAACAAGGCGTCCCGACACCAACCCTATGGGATGTCCTCCCCGCTAGAACTGCCCTACGCCCAATGGCAATCCATAGCAATGGAATTCATTACGGAACTCGCAGCCTCGGAAGACTGCGACCAGCTATAGGTGATCATCGATCGATTCACCAAGATGGCGCACTTTCTTCCCTTGAAAATGAAGGAAAAAACAGTGGCAGATCTGGCCGGCATCTTTGGCCGAGAAGTATGGAAGTATCATGGCCTCCCCACTGATATTGTGTCAGACTGTGACTCCAGGTTTACCTCGGAAACCTGGAAGGAGTTCCTACGACTCTTGAGAATCCGGCCCCAAATGTCAACCGCGTTCCAACTGCAGACCGATGGACAGACGGAGCAACTCAACCAGATGATCGAAGCCTACCTCCGCGCGTTCGTCAGAAAGGAGCAGGACGACTGAGTACGCCTGCTACCGATGGCCAAGTTTGCCTACAACAACTCGACCACCATGGGCAATGGTATGTCTCCGTTTTACGCTAACTATGGCTTCCACCCAGTGGCCATGAACCCAGCGTCAACGGAACCTCTGAACCCAGCGAGCCAAGTCTACACCCATTGGATGCACGCCGTGCACGACGAATCCCGGAAAGGGCTGGAAGACACACTGGAACGAATGTGCCGATACACTGACCCGGCTCGAAGGGAACCCCTGGCATATTCAGTAGGAGACTTGGTGATGCTCAACGGGTGCAACACCAAAACGCGCCGCCCCTCGGAGAAACTGGACCACAAGAATCATGGTCCCTTCCAGATCGAGAAAACATCTCCCCCCTGGCCATCCGCCTTACGCTGCGCCAGAAATGGATGATCCACAACGTTTTCCACGTCACGCTGCTTGAACCCTACCAAACTAGCGAGAACGGAGCACCACCGGACCCGTCAAAGGTGCTCCGAGAGGCTGATGACATCGAACAGTCGGAGGAATACGATGTCGACGAAGTTATGTCCTCGATCGAACGCGGCCAAGGAAATAACAAAAGAATCCTATACCTCATCAAGTGGCTTGACTATCCAGAACAAAAAGACTGGACGGAAGAACCATTCGACAACTTTTCAGTAGGTGGCCTGGAGAAACTCCAGGAGTTTCACCAACAAAATCCAGATGCGCCGTGGGACTACCGGCTCACCGACGCCTAGACGCGATGTCCATAAAAAGGGCCCGACGAAGCACGAGCAGTAGTAGGGATGAAGGGGTTGGAGGACTTCATCTCACGCACACTTATAACAACCCGAAGAAAGACCCGCTTCTCGGGCACCAAGCCCACCAGTGCAGCAAAGCCGCCGACCTGGTGCCCGACGCAGAGTGCACGCGAAAGAAAAACATTGAGAGTCAGGAAAACCGTTCAGAACAGACGTATCGACCTCTTGGCGACCGACTCGGACCGCCGGAACCGACGCAGGCGGCACATAAGCGGTGAAGTGAGTCCCCGACAGCGCTGTCACTGCTCTAGCATACTAGTCTCCCCCCGGAAGGACGTGGGTACGGTCACTGCCAAGTATACGGGTTACTAGCACGAAGGACGCCATGCCTCTCCCGATTCCCTGGGCCGACTACGACCCCAGAACCCCACCGAGCCAGCGAAGCCTTGACGCAGCACGGCGGCGAGTACGACTCAATATGACACGACAGTATGAGTATGCACCGGCCTACTCACAGGGCCCAGTCATTCCGACGGATTACAGAGTCATGTCCTGATCCGATGACTGGGAGGGCTGTAGGGGAGGAGGACTACAGTCATGGTAAGTGGCACCGCAAGTCACAAACAACTACAAACACGCGAAGAAACACACAGAAAGAGACGGGCTACCTAGATAGGAAGAAAGTGTTAGCGCTCGGGATGAGGCTAAGGGAGAGAGGAGGTAGTGTTACACCTGAAATATCTTGAGTACGTAGCTAAGAGCTAGAGCAGAGTACATAAGGATGACGGAACGCACTCAGAGCGTCTAGGAGGGAGATAAGGTCCGGAAATGAGCTTACGGCTGAGACGGACCTAAGACACATATCTCCAGAGGTGAGGGGAAGATTGCAAATGGCGAGACGCTTGGGCTATGACCCCTCCCCTGAAAGGAGGAGATGCCACGTAGCCTGCTGATGGCCTACGAACCACAGGACTTGGGCTATGACCCCTCCCCCGAAAGGAGGGGATACCACGTCGCCTGCAGATGGAGTACGGAAGAGAGTCCAGTAGGAAAGCACCCCGCCCGCTTGCATGAAACCTCATCTCCCCTTATCTACACCCTGCCAGGACCAATGGGTCACCCACGAGGTCCATGCACCTCGGGGGAATCCAAATCCGCATCACCCTCTCTCACGACGGCGCCACTCAGGTATAAGACGGAGGTTTTCTGCCCCGACGGAAGGAAAAAACTAGCACGCACATCCTCAACAACACTACCACCGAACCCACACACAAGATCTAAGATTATTCCGCTGTGAATTCTCGAAAGTAGCCTGATTACCATTGATTCTCTACACACTCCGGTTACGTTACAACCCCAGTGTCACAGGTCGGCCCAACTTCCCGCGTGCCGATCCGAGCAAGTGGGTAGAACAGTCCACCCAGGAATTTTTCAGACACGACAATGGAAACCGAGATGAGGATGTCTTCAACATGCCAGCGAAAGGACCTGTGAGGGGAGCGCTCGTGAGCGCACTCGCTACAGTGGTAGGAGGGGGGATCAGTCTGACGCCAAAGATTGCTGAGGAGGCAGAGGGTAAGAGGCAAGGGGAAGGAAGCAAGAGGAAGGAGGGAATGAGCATGGCAGAGGATGATGAGATGGACTGTACTGTGGCCTTACCTGATAGGCCCGGTACGTCCACTCCGATCCCAGCACGGTGGGGCATCCCCACCCTGGTACCAGTCACTCCAGGCAAAGGGAACACAATGCACGCCATCACCGTTTGCACGCCGAGGCCATCGCGGGGCATGCTGCCAGCAAGGAAGAGAGCGGGAGGTACGCCCACACAGGGATGGATCAGTGGGGGGGCACTCATAGAAGTGCTGGCAGCCATCGTGGCAGCTGAGAAACGGATGGAGGAGAAGGCGACGAAGAGAGTGGAGAAGGCCAAGGAGCATGAGATGTGGGCTGGAGCAAGGGAGAAGATGGCACGGGAACGGGAAGAGCGCCTAGTAGCAGGAATAGCGGTGATGAAGAAGAAGCTGCAGGGCACCCTGAAGGCCATGGCGGAAGAGGCGGCTAACAGGGCGCACTGGGAAATTGGGCAGTGGAAAGGGCTGGAAGAAGGGATGGAGGCGATCATGGTGAGTATTGCAGAAGTAGGTGGGAGGGTGGAGGCAGAAGGAAAGGTGGCAGTGATCTGGGACCGAGCAGGGGCCCCGGCGGTGGCAACAGCGGCGACAGCACCACCAGCAGCACCACGCCAGCGGAAGCAGCAACAGAAGGCTCGGGTAACAGCGAAACCAAGGCTGGTGACTACACTCTTGCACCGAGTGGCTGAGTCTGAGGCAACAGAGGCGATGCAGGGAGTGGTACTGATGGAAAAGGGGCAGGAGGAGGAGAGTGAGGAGTTTAGTGATATGGAGGGGGTAGAGTGGGAGGGGCTCTATGCATCCTACCATGTACCGGCTGGAAATGAATATGAGAGCTTCGCTCTGCAGAAGACCGGTGGATAAGTAGGAAAAGGAAAGGGAAAGGAGATCACGACGGTGGTCCTACATTCTATCCTTAAGCGACCAGAGGCAGTGGCGGCAGAAAAGGCAGCAGGAAAGAGGAGGCTGGAGGAGAGGCAGAAGAAGGTGGAGGAGAAGGAGGCAGCAAAAGTGGAGGTGATGAAGAGGTGGGAGTCAGGGGAGTTGACCGAAGAAGAAAAGAAGGTGTATGAGGATGCATCACAGCCGGTCAAGCATGCGACCATGACAGGAGACCTGGAAGAGACCGCCGCAAGGCAATGCATCGCCAACACAGTAGGTATGCGTACACTCCAGGACTGGTGGGAGTGCAGACGGGAAGTGCAGACTGCAGCAAGGACAACCCCACTGGGAAGGCGACCAGAACAGGGGGTGGGGCAACAGTCACCGCAAGGGGCCCACCAATATCAGCCCCACCAGCAACCGCAACCCAGACAGCAACGACAGCAGCAGTAGCCCCCGGCAGTGAGTTGGGCTCAGTGAGCAGAGGTGGCAGCATTGCTCCTGCAGACCAGTTTCACAAAGGTCAGGCGAGGTGGCAGAGCCACCAAGGAACCAACTGGACTCGAGCCCATCAGACGTGCTCTCTCATGGGATGAGCGTATGATCGTGTTCGAACAGGTAGCGGATGTGCCACAGATTAGCCCGACAATGGCATCAGCAGTGGTAGCGCATGTGAATATTGCGCTGAGTAAGATGGCTCCCCGCCATGTCCAGACAACTCTGGGAAAGATCTCGCATCGGGGACGACTATTGTCGATGGCCCGCGAGGGGGCATCTATGGCCATGCTCCTTCGTTTCAAGAGGGAGATCATTGAGGCCGCCAGAAAGGTGGACAGGGGAATTATCAATGTGATAGCCAATGAGTCCTGGGTGGAATTGAAGATCCTGGTCCCTTATGACTGCTACTGGCATCCAGAGGGACTGTCAGATCTCCATAAACAGATTGAGGCCGAAAACGATGTGGTAATGATCCCGCCTTTTTCGATCAAATGGATGCGGGCGAAGAAGGTGATCAAGGACCATTACCAGAATGAAAAGCTCCCCCACGGCGTAGCCTCACTGGTTTTCAAGGTCCCCAACAAGACGGCAGGACAGAAGTTGCTGGCGGAAATGTGGGTGGCGGGGAATAGGTTCAGGGTACAACCTTTCATCCCTAATCAAGCAGACACTCTCTGTGGAAGGTGCAGCAGCTGGGGACACTCCGAGTTCCAGTGTTCAAAGATGGCGGCGGTGTGTGGTATCTGCTCACAAGGCCACAGGATGGAGAGCCACGAGTGTGAGGTGGTAATGTGTGGGGCAATCGGAAGGGTCTGCCCCCACACCAAAATGTAGTGTCCGAACTGTGGTAGATCTCACCCAGCACAAGATGCCAGGTGCCAAGTGAAGGTCGTAGCAGTTGCGATCGCACGAGGGGTCAGGCAGTCAGCGGAAAGAATGGAAGACCCCAATGAGATGGAAATGGTTATCGAAGCGGAAACAAGTGGCACCGCCCCATCCATAGCTGTATGATGGCGGCCCCACGAGAACCCCAGAGGCTGCTGGCACTGCAGCATAACTGTGCCAGGGGTGGTCAGGTGTTGGAAGTGGTATTGGAAACGGCAGTCAGAAGAGGAGCAGATTTAGCGCTCATTCAGGAGCCAAGAGGAGGAAACGAGAAGGATGGCACATGCTCACACCCCAGCTTCACCTTCATCAAAGGGGAGCAGGGGGTGGCAGCGAAGTGTTGGATAGCAGTTAACCGGGCATCAAGGTGCCGGGTGACAGAGCTGAAAGAGATGACACAGGAGTGTGAAAACTACATGCAGGTGGTGGAGGTTGTTCCCCCAGGTGGGGAAGCAATTGTCATCGCCAATATATACGACCAACATGAGGGTAGTAAGAGCAAACGGTCTGCCCAAGAGGTCCAGTGGGGTGAGATCACCAAGCAGCGGAGGGTGATCATTGCTGGAGATATAAACACCCACAGCAAGCTGTGGAATCCCACATTGACACAAAGCAGAAACAATGTCTTCTGGGAATGGCTGATTGAAGAAGAGGACCTGATCGTATGGAACACTGGGGAAGCCACAAGAATGGGACCAGGGGCGATGAACCACTTAGTTATCGACCTTACCCTGTCCTCACCTAACATAGAGCTGAACTGGTGCCTGCTTGATGAAGAGGCAACCGGGTCAGACCACGAAGTCATCATGTGGGAGGTGCTGGGAAACCCTCACCTGAAGCCCGACATGAGTACAGAAACGACAGGATGGGACATTAGTGAATGGGATCCCACAAAAGAAAATGAGGAAGGGGAAAAGAAAAAGGCAGAAGAAAGGAAGGCAAAGGCGAGGGAGTGCTACATGGGCATGGTGGGCCAGACCCCAATCCTATCTGATGACAGCACAACCGATGATGTGGTGAAAGAGGCAGGGGCTCTGAGGGAGACGATGACCGTGACATTGGATGAACATGCAAGGAAGAAGAGGTGGTGCTCACGGTCAAAACCATGGTAGAATGCAGACCTCAGAGAGCTGAGAAAGGATCTGGGAAGAGCAAGAAGGAAATGGAGGGTGGCCAGAATGTCGCAATTTTGGAGAGGAAAGTGAGGGAAAACATTTTGAGGTGGGGAAGAGCGCTGAACTGCAGTATACAAACTTTGATGGGATATGTCAAAGATTTGTTTCGCCGTAATGGCTCTTCAGTACTATGTGCACACAGCGGGATATATACCTGGCCGTGGGTGCCGTGGTGTGTGAAAGAATCCTGCGGGGAAATGCCAAGGAGTTTTTTCCGCACTGACAGGGGATCGCTGCGACCCTGAATTTACGCGGATGCAAGCGATTTTTGGCCGCCAGTGACTCATGCCACGTCAGTGCCCAACGGGTCAGGGATCCATTTCATGCTTGTATTGGCTTCCAAGTGTACCATATTAACTCACTTAAGAGGTCCCCCCTATAAACGCCACTGCTATAGGTTGTGACGTGCTTGGGCGCGCTAGATCGCTTACGGTTAGCGTGCCGAGTGTTTTTCAGACGTCAGGTGATCAGCCTAGGAGGTATCTCAGCTCAGCTGAATAGGGGATACAGCCAGAAGTATCACCAACTACGCGGTATTTCTACAGCTTAAAAGAACAATGCAACTATCAATCATCGACAATCGAGTATCAGGTTCTGAGCTGCCAGTAGAACTCCTCACGACGATTTTCTCACAAGCTTCCTTACAGCCCACTGCTGATATGCCTCGAACCCCTGGCAACCGTTCACCAGTTAAATCCAAACAAAGGCCAGGGCCTTGAAAACACCCAATCTCTGTGGTCCCTCTCTGGGTTCCTCTGCCGACAGCCACTCCTTCCAGAGCAAAGCGGTGCAGAACAGTTGAATTTAAGCTCTGAATGTTGTCCTGGGCGGAACACGGACGGGTGGACGACCGAGATGGTGGAAAACGGAAACCTACACGTGAGGAGGTTCGAGTGCAGTTCGCACTCAAGCAAAAGAACCAGGTGGTGAAATGGAACAAGGTATTCTGCAAGATTATCAGGCAATTACTGTAAATTACTAATCATCACAGTTTTCACAGAACGAGGTATTGCTGCTTCAGGCAAATCAGCATACTGTACGTATACGGCGAAGCAACCCACGGTGGAAGGAACTTCAGAAACAACTACGTATTGCGTTTGAGGAGCGGCGAAAACTGGGACGAATTGTACATCGCAAGTGGTTTCAACGTACCTCGAAGTGGTTGTTTACAGAGATCGTTCCCTATTCAACTGTTGAATTCTGCTTTTCAAATGGCTGGTTTTCTCGGTTCCTTCACCGCAATGATATCACACTTCGAATCATCACAAACCAAGCCTCGGAAACCCCGGCACAGCACTGTGAGATGATCATCAATTTACTATGTTTCAACTGGCGGAATTCACAACTGCGAGATGGTACTGAAGACACTGTCTGTACTGTTGGCCGATATCTCACCTCAAATATCATCAATATGGATCAAACACCACTACCCTGTGTTGGAATTGCTTCTCGCCGCTCCGGTGTGGCGCGCCGACGGAAGCGACACCACAGCAACGGCGGCGGCAGCAACGCCGTGGGGAGCAACGCCATAGCAACGGCAATGGCAAGGGGATCCTGGTAATGATGGCTTGGCATTCTTCCATAGCAGCGTCTTTTGCACTCTTTCTTCTACACTCTTACATACTTCTATACAGTTGTGAATAAGATACTCATTACGTCTACCTCGAGCGATTTCATCACCTGTCAACAATCAAATCATCTCGTTCTGTCTCTATCTTTTTCTCTCTCTCTCTCTCTCTGTACTTGTGAAGACTCTCAAAAGAAAACAGTGATTGGGCAATCTTTAACAGGTTATGAGCCCGGAGCCGTAACCGCTCCGAATACCTACAAACCTCACGTCACCTTCTCAATCGTCATACTCTCGTGCAAAAAATAGCTCCTCAGGAGCCAGTGATCCACATCGATACGATCCTCATCATTAGTGAAGAATCATTCAAGTACCCGCTGGGCAACATCCGCCTTCTCGATCGTACCAACTACGCAGTCTGGAAGGAAGACTGTATGAAGGTCCTACAAGGAATAATGGCTTGGGACATCATGATGGAGAGGGAAGAAGAACCGGAAGATCCAGGAAGACGCAACGACTTCTCCAGAAACACTGTCCTGGCGCGGAAGGTGTATAAGGACTACAAGCAACGGAAATTCCAGGCCTTGGCCATCATCTATGGTTTCTGTACCAATGCTGTCAAAGTATACATCAAAGTCTCCGACATGGTCCTCAAGAATCATATCTATACGACACTCCCTCCGGCCTATGCAGTCACGATCGAGATCCTTCAATCTCGTGCAAGAGTTACAGTGCAAGAGGTTATGGATGCACTCAACGAATGCGAGATGAATCAATCGATGACAACCAAACCTGATGTGGTTTCTGAGTCTCTCTTTACTCAACAAGGAGGAAGAGGAGGATGAGGAGGACGAGGAGGCTACCAGGGATGTTATCAGGGAAATGAGTGTTTCCCGAAGCGATGGTGTGAATTGTGTAAAACAGGATCCCACACTCCCACCAACTGCTGGAGCAAGAAGAAGAACAAACGAGCCCGAGATCAGAATGACTGCTACTATTGCGGAAAAGAAGGCCATATGAAGAATGACTGCCCATCCAAAAGAGAGGGATAGGCCTTATAAGATAGCAGAGGATACAGACGCGACGGACACGATGGAAACAGACGCGAAGGAAACGGACGCGACGGACGTGAAGAAAACGGACGCGACAGTCGCGAAGGAAACAGAGGCGACGGACGCGAAAGGAGCGGACGTGACCAAGGCGGGAACGGACATTCACACAACACCACTGTTAGCCAGCAATGGCTTGCAGGCTCCACCTCCCTCCGCTCGGAGGTAATGGTAGCATCATATCGATCGGCAATGACAAACAGGACCTGGGTTATTGATTCTGGTGCGTCTCATAATTACGGCAACAATCTTCGAGAATATGGGACTTCAAATCAGGAAGAACCGGGCGAGCAGTGGAATGCTCAAGTGTGGTGTTTGACAAAGAAGAAAATGCACACACAGAAGAGCAGACGGAAGCCATTGAGTTTCCAGACACTATCGATGAAGCACAACACGAGATAGGGAATCACGTGAATGAAACGAATGATTTATATGGTCTAGAGAACATCAGTAAGTTGCAAAAAAAAAAAAAAAAAAAATCTGATTTTCTTTCGTCTTACAGTGAATTCGCTCTTTGAGCGGCAGGGCGAGGTCTGATACCTACCGAATTCAGCGAATGCTGTGCCGATGCCTGCTGAATTCAGCGAAAGCTGGGCAGATGACGGCTGTATTCAGCGAATGCTGGGCAGTGTGCCGAATTCAGCGAATAAGCTGGGCGATGTCTGCTGAATTCAGCGAAAGCTGGGCAGATGACTGCTGAATTCAGCGAATGCTGGGCAGTGTGCCGAATACAGCGAATAAGCTGGTTGATACCTGCTGAATTCAGGAAAAGCTGGGCAGATGACACCTGAATTCAGCGAATGCTGGGCAGTGTGCCGAATTCAGTGAATAAGCAGGGCGATACCTGCTGAATTCAACGAATATGCTGGGCATTACCTGCTGAAATCAGCGAATGCTGGGCAGAAGAAGTCGAGAACATCTTGCGAAAGCGATAACTTCTGGTGACTTGTATGCTGAATTCAGCGAATATGCTGGGCATTACCT
>Ga0307508_10001166_pt1 | contig 30241 bp, 25 predicted proteins | sample 9_EM_MG_FD_203089 | JGI IMG/M metagenome (GOLD analysis project Ga0307508, IMG submission 203089) | Populus trichocarpa ectomycorrhiza microbial communities from riparian zone in the Pacific Northwest, United States - 9_EM | ecosystem: Host-associated > Plants > Roots > Unclassified | place...
CTTCGCCTACACCGCGAAGGTCCCGCAATCGGCGGCCTACGACGGCACGACCGTCACCTCCCCCGACCCGATCTTCCGCAAGCTCACCGACAAGATCGACCTGCACATCGGCTACCGCGGCCACCCTGGCGCGTTCGACGTCACCGCTGAGCTGACCAACGGCAGCGGCTGGCACACCACCATGCAACTCGCCGCAACCAAAGCCTTCACCGGCATCAGGCACGACGCCACCCTGACCTTGGATCTGGACGCGATCGACAAGCGCGCCGCTGCCGCGGCCGATGCGATCGGCGTCCAGCCCGGCCCGGTAACCATCGCCGTCACGGCCCGCGTGGTGGCCGTCGGGCAAGCAGCCTTCACCGCACCGTTGTCGTTGACCCTGGCCCCGCTCCAACTGACCCTGACGAACGGCGCCGACTCGCTCTCGGTCAAGGACGCTGGCGCTAGCGCTACAGAGACCCGCGTCATGCGTGAGATCAGCATCTTCGGGCACTCGATCACGACGGCGGCCCAGGCCCGGTCATACGCCGTACTCCTGCTGCTCGCCGCCCTGGTCGGTGCCGTCGCCATCGCCCTCGCCGGGCGCCGCCACGCCCCGCTGCGCACCCGGGCCGAGATCGAGCGCCGCTACCCCCAACTCCTGGTCCCGGTCGAGCCGATGGCCAGCCCACCCGGCAAGCCCGTCGTACTCGTCGACAACTTCCCCGCCCTGTTCCGACTAGCCGAACGCTACGACCAGATAGTCCTCACCTGGTCCCGGCCCGACGGCGAAGACTTCATCGTGCGCGACGAGGGGATCACCTACCACTGCCGGATCCTCCTGGAAAACCCGCCACTGCGGAACATCGAGCACACAATCGGGCCGACGACCGCCGGTTCCCACCGCGCAACCGATGCCGCCCACGTGCCCTGATTGCGGTCAAACAGAGGGACTCCTACTACTGGGTCTACTACCGGCGGGTCGCCGCCCGGCGGGGACGGCAACGCCGCCTGCTCGCGGTCCTGCACAAGCTAACCACCGCGGTCTGGCACGTCCTACACGACAAGGTCCAACACCGCGACCTCGGCGCGGACCACTTCGACAAACGCGACCCCGAACGAGCCATACGACGCATGGTCCGCGAAGCCAACCCGTTGGGCATGACCGTCCGTTTCGTCGCCATCCCCACCGCCGCATGGACCCACAACTACACCGCTATGACCTGGACGACCTGTATCTCATGTTCGCCATAACGGTCGATTCCTACGAAGTCGGGCAGATCGCCGCATACGATGGTTCCGGTCATGGACTGGAGGTACCGCATCGGATCACCGGTGGAGGCGCAAGAACCGGCTTTGTCTTCAAGGGGGCAACAACCCGTCAGCTGACTAGATGGAACCCACCGGAGACCAATTGATCGGTCGCGCGGTCCTGCATGTCACGAAGGGGTGGCATCTGGCTGAGACCGATCCTCAGCCCGAGCGGGCTCGGCATGATTTGCTTCCTGCTCACCGGCGGCAGCGCGAACCCGACGGGAAATTCCCAGGGGACGCCGGAAGAAGAAGGTGAAGGCCATGGCGGGCCAAGGCGGCTCCTGGGCAACGGCAATGGCGGCAATCAAGGTCGCCAAACGCCTGCCACCCCTCTTGCGTGCCGTGGCTGCCATCCTTGTCGTCGTGACCGGCCTCGGCCTCGCCTTGGCCGTCTTAGGCTGGATGAAACCGGTCACGGAGGTCAAGAAGGCAAGCTCTACGCACGATCAATCGATGACTTTCGCCTACACCGCGAAGGTTCCGCGATCCGCAGCCTACGACGGGACAACCGTCACCTCCCCCGACCCGATCTTCCGCAAGCTCGCGAACAAGGTCGACCTCCAGATCGGCTACCACGGCCACCCCGGCGCGCTCGATGTCACCGCCGAGTTGACCAATGGCAGCGGATGGCACACGACCATGCAGCTCGCACCGGCCAGAAGCTTCTCCGGCGCGGACTGCGCCGCCAAGGTGACCTTGGATTTGGACGCGCTGGACGAGCGTGCCACGGCTGCGGCAACAGCGATCGGTATCCAGCCGGCTCCGGTCACGATCGCCCTGACGGCTCGCGTCGCGGCAGCCGGGAAGCCAGTATTCACTGCACCGTTGCAGCTGAGCCTGAGCCCACTTGAAATGACTCTGGGGAGCGGCGCTAGCTCATTGTCGGTCAAGGATGCTGGTGCCGACCAAGCCTCGACCCGCGTCCTGCGCGAGATCAAGGTCTTCGGCCACACCATCATGACGGCGGCCCAGGCCCGGTCATACGCCGTGCTCCTGCTGCTTGCCGGCCTGGTCGGTGCCGGAGTCATTGCGTTCGTCGCCCGTCGCGATGCCCCGCTGCGAACCCGCGCGGAGATCGAACGCCGCTACCCGCAACTGCTCGTGCCAGTCGAGGCAATGCCCAGCCCGCCCGGCAAGCCCGTCGTCACCGTGGACAACTTCCCGGCTCTCGCCAAACTCGCCGAGCGTTACGGTCAGATGATCCTCACCTGGCGACGCCCGGAGGCCGATGACTTCGTCGTGCGGGACGAGGGGATCACCTACCGCTACCGGATCCCGCTCGACGAGCCAACCCTGCAGAACGTCGACCAGGTCGACCGTCCGCCGACCGCCGGATCTCACCGCCGAACGTCCTCGTCTCAGCTGTCCTGACGGCCGATCAACATCGCCCTACCAGCCATCACTACGGAACGTGAGCCAAACTTAAGCTACCGCGATGATCTCGAAGCTCGTGGCCAAGGTCTCCGTCACCGGCATCGCCGCCGCGCTCGCACTGGCCGCCGCCCCCTCCTTCGCGGCCTCCGCGCCCACCCTCTCCGGCCCCGCGGATCGCACCGGCTACGGCACAATCACGATGACCGGGACCGCGACCCCCGGCGCGGCAGTGCACCTCTACGAGTCCGCGATCATCTTCAACGACCTCGAGCCGGCCGACGACTGGGAGCACGGCGGCGGCACGGTCACCGCGACCGCCGACACGAACGGCCACTACTCGATCACCCGCTACCTGGACACCGGGTTCTTCTTCGAGACCGAGTCCGGCGGGGTCCGGTCCAACAAGATCACCGTGCACATGCGGGTGCTGCCGACCCTCTGGCTCGACTCCCCGAGCGCCGGCTCGGTGCGCGCGCACGTCGACGCCAGCCCGAACGAGCCGACCCTCCCCGTACAGATCCAGCGGGCCGGCTCGGGCGGCGTCTGGACCACGGTCGCGAGCGGCAAGACCGACTCTGCAGGCGCGTACGTCGGCTCGGTTTCCGGTCTTGCGAAGGGCTCTTACACCTTCCGGGCCTACATCGGCGCGGATCCGGCGAACGGGATGCTCGCCAACTACTCCACCCAGCGGGCGATCACGATCGCGGGGGCCACGGCGCCGGCCGCGGGTTCCGTGCAGTTCACCCGGATTCAGTACAACTCTCCGGGCACGGACAACGGCAGCAACACGAGCCTCAACGGCGAATGGGTCCGGCTCACCAACAAGACCTCAAAAGCCATGAACCTCAAGACCTGGACCGTACGCGATGCCTCCGCGCACGTTTACACCTTCAGCGCCACCTTCAACCTGGGCGCCGGCAAGTCCGTCACCGTGCACACCGGCAAGGGCACGTCCACGTCGACGGACCGCTACTGGGGCCGCACCGGCTACGTCTGGGACAACGGCGGCGACACCGCCACGCTGCGTACCGGATCGGGTAAGACGATCGACACCTGCAAGTGGGGTGCGGGCAGCGGCGCCACCTCCTGCTGACGGGCGTTGACCCGGACCGGCAGACTATGCCGGTGAAGATTCGCCGCGAATCGCGGACCGTCCGTCGGAGGCTGGTCGAGATCGAGCGCCGCCTCACCGACGAGGACCTCGCCGACTGGGCCCTGGTGCACGCCCTGGTCCAGCTCGACTGGTACCGAGTGGCGAAACGCGACGCACGCGTACGCTATGCCCTGGCCGAGGGCGGATCGTTGCTGCTCGGCGGCGCCGCGACGGTCCTGGCCGCGCTCAGCGCACCGGCCTGGATCACCGCGACCGTGGCGGCCACGCTCACCCTGGTCGGCGGCCTGCGTCGGGTCTTCAACTGGCACGACGACTGGCTCGCCAACGCGGAGGCCTGGTCGCGCAGCGCCGCCCTGATCGCCCAGTACAGGCTGCTCGCCTCGGCGGAGCGGACCCCCGAGCGCCGGCGAGAGTTGGTCGCCGACATCGACAGCCTGGTCGTCGAGGAGACGCGCAGCTGGAGACAGCGCCGGCGAGAGCTGACCCGCCCCGACGCATCAAGCACAGCCTCCGCGTAACAGAGTCGACTCCACACCCCGCGTCGCGGGGAAGCCTGCTTTACACAGAGCAGGCCCGCATGGTCAAGGTTTGTCTCGCCCAGAGAGCATCGAGCGGCAGCGTGCCGATTTTCCGCATCTGCACAGAAGTTTTCCGTATCTCGCGGGCAGCTTTTCCACGTTCTGACGACTGATCGTCCCCGCTTCCCCGCGCCCAGACTCAACCCCTGGTCGCGGTCCGGGCCGGCGGCCGGGTCCCGGGCCAGAGGGCGCCTGATCCCGATAGGTTCCATCTTCGCGGCTCCGCGCCATGCGGTCGCGGCCGCCGCAAAGGTGTCGAGCTGGGGTCGGCCGGACGGATTTTCTCTACACGATCGAAGCCTTGACCCGCACGCGTGGACGAAATGTGCGGCTTTGGACCCGGGTTGTATCCGGATGGCGGACGGATCGCTCAGTATCTGAGCCGCCGCCTACGATCCGGGACGGGCGCCCACGATCCGAGAGCCACTCCTTCGGCGGGTTCCACTTCGGGCCGCCACCGGACGCGATCGAGCGAGACCCTGATCCGCTGTTGCTCAGCTGGGTCGCGAACAACTATTGGGACACGAACTTCCCCGAAGTCCAGAACGGTCCGGTCAAGCTGCGGTACGGCCTGCTGACGCTCGCCGAGCCCGACCCAGCCGAGATCGCCGCACAGGCCGCGAAACTGCGAAACCCCGTACTCGCGTGGCCGGTGACAACCGGCGGCCGCAAGCCGTCCGCCGGCCGCCTGTGAACGTCCTGGCTAGAGGGTCACGGAGATGCCGATCACCGGCGCCTTCCGGAGGCGGAAGGTCTTCGACAGCCAGTTGCCGACGCGGGAGAGCAGGTACTTGCGAGCCACGATCGCCCGGGCCGTGTTCGTCCCGGCGTCGTCGAGGATCTGGGCGGTGCCCTCCGCCGTCGGGGCGTCCTCGGCGATGCGACCACGAACGTCGCAGACCGTGACGCGGACCCGGCTGTCGCGGCTGATCCGCTTCACCTTCCAGGCGTCGGCGTCGGACACGATGTACATCCGGCCGTCGCTCGTCGCCTGCCAAACCGGGGTCGCCACGGCGGTGCCGTCCTTGCGGTACGTGGTCAAGCTGACGTACTTACTACGCGCGATCTCCTCCGGCACTGACATGGATCAACGGTAGCGCCCCTGGACGTGGAACCGGGCGGTTAGCGGCCCCGTCAGACCCATTGTTTCCTCGGGGAAAGGGTCGCCATGAGACGCCGATTGCCGATGCTGGGTGTGCCGATGCTCCTGCTGGTCATGGGCCTGGGCGCCTGCGCACGCCAGCCCATGTACGACGGACCGGAAGCCGGGACGAGCACGTCGCCGCCGTCCGCCGAGTGCGACGCCACGAGTACGCCGTCACCCCCCGCCGTCTCCGACGTACCGACCACGGACACCAGCTTCTTCACCCAGCAGAGCCGCCTCGACGACATGGCCACCAAGGTCACCGGGATAGGCGCGCGCTATCCCCAGGTCTTCGCCGGCGTAGAACTCGCGCCCGACCACTCGAGGATCATCATCTTCCGCATCCCGTCCGCATCGTTCGACGCCGCCGTACGAGCCGCCCTGCCCGGCGACCCCGTCAGCATCGACGACGCCCCGCACTCCGCCCGCGAGCTCAACAAACTGCTCAACCGGGTAACCGCCGACGCGACCTACTGGAAGAGTCACGGCGTTCCCCTCTACTGGATGTCGCCCCAGGTCGACGGCAGCTGCCTCCAGATCGCCACGTCCGACCCGCTACACGCCAGGCCCCTCTTCCGCCTCCGCTACGGCCCAGCCCCGATCGAGCTGATCCACGGCGAGCAGGGCGTCGCCTACTGACCAACCAGCCGGCCAAGCCTGTTCACCCGGCGGTGAGCGCCGTGAAGGTGATGCTTCCGTCGGTCCGAAACAACCTCACCGATCTGCGTCGAGCACTCACCGATGCGGACACCTGGGGGCTGCCGGCCAACCACATCGTCGAATTTCCCGACGAGACTGACCCGCAGGCCATCATCGATGCGCTGCGTGCGGCGGCGATCGCGACCAAGCCCGACGGGCTGCTGCTCTATTACTACGCCGGACACGGCCTCATCAACGCCGGCGATCTGATGCTCAGCCTCCCCGGCACCGACCCGCGGCACCCGGACGAGAAGACTCTTGCGTACGCCAAGCTGCGCGAGGCCACCGGGGAGAGTGGCACCGAACGCCGGCTGATCATTATCGACTGCTGTCTAGTGCGGTGTCCATTGGCGTTCACCGGGTGGGTTCCGGTGGCGTTGTGGATCCTCGTTCACCGGGGTGAACGAGCGACTCCTCACCCGGGGGTGGGGCGGGCCTCCGCCGGCCAACAGACCCTGTCGTGGCCGTCCGGGGTGGGCGGCGGCGTGGGTCACGCCGTGCGCGGGTGGCACCGGGTAGGTGTCGTCCGGCTCGACGGTGCGTGACCACCCCACCCATCGTGGGTGGAGCGGTGGTGACGCCGCCTGGGGTGCGGGTGGCGATGGTGAACGCCGCGGCAACATCACGATGCCCGACGAACTGGCAGTGCGGGCAGGTCATCACCCTGCCCCGCGGCTTGCTGATCCTCTTGTGGCAGCCGGGGCAGGTCGACGAGGTGCCGCGTTCGTCAACCAGACACACCCGAATCCCGGCCAGAGCAGCCTTGTCCTGCAGGATGCGCAGGGTGCGGCCGATCTGCCACTGCCGCAGCCGCAGGTTGTGCCGCCGTCCGGCCGGCTTGTCCAGCACCCCGCGGGGGTCTCCGACGGTGAGCGTGCCGATGCGTCGGTCGACGGCCCAGTCGATCACGGTGGTGGTGGCTTCGTGTAGGGCTTGCCGGATACGGCGGTGGTGGCGGCCTTCGACCAGTCGGGCTCGGCGCCGGGTTTTCCGCCAGCGTCGGGACCCGTGTTCGCCGCGGCTGGGTGCCCGGTGGGCGGTGGCCCGGCGGCGGGTTTTCGTGTCGGCCAGGTGCATACGGTGTTCGGCGCGGATCGCCCGCCCGGATACCAGCAAAGCGTCACCGTGCGGGCCGGCGACGGCGTACGGGTGGATGATCCCCAGATCGACCCCGGCGGCCCGGCTGGGATCGGGTTGCTGTCCGGCGGGGTAGGCGGCGACCGGTAGTTCGGCGGTGACATCCACCCAGAGCCGGCCGTCGGCGTACAGCAAGGTCACCGCCCGTACCGTTTGCGGTGGGTAGGGGACCGGCCGATCCAGCCGGATCAGCAGTGGTGGGCATCCCCGGGCTGTGGGTAGCCGGACGGTGCGGTCGGTCAGGGTGAACGTGGCGTGATACCAGCGGGCTGGCATCAACGAGCGTCGCCGTCGTGGATAGCGGACCTCGAGCGCTCCGGCTTTGCGGCGGGCCGCGGCGGCAAACCAGGCGTCGGAGTAGCGGCGTAGCACCGAGCGGGCGCCGGTGCTGTCCAATTCGCCGAACGTGCCGGGCCCGGACTCGGCCAGCAGGCGGCACAGCTGTTGGTATCCGGCGACGGGTTGGTCGCCGCGATGTCGCCGCCACCCGTTGATCTCCAACACACACGCCCACACGTCACCAGCGGCGCGCAGCAAACCGAAACAGCGTTCCCGCTGGGCGCAGGTCAGACGCAACCCGATCCGGGCGGTGCGGTGCACCACCGGGCCGGCACCTACGTCACGACGTCTAGGCATACGACCAGTATGCCATCAGGGCTAGGCGCACGACAAGTGCTAATGAACCCGCGAAGCCAGCCCGACATCGCCAGCCCGGCCGACTAGAACGGTAGCCATGAACATTCGCCAACCCGGCGAAGGTTGAAGGTCACCGCACTAGCCGGTCGTGGCGGGCGCGAGGTGGTGTCGGCCGCGGACGCCGCGAGCCGGCTCGAACACCACGACACCGAGGACCTCTGCCTGTGGGCGGCGGTGGGCGCCAACCAGGCGGCCACTGCTCCGGAGGGGGAGCGCAACACGGCCTTCACCGGCGCACTGCTCGAAATCCTCAGCGCCGGCTCAAGGCTCAGCGCACCTGTGCTGACGCTCCAGGCGATCGCCGACGAGGTGAAGGGACGGCTGACGAACAGTGGTTACCAGCGACCGGAGCTGCGCCTGAGCAACTCCGGCGGAGGTATCCCGCTTGCGCGCAACGTTCGGTTCAATCGGCGATACCTGGCCGGGTGTGTGCTGGGCGCGGCCAGGAACGTCACCGACCCGGAGTTGCGTGGCATTCGGATGCTCGTCCTGCGGCACGACGACACGGGCGCGATCGGCGTGCGGCTGAACCGGCCCGGCGATGAGCTGGACGCATCGATGGGGCATTGGCTGCCAAAGGTCACGGCGCCGAATCGGTTGTTCGACGGTGGCCCGCTGGCCCGGGACGGTTTCATCGCGGTGGTCCGGATCAAGCCCGGGGTCAAGAAGCCGATCCGGTTCACTGAGATCACAGACAACCTCGGCTCGCTTCAGCTCAGCGATGCCCAACCCGAGATACGCCAGCGCGTGGCCGACATGCGGATCTTCCGCGGCTACCTGGGTTGGGGTCCCGGCGGTCTGGAACGGCTGATCCAGAAGGGCGAGCTGAGCGTGGCCGATATCTCCGCGGCCCGGGCGACGTTCGCGAGGGGGGTTGGGTGACCGAGGATGCCGCGTCCGAGCTGATCACACGGCTGAAGAACCTGGACGACCGAGGCGAGAGCGTCACGCTCGTCGTCGGCTCGGGACTCGACGATCAGCACATTCCTCGAGTGGGCGATTTCATCAAGCTGGCGAACCGCTTCGCTGAGGGGCGCAACGACGACGGGGATCTCCGGCGGGATCTTGCGCAGGCCGTCAAGGACTGCGCCGACCGGTCGCCCGGCGCGCTCTATCCGGAATACCGGAGGGTGTTGAGCGGCTGGCTGTCGGCAGACGAGTTCGACGCGATCGCCCAGCAGGCGGTCCTGCTGCAGTACCGGCCGCAGGACCCGCACGCCACGGCACTGGGCCGACGGGGCTTCTGGCAGCCGATGACGTACAAGGTCGGTGAGGACCTGGAGAGCGACGGCAAGTCGTGGCGGATGCCAGGTTCGGTGCGGGCGCTCGGAGCGCTGCTGGTCACCCGCCCGGAGCTGTTCGGCCGGCGCATCCTGACGACGAACATCGATCCTCTGCTGGAGATCGCGATCCGCCGCGCGGGCGGTCGTGCGGAAACCCGCCTGGTCGGTGACGACGGCACCCCTCCCGACGACGGCACGGTGCTAGTCCATCACCTGCACGGCTACTGGCGTCCGTTGCCGTTGTCGGCTGCGGCGAATCTCAGCCATGTTCTCGACGGGGACGTTACCCGCTTGATCGGCCAGTCAGTGTCCGCCCTACTGGACGGGGAGCTGGTGTTTGTGCTCGGCGCGGGCGACCGGTTGGGCACCATCCAGGCGGCGATCGAGGCAATGCCCCAGGCGGCGCCGGTGATCTGGTATTCGCATGGTCAGAGCACGCGCTCTCGTGCGGGCGGCGTTCCGGCTCGGCCAACTCGCGGCCGGCAGCAGCGGTCTGAACGCGCACGTCGTCTGGCCCCGGCTGGCGGACGCCGCGCACAGCGTCGGGCTCGGCGACCAGGAGGCCCGGCGCACCATCGCCTCGGGTGGCGAGCCGGGCTACGCCATCCGCGCACCCCGGCCACCCCACGGCGCAGGCTGCGGCGATGAGCCGATGACCGGTGACGGCCGGGACCCATGCAGCCGGTTCCCGGCCGTCGCCCACCACCGACCACGCGGCAGGCGCCGTCGAGCGGCGGGCGCGGCCAGTTGCAGGGGCCTCCGGTGCGCCGTGCGCGATCTATGATGACCGGCATCGTGACCGATCCAACAGCGGCGCCGCGCCGCTGAGACTCCCGTTGACGGCGGTCACGTCGTCGTTGCCCTTGAACCAGCCGACGAGAGGGTTCCGGACCGCATGTCGATCTACGCTGTCTTCCTCGACGGGTGGGACCACAGCAGCACCTGGGGCTGGGATGACGGGATGGGTTGCTTCTACGCGCAGCTGACCCGCAACGGTGAATCGGACGCGGACGGTCCGGGTATCTGGATCACGCCGCCGACCTGGCCACAAGCCAGGACGGCGACGCAGCTCGCCACGTTCATCGCCGTAGCGACCGGCACCGACCTGGACGCGGTGCAGGTCGCGATGAACGAGGGCCTCGGCGGCGACAGCAACAACCACCCGCACCGGGTCAGGCTCACCGCCGATGACGGTGCCGGGCCAGACGGTGGTGCCGGTCGTCGCCGCGCCCCCAGCGCCGACCTTCGCGGTGGTGTTGACCTGGGAGAGCGTCAGGATGCGCAGCACCCGGTCGCGAAGGTGGTCGCCGACGTCGCGGTGACGGAGGCGGACCGCATGATGCGCGAGTCCGGGATGATGCCGCCGCCGACCGCCCACATGTTCATGGAGGACCAGGACCCGGGCTACGCCGGGTACGTGACGACCCGCCCGTTCACCCGGGGTACCGACGCGGCGCAGGCGATCAGCCGGCTCGGTGAGCTGCCCTCCGCCCTGTACGTCACGCGCCTTCTGCTGATCTGGGAGCACGCCGACCTGTACACCGCGCTGGACATGCCGGGCGCCCCGTACCCCACCGCCCTGGTCACACTCGAAGCAACATTCACCACGCATACCCTGACCTGGCGGCCGTTCACGATCACGTGGGGCCCGATCGGCACGCTCGACTTTCCCACCATCATCCCCACCTGGCTGCCGCCGACCACGCACCGCGACGCGCAGCTGCCGGGACCGATCCGCGTCGCGATCGACCGCTGGCGGCAGCTGGGCGACGGCGACATCGAGCCGGTCATCGCCGCGCTGCACGGCGACCAGTTCCAGGTCAGCCTCATCGCGCCGTCCTGAACCGCAACCCGGGGCGCCACCCTATGGGCGCTCATCGGTGTTCCTGACCAGCGGCGCGGTCAGTGCGCCGACAGCCCGAATGCCCTGCTGGTCCGAGCAGCCGCAGCGGGAGCGCGCGCCGCCTGCCTCCGGTGATCTCTCGCCTCGTCCGTGGTGGCGATGCCGGCTGCTCGGGGTGCGCTGGCGAGCCGTGCTGACGGCCTGGTGGTCCGGGTTGGTGGCGTGGCGCCGCTGCTGAGGCCCTGGAGGTCGGCCCACCTGGGCCGGGGCCGCTAAGCCCTCCGCCGAACAACTTCGCGACCCACGTCTCGCTGCGCTCGACCGCGAAGTCCTACTCCCCGGCTTGCAACCCAGGCCCCCGGGCGGGCTCTGACCGGTCCGTCAGCGCGACACCCCGGACCGCCCGGCCACCCATGGCCGAGAGCGAGACTGAGCCCGCCTTCTGACCGGCCTCGCCGGGTCGCCCCGCGGCGGCCCGGCGCCCGGTCCCGCCCACCTCGTTCTCGTCTTGCCAACCCAGTCCAGAGCTACGCGTTGGTGCTCGTATCGTCGCTGTCATCTTGTCCGCAGGAGTCCACTTGACGGGTCGCAGCGATTAGCGTGGTTCAACCTCGACGGCGACAGCGTCGTGCGGTACATGGAAGTACTCGAGAAAGTTCCGCACGAACGTTTGGGTTTGCGTGGACAGCGGCGGTCGCTGTTCGGCGGCTTTGGCAGCGTATTCCGTGAGAATCGGTAGCGCCTCGCTCATACGTCCCTTGAGCGCGAGAGCGATGGCCAAGTGCTGGTTGAGCGCCGGATACCGCTTGATGGACAGCAGGTGCTCGATGCAGGCGTCCAACGTGGGGAACCTGCGGAGAAAAGGCAAACCGTACGCGTTCACATCATCAAACAGGGCGGCGCAGGCTTCTTCTATCCCAGACTTATCGAGTGCACCCCAGCGTGTCATCGGTGCGAGTTCGTTTCCGGTCTCGGGCATGAGGTGTTGCAGTGTGTCGCCGACAATCGCCGTGTTCGCACTGCTGGTCCTGAGTCCCAGGAAACGGCGATTAAGGATGCTGGTCTCCTCGTGGACGACACCGACGGTGGGATCGTTCGAGAACCGGTACCCATGCACACCGAGGTTTGCCGCGAAGCTGAAGACCAATTCGGAAGCTTCCCGTTTGTTGAACGCGATCACGTCAAACTCGTCCGAAGGTTCGAGCTCCCACCCGACAGCGCTGAACTGCTCGACGAGCAGCGTTCGAATCAGTTTGGTCAACTGCATGACGGGCAGTCCCAGAGATCGAAGACGACGTGCATGTGTACACGGTCCCCCTTCGCGAAACCAACGCGTGCGAGTCTGGTGGTGTCGAGGATGGCGCCTTGGGCCCCGTCCAGTTCGGGGTAGCCGACCTGCTGGTTGGGGGTGATAGTGGCCCCCTTGCCGGTCTTGGCCTCGACGGCGATCCAGTTTCCCTCGGCGTCTTGGGCCACGAAGTCGGCGATGAACACCTTGCCGGCACTGTTGACGAACCGCACCTGCGTGATGATCCTGACGTATCCGACCTTCACCAGTCGAAGGCGGGTCGCTGCCTCGCCCATCGCGCCGTGCGGAAGCCCGGTGATCGGGCATTCCCCGACGTTGTGAACGAGGACCCCGTCGTTGCCTGCCGCCACGAAGAAGGTGTGCGTCTGTTCAACGACCAGGTCATACATGTCGGCTGGCGCAAAGCGTGAGGTTACCGACTCTACCGTCACAAGGGCATCGTCGTCGGTGCGCAGGCGATCACCGGCGTGCAGGTCGACCGCGTCGGTCCAGCCATGTGTGGCCTGGTTCCAGAACGGGTGGTGCTGCGTGGTGTAGAAGAGGTACGGTCGGCCGTCCGGTCCCTCGACGGTGACATCGGCGAGGTCCTCGTCCCGGTTGTGCAGGACGACGCCGACCTTGCTTCTGACCTGCTGTCCGGTGTGAGTGTCGAGGCTCTCAACCCAGTCGCCGGCGTGTACCTGCTCGATCGGCTGACGGGTTCCGCCGTCCATCACCACCAAGGTGCCGGCGGCGAAGCTGTGCACCGACGCGACCGACACGCATTTCTGGGCCAACGTGTCGGCGAGGTCCTCGTCGAGCGCCGCGGTGAGCGACGACTCGAGCTTGGCGGCACGGATAGCGGCGTAGGCCTCTTCGAGCCCATCACCGGTGAGCATCGCGATGCGAACCGCGCGGATAAGTCCGGCCGCCTTGCCGATCCCGAAGGGGATCACGATGGTGCCCAGCGCCCAGGCGCAAGCCGTGACCTGTTCCGATCCTTTCCTGGTGACGCAGTTGACATAGTCGGCGATCAGGGCCTTCCCCAGCTGGGGGAGGATTTCCTTGGCCGCGTCAGCCAGCAGGATGTCGGTCGTTTCGTCGTGGCTGATATCGACCGGTACCGAGCCGAGGTCGTCCTTCGTGAAATGCCCGGTGCAGGTTTGCGACGGGTCCGCGCAGGTCCATTCCTGCAGCTCAAGGGTGCCGGTGAGGTGGTGGTGGCTGCTGAGCCGGCAATGCGTCAAGTTGTACCGGATGTCGTGATCGAAGATGCCGAGACAATCACCGCGGGTCGCGTCGTCTTTGACGTGGGGAATCACCGCAAGCCCGGGAATGTCGGTGATGCCGTCGGTGCCTAGCGCCTTGTTCTGTTCGTCGACGGCGGCGACGATCTCAGCGTTCGCGGCGGCGTCTTGGGCAGCCTTCGCGTCCAGGTCGGCCCGTGCGGCGGCAGCTTCCGCCTTCTTCGCGTCCTCCTTGGCCCGGTCCGCGGCCACTTGAGCCGCCGCGGCCTGCTGGTCGGCTTGGTCGGCGGCGGCGTGGGCCGAGGCGGCGTCACGTTCCGCGTCGGTCGCCGCGCTATTGGCTGCCTGGGCGTCCGCCTGCGCGGCGCTGGCATCGTCCGCGGCCGCTGCGGCGTCCTGCTGCGCCTGGGCGTTATATTTCGCGGCGTCAGCGGCCGCTTTGAGGGCGGCTGCCATCTCGATGGCAGCCTGCGCCGCGGACTGCTTGGCCGCCTTGACGGAGGCTGCGGTCGCGGCAGCGTCCGCGGCGGCGTTGGCCGCAGCCGTGGCGGCGTCCTTGGCGTCAGCGGCCGCCTGATCCGCGGCCTTCTTCGCTGCTGCGGCGGCCTTCGCCGCCTGGGCCGAAGCGGCCTCGGCGACCGCCGCCTGCTGCTGAGCGTACGACAAGGCGTCCTGCCCCACCAGCACCGTCAGCCCTGCCGACACGTCGTTCTGCCGGTATGGGCTGGCCGCCGCGATAGCGGTGTTCGCCGGGTCGGCGACGGCGATGGCGGCATCTCGAGCGCCGAGCGCGTTCTGCCCGGCCGCGAACGCCCATCCGGCTGCGGTCGCCGCGGCGGTCTGCGCGGCGCCGGCCTCGGCGGCGGCAGCAGCAGCCTGGTCCCGAGCCTGCTGGGCGGCGCCGCTGGCGGTCTTGAGGTCGTCCTCGGCGTTCTGGACGTTGACCGCCGCCCGCTGCGACGCGGCGACCGCATCGGCCGCGGCGGCGTGGGCATCCGCGGACAACGCCTTGGTGGCACCGGCGTCGGCGGTAGCGGCGGTCGAGGCGGCCTGGCTGCGGGCTGCCGCGCCCTGCGCCTGCGTCGCTGCCGCCCGCGCGGCGACCGCGGCCTGGCTGGCCTGATCGGCGGCGGTGTGGGCGTTCGCGGCAGCCGTGGCGGCGTCGTCCGCGTCGGCTTGGGCGGCTTCGGCGGCGTCGCTGGACGCTTCCGCGGCGGCGTCCGAGTCGGCCGCGGCCTGGTTGGCCTGGGCGGTCTCGGCACGCGCGGCCATCGCGTCCTTGAACTTGTCCGCCGCGATCGCCTGCTGCCGCAACCTGCCTGCCTGCTGCTCGGCCTGTTCCGCGTCGTACAGCCGGTCACCGGCGGTGTTGGCGTCGGCCTCAGCCTGCTGCCGCTTGGTCGCCGCGACCGACTCCTGCTGCTGGGCCTGCTGATCGGCCGCCTGCGCCGCGGCTCGCTGCTTGTCGGCGCGCTGACGCGCGCCGGCCGCGTTGGCGCGTTCCTTGTCGGCGACCAGCCGCTTCGCATGCGCGTCGTCCGCCTTGACCTTCGCGTCCGCCGCGTCCTGTTCCGCCCGCAACCGGGCAGCGTGCGCGTCGGTCACCGCCTTCGCGGCACTCGCCGCCTGGTTCGCGGCGTCGGCGGCCGCCAGATGCGCGACGCCTGCGGCGTACTGGGCGGCCTGCTTGCGATACTGCGCTTGCAGAGCATGCTGTTGCGCCGTGGCCGCAGCGTACAGCGCCTGACTGGTGGCAACCGTCGCCTGAGCGGCCGCCAGGGCGGCTCGAGCGGTGGTAGCGGTCGCCTTGGTCGCCGCGATCATCGCCTTCGTGACCGTGGCAGACTGCTGCGCGTACGCCAGACCACGACCGACCGGCAGATGCGCGGCCGCCGCCACCTGCTGCGCTTGCGTCACGGCAGTGTCGACCGTGGGTCCCTGGGCGGTCGCGTTCGTGACCGCCGTGTCCGCCTTCGGAATCTGCACATTGATCGCGTTCTTCGCGGCCGTCAGCGCGTTCGCGAGCTTCGTCTTCTGAGCCGCAGTCAGAGTCTTGTCTTTCGACCATCCCAGCAGCGTTGACGCCACCCACGACTGGCCGAGGGACTCATTCATCGCGGCAACGCCGTTGCTCATCTGTGTCCAGGTGTTGCCGTGCGCTGCGGCGATCTGGTTCCGCTGGCCGGCCTGCCCGTCGAGCTCAACCTGCCACTCCGACTGGGCGGCCGCCACCACCTCACCCAAGACGTGATAAGGGTCCGGCGGATTCGTCGGATCGCACGACGCCCACCGGGTCTTCAGCGACTCGACCTCCTGCCGGAACTCCGCAGACCCCGGCGTCGGCGCCACCGTCGGGAAACCGCCGAACTCCAGGAACATACGCGCGTCGTCAGCCGACATGTGGCCAGTGATCGCATCCGGAGCGTCGGACAGTTTGGTGCCAGGCGGCGCCCCGAACGTCTGCATGACCTGGTCGAACCACTTACCCCACGCGATCAGGTACTCGTCGCTGTCCTGCTTCTGCTTAACGATCTGCATGACCCGGTCCCTGGCCTCTTGGCTGGCCCGGGGCACCAGGTCATCGCCAAGTGGGTCAGAAAAGTGCAGCGTCTCCCACATGAACGAGTGGGTCGCGCTCCCGAAGTCCGGAGTAGACGCGTCGTCCATCCAGCTGAAGCCCACCACCCCGTTGACCTGTGCATCCCACCGCGCGCGCTGCGCCTTCGCAGCCGGGTCCTCCAGCGGATACGCGGCCTCATCCTGCGAGGCGGCCAACCCGACTGGACTCTTCCCAGTGGTTGTCGCAGTCAGGGCATGCCGCCGGTCGGCGTCCGTGCCGGCCAGCGCCGCCACGGCGACCGATCGCATACTCGGGCCGCCCGCCTGAACCACGTATCCGAGACGGCACCGATCTGCGCGGGCCAGTTCACCGGTCTCGTCGCTCGGCACCTCGTTTGTCCAGGCCGGCACGACGGGCAGGTACACCATCCGGTGATCAGCGTTCGACCACACATTCCAGGACGGCCACCGATCCCACACCAACTGCGGGCGAGTGTCCGCGGCCGCCGCCTCCGCTGGGCGCACGAAAGCAGCCGACGACATGACGAGCGACAACACCAACGCCCCGGCCGCCCACAGAAGCAACCGTGACCCGACGTTCCGTCCGCGCGCCCGCAGCCGACCACGCTTATCAGACCTGAGCAACTACCCGCACCGCCTTCAACCTCGACAGACCAACCAGAGCCGGGGAAGTGGTGCAAGCCGCAAAACCAACCAATGTCCCCGACGGCACCGTCGAAGGCATCACCGCGTCGCACGACACGATCTCCGGTCCGCGCTCGGCAAACCAGAGAAAACAACACGATCGTCCAGAGAGGCTCCGCCCCCGAATCGGCAGCCGCCCATACCCAACTACACCGACACGACCATGGTCAATGGATGATCGCCAATGCCGCCTGTGACCTTGCCCATACACTCCGCCTCGCCAGTATCACGGAACGTGACGACCTCGGCTGAGGCACGCCGGCGACGCACCATGCCCATACCAGCAGACCAAACCTCGAATGGCAGCCCGCCCATCACCGTCGAACACGGCCCGCACGGACAGCGCTCGGCGCAAGCAGCGGCTCGGGCCACCACGGCGGTGCGAGCACGATCTGACGCGCCTCGCCATACCCGCCCTCCACCCTCCGATCGCGCTCGGCACCAGGTACCGGCTCGCCCAGCCGTTCACCGGCCTGCCGCTGCCACCCATCCCGGCGGTGCTGCGGCGCCTCGTCGCCCCACCCGCCCGGCAACCGACCGTGGTGCCGGTCGAGGTCGTCGACGCCGACCGGTACGACCAAGCCGCGCTGACCGGGGAGATCCAGCGGATCCGCGCCGCACCGCGACCCACCTATACCGGCGGGCAACGCAGCACCAGGGGTGGCCGTAACGACGCCTAGTCCGGGCGGCGTTCCGGCTCGGGCAACTCGCCGACACGCGTGACCTTGACGAACACGCCGTCTGGCGCCGGCTCACTGAGGCCGCCACCAGCGTCGGCCCGCCCGCGGTCGAAGCCCGCCGGACGATCGCCTCCGGCTGGCCCGCCGGACGGCGCAACCCCCGCACGCCCACCCGCCGCGTGCACCGGCTCCGCCAGTGAACGCTGACGCAAGTCGCCGCCGGGAATCGGTACGGCCGGTCCCGGCTGACCCCGGGCAGTCGGTGGCCGGCGCGCTCGTCATCGCCGTCCGCTACGCCAGCCGGGGCCTCTTATTGCGGATCAAGGCTTGCGGCCCACCGCGCAGTACACGTCGAGGGCCTCCGGTTCTGTTCCGGGCTGCGGCCGCCACTGTGAGGTCGGCACCACACCAGGCTCAAGAAGTTCCAGGCCCTGGAAATAGCCGCCGATTTCTTCGGGCGTCCGCAGGTTGTACGGGTGGCCGCCTTCTTTGGCGACCCGCTGACTCTCCACACTCTGCGCACTGGTATTCGTCCCGTCGCTCACCGCCAGGTAGCTCCCTGACGGCACGGCGGCGAGCAGCCGCGCGACGATCGAGCGGGCCTCAGCGTAGTCGGCGACGTTGCCCAGGATGCCGATCATGGTCAACGCCACCGGCTTGCTGAAGTCGAGCGTTTGGGCGGCCTCGCTTAGGATCCGCTCCGGATCCTCCACGTTGGAGTCGACATACGCGGTCTTGCCCTCGGACGAACTCGTCAGCAGCGCGCGGGCGTGTACCAGCACGAGCGGATCGTTGTCGACGTAGACGATCCGCGACGCCGGCGCCACCTGCTGCGCGACCTCGTGGGTGTTGTCCGCCGTCGGGAGACCGGTACCGATGTCCAGGAACTGCCGGATGCCCTCAGCGGCGAAGAGCGTGACCGCCTGGATGAGGAACCTCCGCTGGGCGAGGGCGACCGCCCCGATCGCCGGGTTCGCCGCAAGGAGGGCCTCGCCCAACTCCCGGTCGACGGCGAAGTTGTCCTTGCCCCCCAACAGGTAGTTCCACACCCGCGCACTACTCGGCCGGCTGGTATCGATGTTGGGATCGGTCATCAAGAACCCCTTCGATGAGTCGGCCGTCATACAGCGATCCTAGGCAATGCCGCCCCACCCCGGCGAACGACAACGGATCGTCCGATGGCGGGCGGACACCGGCGAGTCCCGGTTGCCCCGTCCCGGCGGGCCATTGCATGCCCGCCCGCAGTGACAGTAGCGGTACCACGGATGCGCGTAGGCGAACACGGGGGCGAGCGTGCGCGCTGTCCGCGAGTCACTCGGCGTCGGCACGATCGTTGGCCTTCCCCGAGGTCGGTGTTGGGGTTTCCGGCTGGCCTGGTGTGCCGGGCCGTGTCGGCGCCGTCAGGCGCGACCCGCGACCCGGGCCGTGGCTACTGTGGAGGGATGCTGGTCTGGGTGGCGTCTTTTCCGCGGTCGGGCAACACATTCCTGCGGATCCTGCTGCACCGCTGCTACGGCCTGCACACCTCGACGGTGTACGACGTCGACGGGGTAGCCGAGCGCCTCGGCACCGGCCTGGTGGGTTTCACCGCGCGCACGATGTCGTTCGCGCAGATGCGCGCCGCGCCGCAGGTGTTTCTGGTCAAGACCCACCGTCAGCGCGACGGTGACGTACGCGACGAGGATCCGGCGATCTGCCTGGTCCGCGACGGCCGCGATGCCGTGGTGTCCTGGGCGCGGCAGGCCAGCGAGCACGACCCGGCCAGCTACGAGACCCGGCTCCGCACGATAATCACCCGCACCGGCGCCGTAGGCACCGGCGGTTGGGGCGGAAACGTGCTCAGCTGGCTGCGGCCGGCGCTCGGGCACCGGCCCGTGCTGACCTACACGCAGCTCACCGCGACGCCGGAGGCGGCCACGCGCCGGGTGATGGCCGCCGTCGCCCCGGACAGGCAGCCCCTGCCGCAGGCCACGGCGCCGAGCTTCGCCGAGCTGCACGCGATCGACGGACGGTTCTTCTGCCGCGGCACCGCCGGCAGTCACCGCGACGAGATGCCGGACGACCTGCACGAGCTGTTCTGGGTCCAGCCGGACAACGCCGCGGCGATGCGGCTGCTCGGCCTCCCGCGCTGAGCACGCCGGCAGCCGCACGAGATCGTCCCGGCAGGCGGCGTCCGCCGGCGCCTGATCCCTTTCGCGAGCGCGCGCGACGGCGGCGCCGGTGATGTCGGCGGCATAGCCGGTGGCTTTCTGCGGTATCCGAGGCGGCACCTACCCGGTGACGGCCTTGGCGGGCCGGGCCGGTTGCCCGTGGCGCCGTCGCTGCGGCCCAACAGGTCAGCCCACCCGGGCCGGAGCCGCTAAGCCCACCTCCTTCCGAAGATCTCGGCAACCGTGTCTCGCTGCTCTCGACGCCGAGATCTTCTCCCCCCCGGATGGGCTTGCAGCCCCGGGCTCCGGGCGCGCTCTGACCGGTCCGTCAACGCGACACCCCGGAACGACCCCGGCCACCGGCCGAACCTTCCGGATGATGCCGCACCGCACGTACCGCGAGGAGCCCGTCATGCAGTTCGACCTCACCATCGAGGGCAACGTCGCCGAAGCCCCCGAGCTTCGGTTCACCCCGTCCGGCAAGGCCCTGTGCAAGTTCCGGCTCGGGCACAACACCCGCCGGCGCACCACCGCCGGCGAGTGGGTCGACGGCCCCACCGTCTGGTTTACCGTCGCCGTCTGGGAGGCGCTCGCCGAGCGGGTCGCCGAGAGCATCCGCAGGGGCGACACCGTGATCGTCAACGCCCGCAAACGACCTGTCGGTGTTCGCGTACATCAACAAGAGCACCGAGAAGGCCGCCGGGGAGCTGCAGATCACCGCCGCGAACGTCGCGCTCAGCCTCCGCTTCGCCGAGGCCGCCTCCCACCGCAAGCCCAAGCCGGCCGCCGACTTCGACGACCCGTGGGCCGGGCGCAACGCCGACCGCGAGCCCGAGCCCGTCGGCTGACCCTGGCACGGTTGGGCCGGACCCCAGTGTCCGGCCCAACCCGCCCACTTGCCCTGTCCGGTCCACCCTTTTCGCCAGCTTGGAGCACTCACATGTCGCTGTTCTGCGTCCTGGTCGAAGGACGTCTCACCGCCTCCCCGACTACCGGCCACACCCGTGACGGCCGCGAGTTCGTGCAGTTCCCGATCGTGCACCGCGACCGCTACCGCGACCACACCGGCACGTGGGTCGACATGAAGGCCATGTTCTTCGAGGTCCTGTGCTGGGGCGAGCTCGCGAGCCGCGCACGGAACCTGGTCCGCGGCGACCAGGTCGTCGTCGAGGCGGGCCAACTGCTGCCGTACTTCAACGACTCCGACCTGCCGGTGCTGAAGATGCACGCCCGCAACCTGTCGGTCTCCATGCGCTTCACCGACGCGCACGCCGGCCTCCCAGTCCGGCAGCGCCGCGCAGACCTGGTGGTCACCGCCGACGGCGAACGCTACGCCGCCGACGCCTACCCCGAGACGGTCACCGACCGCGAACTGGTCCACCACACCCGCTGACCGCCCGTGCCGGACCGGGCACCTCGACGCCGGCCCGGCACCACACCCTTTCGGAGAAACCCATGGCTCACGCCGCCGCGCCTGCCGCGCTTCCGCAGGTCATCGTGTACCGACCCGACCCGGTCGCGCACCACCACGGCGAGTACGTCCACCCGGACCGCCGCGTCGTCGACGGACCGTGGCCGTACCCGTTCCCGGAGACCACCGAAGATTCATCCTGTTTTGCGATCTTCATGATGATTTCCGGAGTCCACAAGCGAGGGTGTTTTTGAACGCACCACTTTGCGCAAGCGTCTGAGGTATTGCTGACTGTCAGCCCGGACCTGCAGGCTGTCACCAGGGTCGCGGACGAACACGTTGATCACGACGCCGCGGTCGGAGGCGTCTGCGAGCAGCGGGATCAGCGACATCAGACGGGCTCTGGTCCACGGCGCCCACAGCCAGATCGACCGCTCGGCCTCGGCCAGGTGCTCGGCGAACGTGGCGTGGAAGGTGACCTCGTCGTCAATCGCACTGATCTGGACATGCCGGGCCAGCACTTCGGCAAGTTCGGTGCCGAACACGCCGAGCCCGAAATGTTCATCGGCGTCGACATCGGTCGGGGCGACCAGGCGGGCAGCGGGGACCGTACGGGCCCGCCGGTCACGCAGCAGCAGCGCGAGCTGCGCCAGCGGGCTGCCGACCGGGGCTTCGTCGATCCGGCGCCGGCTTCCGATGATGTAGAGGCGGTCCTGCGCCCGGGTGATCGCGACGTTGAACAGACGGACGCCGTCGCGCTCGTACGGGCCCCGAGAAAGGGTGGCGGCCGACATCCAACGCGCGATGCGATCGTCCTCCACCAGGTCGAACACCACGATCGGAAACTCACGGCCCTGAAAGCGGTGCGCGGTGCCGACCTCGGTGACGGCACCGGTCGACAGCTCCTGGTCCCGTACCGCCTCCAGGGTTGCGTCGACCTGGTCACCGTACGGTGTCACAATTCCCGTTCGCTCCCCGCGCTCCTGGTGGTAGTCGGCGAGAACCCGGCTGATCAATGCGCCGGCCGGCCACCAGCCTTTGTGCCGGCCGGTCGAGCGCACGATACCGAGATCACCCAGACCGTCGACGTCAAGGAGCACGATCTCCGGATCGTCCGTCGCATGTGGCTTGAGCTGCGCACCGGCACGCAACATCCCGTCGTAGGCAACGGCGTTGGCCAAGCCCATGATTTCCGGGCCGAACCGGTGCTGTACGTCTAGGACGATGCAGCCGTCATTCCGGGAGGCGTCGCCAGGGACCCGGATGCCACAGTGCGCGAACACGTCAGGAGTGAGCCAACGCTGTACGTCCGGGCGGTCGGCGGTGGTCACCGACCTCGGCAGGATCGCACCGAGCTGCATGAAGTCACCGAACAACACAGCAGAACGGGTGGCCCGGGAGGCTGCCAGCAGTACCTCCGGCAGGTTGGCTGCACCGGCCTCGTCGACCAGTACGACGTCGTACGGCCCGTCCATGACGGCTTTGCTGGTGCGCATCCGGGCCAGCGTCGTGGCAACCACTCGAGCAGCTCGTATCAGCTCCCCCTCGGCATCCATGCGAAGCCGATCGAACGTCGCCTGCGTCTTCTCGTACCGCTCATGCAACGACACGCTCTGCGGAGCCCGCGCGGTCAGGGCGTCCTGCAAGGCATCTCGCCGGGTGGCCCGGGCGGGCAGGTCGAGCCGGTCGGCCTGCTCGGCGGCCGCCCGCTCATCCTCGGTCACCGGGGCTTGCTGTTCGACCTCGAGCAACGCCTGCCGAGCCTTGCCGACAAGGCCATCGGCGCGCACGACCTCCTCCTCCGCAGACTGCAGCTGCCCGCGAGCGTCGACGAGCCGCTGGTCGGCCGCCACGATGTCGGCCGGACTGCCGATCGTCGTCGCCTGAAGGCGGCGGATCTCGTTCGCGACCTCGTCAGCGCGCCGGCCGAAAAGGGCCTTGCCCTGGACGGCCACGGTGAGCGCGACGGCTTGGACCGTTTGTGTGCCGGCGATGATGGCGATGTCGACGAGATCCTTGACTCGGCTGCTGCTCGCCGGCTGCCCGATGCGGGTGTAGGAGCTGATCGTCGTGCAGAGTTTGTCGGCGAGGTGATCGGCGATGGGGAAGACGCGATACTGGGGTCGGATGAGTCCTTCGATTTCGAGAGGCGTCAGGGGAGCGACCATGTCCGGGTCGCCGGTCATGACGGTGCCCACCACCACGTCGATGTGGAAGCTGGCGAATGAAGCCGGTCCGAGTCGCGCGTTGACACGGACGCGAGATCCTTTGGCCTCCTCCTGCAGAGGCGCGACGCGGGTGATGTCGAACGTGAAGTGATCGCCGAGGTTGATCTGGAGTGCCGTTCGCAGGGAGTTGGTGGCGTCCTCGGCATCGGCATCGCTGATGCTCAGGAAGACGTCGAGGTCTTTGCTTGCCGGGCGTTGGTCAGGCGGGCCAGCAGCCAGCAGCGCCCCGGTGCCCTTGAGGACCAGTGGTCGGCTTCGGGAGAGCTGAACAGCCGGGCGAGTGCTCGGTCGTAGGCAAACTGGCGCTGAAGCTCGTCGAGCCGGTAGCGCCGGTCGGTGCGCGCGATCTGCCCGAAGCGTTCTTTGAGCGCGGTCCGGAATGCCGTCGGTGTCGTATACCGGAAGGTCGGCCCGGTCATCGCGTCGACCCTTCACCGGCGAGCAGGTGAGTAAAAATCCCTGGATCGGTGTGACCGTAGGCGATTGCGTGCGGCGCAACGATGGCGTCGAGCACGCCTCGATCCACCAGGCCGAGGCTAAGGGCGTCCCGTACGACTTGCGCAACGGCTGATTCGTCCTCGCCGTCGGCGAGCAGGTCCTCGATGATTGCCGGCACGGTGCTCGTCGGCAGCCCGTCCCAAAGCTCCCAAACACTGGGATCACGGTGCGAGCGAACCCGGATCTTGATGTCCATGCGACGAGGCCGCAGCCGTGTGGCGGTGTAGAACTCGTGCTCATGCGGTATCAAGTCGCCGAGTCCTCGCAGGTGCGCCGCGCTGCGGCGGCCGATGACAGCGTCCGGGACGCCGCTGGTGCGCTCATGCCAGGCCTTGGCACCACCGAGTTGCAGCCAGGCCGCACGCAGCGGATCCCGCTCGGGATCTTCGGGAGCCCCCGACAGCCGGTACACCCGCGTTGCCTGATCCGCGACGACAAGCGTGCCATCGTCGATCAGCCGTTTGAGGTCCTGACGCGAGACGCCGAGTTCGCGGGCTTGACCCGCGGTGATCATGCCCCACTGCTCACTCGTGGTGGGGCTGATCGCGATCATCGCGGTACGCCTCGACATGGAGCAATAGTAACACTATAGTCACCTACGCTCCGTACCAGCCGCACTTCGCCGGGCTTAACGTCTCGACAGCGCGATGAAACATCGGCCTCTTGGACAGCCTACGTAAGCACGCGCCGAGCTGGCGGAACGGTCGGGCCATGACCCATAGCGATCCCCGGTTGCGCGACCAGTTCAAGCGAACCCAGCGACCGGCATGGGCTCAACCGCATCACCGGACAACCGAGCGCGCCGATACCACACGCCCCAGCCAAGATTCGCCGCTAAATCCATGATCATCGAACGATGATATGCACGCGAGGGCTCATGCTTTTTCGTCTGCGACCACCATGCGACCACGGAATACACAGAGGCCCTTCACCCGGATGGGTGAAGGGCCTCTGACCTGTACTTCTCTTGTAGCGGGGACAGGATTTGAACCTGCGACCTCTGGGTTATGAGCCCAGCGAGCTACCGAGCTGCTCCACCCCGCGTCGGTAGATGAAGCTTACCTCGCCGTGATTCCGGGTGCCCCGGCACCCCCTCCGACACCGCCCGGAGGCCGGCGCCAGACGGGCGAAACCATGCCGGTGGCCAGGGCAAAGGATCAGCTGCGGGGTCCGGCGCCGTCCCGGAGGACGGCGCCGGAGGGGACGTTCAGGCCCGGCGGGCGCGCAGCGCGACCACGTTGAGCAGCAGGCCCGCCACCGCCACCCCGGTGACCAGGTTGATACCCGGGTGGAACTGGGTGAAGTCACCGCCACCCCCGGCTCCTGCCCCACCGGCGGCCACCAGCGCGGTCACCACGGCCAGGATCAGCGCGGTGCCGACCTGCCCGGAGGACTGCACCAGGCCGGACGCCAAGCCTTGTTCAGAGTCCGCGATGCCGTCGGTCGCCTGGGCCATGACCGAGCTGAACCCGAAGGCGAACCCGCCACCCAGCAGCAGCATCGTCGGAAGCACGGTCATCAGGTAGTGCGGGTGACCTCCGGCAGTGGCCAGGAACCATAGGTAGCCGGCGCTCAGCGACGTCATCGCGATGACGATCAGCGGCGCGGTGCCGTACCGGTCGATGAGGCGGCCGACGAGCGGCGAGCCGAAGGCGACCAGCAAACCGGCCGGCAGCAGGGCCATCGCCATCCGCAGCGGCGACCAGCGGAGCACGTCCTGCAGGTAGAGGGTCATCATGAACTGGAAACTGACGTACGAGCCCATCAGCGCGATCATGCTGGCGTTGGCCCGCACGACCGAGCCGATCCGCAGGATGCCGAGCCGGACGAGCGGGTGCCGCACCCGGCTCTCGGCGAAGACGAAGCCGCCGAGCAGGGCGAGCGCGACCACGATCGAGCCGAGGGTGACCGGGTCGAGCCAGCCGCGGGCCGGTGCGGAGACAACGGTGTAGACGGCGAGCAGCATGCCCGCGGTGAGCGTGACGGCGCCGATCAGGTCATGCCCGCCCTCGGCGGCCGGCTTGTCCCGGGCGATCAGGATGAGGCCGCCGATAAGCGCGGCGAGGGCGAGCGGGACGGGCACCAGGAAGTTCCACCGCCAGCCGAGGCTGGTCAGCAGGCCGCCGAGGATCAGGCCGGAGGAGTATCCGCTGGCCCCGAAGACGGTGAAGATCGACAGCGCTCGGTTGCGCGCGGGCCCCTCCGCGAACGTGGTGGTCAGGATCGACATGGCGGTCGGCGCGGTGAAGGCGGCGGCGAGTCCCTTGACGAACCTGCTGGCGATCAGCAGGCCGCCGTCATCGACCAGGCCGCCGGCCAGCGACGCGACGGTGAAGACGCCGAGCGCGACGAGGAAGACCTTGCGCCGGCCGAGCAGGTCGGCGGTGCGGCCGCCGAGCAGCAGGAGACCGCCGTAGCCGAGCACGTAGCCGTTGACGATCCACTGCAGTGAGGTGGTGGACAGGCGGAGTTCGGAGCCGATCGACGGCAGGGCCACCCCGACCATGGAGACGTCGAGGCCGTCCAGGAAGAGGACGGCGCAGAGCACGGCGAGCACTCCCCAGAGCCGGGCGCTCCAGCGCTGCTCCGCGGACGCCCGGGCGCCCGGGGGCGCGGCGGGGACGTCGGCTGCGGCGCCGGGGAAGGATTCGGTCATAGACACGGCCAAAACACTAGATGCGTACGCATCTAATGTCTACGCATTGGATTCGCACGCATTTAATGCAGGTGCAACAGCACGCGTACGCGGGTACGATGCCCGCCATGGAGCCCGAAGTCGCCCTCGTCGACCGCTGGCGCAGCCTGCTGTCCAGCTACAACGAGATCGCGGGCCACCTCGAGCGGTCCCTGCAGGAGGCACACAGCCTCACGCTGAGCGACTTCGAAACGCTCGACCGGCTCACGACGGCCGACTGTGACAAGCGACGCATGCAGGAGCTCGCCGCGGCCATGTACCTGAGCCAGTCCGCCCTGTCCCGCACCGTGGCCCGCCTGGAAAAGGCCGGCCTGGTCGAGCGCACCCACTGCCTCGACGACCGGCGCGGCGTCTACGTCGCGCTCACCGAGGCCGGCCTCCGGCGCCACGCCGAGGCTAAGAAGACCCAGCTAGCCGTGCTCGGCGCACACCTGGCTCCGGTCCCCGTCTAACCGACGAGCCCACCGGCTTCGGCCGGTCCGGGCGCCCCCGCCCGGACCGGCCGACCTACCCCCCGAGAAACGTCGTGGCGGTCAGGAGCCCTCGTGGACCTGGTAGATCTCGTCGGCAACAAGGCCGTGCGCCTCCCGGTGCACGGCCGCCGCGGCCTCCGCGGACGGCGCCTCGACCAGGCAAAAGATCTTGCCGTTCTTCTCATCGACCCAGTAGCGCAGGTAGTTGACGTCGTGCTGGCCCTGGGCCTGCAGATCGGCCAGGTGAGCCTTGGTCACGGCGTCCTCCGTCACACCGCCGTCCACGGTGTGGATGTCCATGTAGATCGGCATCTCGCCCTCCTCGTCGCTGAACTGCTACGACGGTATGGCGGCGAGCATGTCGCCCGGATCGGTAGCGACTACTCACCTTCCGCGCGGGCATACCTACAAATCACGGCCGGACCGCGACGCTAGTCAGTGCGCCGACCTCGAAGGATCACCGGGTTGGGCCGCCGACGTCGGGGCAACGACGTGTCGCCCCGCCGCTCGACGAAGTCGGTGATCCTTGGCCGGTCAGGGCACTAGCCGACCGCTAGGTGGACGGGGTAACGGCTGAGCCATTCGTTCAGGGAGAGGACCAGCTCGATGCTGCGGCGGTTGGGCGAGAAGGTGTTGCCCTCGTAGGCGCCCTCGGTCAGGGCGCGGGCGCGGGCCGGATCCAGCAGCGGGAGCAGGGGCGAGCTCGAGTCGTCGAGCAGGGCCCGGAGGCTGTCGCGGAGCATGTGCTCGTAGGCGGGGTCCTGGGTGGACGGGTACGGGCTCTTCTTCCGGGCGACCACCGACGCCGGCAGGACGTCGGCCGTGGCGGCGCGCAGGAGGCTTTTCTCCCTGCCGTCGAAGGTCTTCATCGCCCAGGGGGTGTTGTAGACGTAGCCGACCAGCCGGTGGTCGCAGAACGGGACGCGCACCTCCAGGCCGTGCGCCATGCTCATCCGGTCCTTGCGGTCGAGCAGGATCTGGACGAAACGGGTCAGGTTCAGGTAGAAGATCTCGCGCATGCGGTGCTCGACCGGGGACTCGTCCGGCAAATGCTCCACTTCGGAGAGCGCCTGGCGGTACGCGGCCTCGCGGTAGGCGTCCAGGTCGAGCTTGGTCGTCAGGTCGGGGGTGAACAACGTCGCCGCCGGGTCCTCGACGTCGTGGGCGATGACCTGCAGCGTCGCCAGCCACGGGAAAGTCTCGGCGGCGACCACCGCCGGATCGTGGAACCAGGTGTAGCCGCCGAACACCTCGTCCGCCGACTCGCCCGACAGCGCCACCGTGGACCGCTCCCGCACGGCCCGGAACAGCAGGTACAGCGACGTGTTCAGGTCGCCCATCGCCGACGGCAGGTCGGCCGCGTGCAGCACCTCCGTGCGGTACAGCGGATCCATCAGGGCCGGGGAGTCGAGGACGATGTCGGTGTGGTTGGCCGACACGTGCTGGGCGACGTCGTGCACGAACGGGCCGTCCGGCGTCTCGCGCATGTCGTCGGGCTTGAAGTTCTCGGTCTGGCCGACGAAGTCCACCGCGAACGAGCGCACCGCCTCCGCGCCCTCCGCGCGCAGCGCCTGGGCGGCCAACGCGGTGATCGCCGACGAGTCCAGACCGCCGGAGAGCAGCGAGCAGAGCGGCACGTCCGCGATCAACTGACGGGCCACGATGTCGTCGAGCAACTCCCGTACGGTCCGGATCGTGGTCTGTTGATCGTCGGTGTGTTCGCGGGCTTCCAGCCGCCAGTACCGTCGCGCGTGCAGGCCCGACGCGTCGATCCGGACGATCTGGCCGGGCAGCACCTCGTGCACGTTCCGGTAGATGCCGTTGCCGGGCGTCTTGACCATGGTGAGCAGCTCGCGCAGGCCGTCGTTGTCGACCACCGGCCTCACCGACGGGTGGGCCAGGACCCCCTTGGGCTCCGAGGCGAAGACGACCCCGTCCGGCATCGGGTGGTAGTAGAGCGGCTTGACGCCCATCCGGTCCCGGACCAACAGCAGCGCCCGCTCACGCGGATCCCACAGTCCGAACGCGAACATCCCGTTGAGCCGTTCCACGAACGATTCGCCCCACTGCAGGTACGCCCGGAGCAGCACCTCGGTGTCGCTTGTGGTGCGAAACTGGTGCCCGAGCCCGCGCAGCTCATCGCGCAGCTCCCGGAAGTTGTAGATCTCGCCGCTGAAGGTGACCACGGCGGCCTCCGCACCGTCGCGATCGGCGGACATCGGCTGGGTGCCGGTCCGCAAGTCGATCACCGACAGCCGACGATGCCCGAGCCCCGCGTGCGGCCCCAGCCACACGCCCTCCGCGTCCGGACCACGCAAACTCATCGTCGCCGTCATGGCGCGCAACACAGCGCCCTCCTGCCGCAGATCACGCTCAAAGCTGACCCACCCGACAATCCCGCACACACCAGCCTCCTACGACCGACAAACCTCCTACGAACCCACCCGACCCCCCACCCTTAATGGCAACGCAACCACCCCGCAACACAAAGTCACATTAAAGTCACTAGTCTGCCACCCCCGTCCCCCAAGCTCCAACCAGAGCGAGCCGTGGAATGCCCGCCGCGAAGCAAGCCGTCGGCCTGACCACGCTCTCCGACCCCTCCCTTTTTGTCGCCTGCATACCCGCCATACCCCTAGCCTTCTGTCGCTTGACTAGTGAATATACTCCTCCCATTTTGGTGCCTCGATTGGTACTGTGGCACGGGTGCGCGATGATGAGGTGCGGCGGATCCTGACGGATGCGAACCCATGGTGGCGGGCTGCCGCGGCCGGGACTGATCCGACCGCGTGGACCGCGCACCATCGGCTGCTGCGCGACCGCGCCGCACACGATCTGGGGTTTCGTCCGCAGATCCTCGACGACATCGCCACCGGCCCAGTCACCGATCAGCTCGTGGTGCTTACCGGACCACGGCGCATCGGCAAGTCTGTAACCCTGATCGACACCGCTGCCGCGCTGTGCGCCAGAGTTGATGTCGACCCACGCCAGATCATTCATTTTCCGTGTGACGGGATGCGGGAACGAGACCTGCGCCGGGCCCTGACCCTGGGCCGCGAACTGACCCGCTCGGTCGACAACGACCGACAGCGACCACGGATCTGGCTGTTGGACGAGGTCAGCGCCGTTGCCGGCTGGTCCGCAGT
>Ga0307508_10001167_pt1 | contig 30236 bp, 45 predicted proteins | sample 9_EM_MG_FD_203089 | JGI IMG/M metagenome (GOLD analysis project Ga0307508, IMG submission 203089) | Populus trichocarpa ectomycorrhiza microbial communities from riparian zone in the Pacific Northwest, United States - 9_EM | ecosystem: Host-associated > Plants > Roots > Unclassified | place...
TGGAATTGTTCTTAAACCGCATCAGATGGGGTCAAGTCTACATCCTAGAGTCTTTGATGAACTTCGTGCCGCAAACACATCAAGACGCAGACATACTCGCGGAGCGAATATCTGTTCGATTGCAGCACGCCAACTCGGCGGTTGTCCTCACTTCTATCAAGGTTCTACTCTACCTGATGAACTATATGGATAGTAATCGCCAGAAGGAGGCTCTTTGCAAAAAGATGGGTCCGCCACTAGGTGCGACTAGCAGGCCTTTGTTGCTCCAGAAAGACAGTTGGGTGCTGATATCAGCTCTCCAGTGACGCTATTGTCTTCGGGGTCGGAGGTGCAATATGTTGCTCTCCGGAATATTCTCCTCATCATTCAAAGGAGACCGACAGTGCTCAAAAATGATGTTAAAGTGTTCTTCTGCAAATACAACGACCCGGTTTATGTCAAACTAGCCAAGCTTGAAATCATGTATCGTTTGGCGAGTGCAGAAAATGCCAAGACCATTCTCGCGGAACTCGCCGAGTGAGTGTTATTTTTGTGTACTCACAATGACAGGGGAGCTGAACTGGGAGCTCTAGGTATTCAACCGAAGTTGATATCGACTTCGTTCGCAAGTCCGTCAGGACTATTGGTCGCATGGCAATCAAGGTCACTGACTCTGCAGACATGTGTATATCGACGCTCCTGCAGTTACTAGAGACGAAGATCACTTATGTCGTGCAAGAAGTGGTGGTTGTCATTCGCGATATCTTCCGAAAGTATCCGAATAAATACGAGACCGTCATCCCCACGCTGTGCGCGACCATGGACGAATTGACGGAACCAGAGCCCAAGTCGGCTATCGTCTGGATCGTTGGGCACTATGCGGATCGAATCGACAACGCCGTTGATTTATTGGATGACCTTTCATACAATTTCCTGGAGGAAGCCGTCGAGGTAAGCATTGGCTGTCTCATTCTTGATATGTCATAAATGACGCCTATCTCCGCACCTTAAAGGTACAACTGGCTATTCTTACCGCCGTAGTTAAGCTCTTCATAAGAAAATCCGACGCCACCAAAGACCTCGTAACCAAGATCCTAAAATTGGCGACCGAGGAAGTGGACAATCCCGACCTGCGAGATCGTGGATTTATGTATTGGCGACTGCTCTCCACAAATGCTGCAGCAGCACAGGATATTGTCCTATCGGACAAGCCGCCCATCTCGACAGAGACGGATCGCATGGACCGGGGCTCACTTGACCAGCTCTTGCTTCATGCTGGGACCCTTGGGTCCATATACCATAAAAGCCCAGAGGTGCGACATCACCACGCAGTTTCCTGGTTCTGCGACTTCCAATTCACTTTCGCTTCTAGACATTCATTCGAACAGCAAGGGGGAAGCAACTTCCAGATAGTCCGGCACTCAACCCTGCTTCACGAACAACTCTTATCCGTTTACCAGACTCATCGTCGTATCAGGCGCCTGCATTACCAGAATATCGCCCAACAGGCGGTGTCGCGACAGATATGGGCGCGGACGCTGGAGGTGGAGCGGGAGGTGACGATGCTGATTCGCCAGATCAAGAGGAATCTCTGCTCGGCGGGGGAGCCGGGGGAAGCGCGGATGATGGCCAAGGACAAGAATTCTCCCCCTCCCCCGCAGCACAGAATGGTGCACCGGCTGCCGCAGGCGGTCCAGTGACATTGGAGAGCGCGTCGACCCAGATGCAACCGCAAGTACCACACGACCCATACGCAAACTTGGATGGCTTGTTCGCGGCAGATGCCCCACAACCGCTGAGCGCGCCAGGCGGCGGAAGAGGACTCGGAGGGCAGCATGATGATTTATTATTTTGACCATGGATCTGACGGCTGTATTGATACATTTCTGCGGGATTATTCATTCTACGGCTATAGTAGCAAAGCCAACAAAAGGCGCGTTACAGCAATGCGTGCCATTTTTCAGTGTTGTGGTAGATAACAAGGTATCATATTAGGTGGCAATAACCGTTTCATGATGCGAGCTGTCCGAAGCTCTTGTCCAGTTTGTCCATGAGTCGGGTGCTCAGAGAGACTTTTGGTCGCAAAGAATTGTAATGCTAGTAATAGAATGTTGATATTAAAGATAGGCGAGATGACACCACACTTACCTCTCCAAGCCCGTACATTCGCCTGTGATAGCTGATGAACACGATGGGAGTGCCAGGTGACGGCTCTGCTCCGGGCGGAGGCGAGTGCTTTACAACAGGTGGCTGACCAGACTGAATCACATGGATTGGCACTTTGTACGCGCGGGAGAGTGCAGTTATTTCTGGTTCACCGCCCCAGACCCCTGTGTCTCGCACAGCAAGACAATATGTTTTGAAGCCCTCCGGCGTCATCAGCCCAGTAGAATCTGTGGCATCCGCGCCATCCTCTCCGTCTATTGATGGCAAGAACGGGATGAAATCATCGGGATGTGTGTACATATAATCAGCTGCAGCAAGACGGGTCGTTTTAAAATTCGCCAGTGCTGGAGAGAGTATCCCGAGTACCGCCAGCTGATCTGCTACAGCAGCATACAGACAGTGGCCATCGGGAGAAATCTTGATTGCAATAAATCCTTCGGTACGAGACGCAGAAACAGATGTAGTCTCGCACCTCAAACATTTGGAGGCCGAGAGTGTTGCAAGTGTTGCCGATGGTTTTTTCTTCCTCTTTTGCTTCTTTTTCTAGTCGTGCATCAGCCTCGGGATCAGATGCTGGGGCGGCTGCAAGAACAGCTTGGGCCTTGCGTTGCTATGGATGAAGTCATTCACTGCTAACCCACATCAAGGATTTGGGATGTCATACCCCACGTTCAAGGAACCTACGTTTGCTGCTCTTCTTCTCACTCGGAAGAGAGGAAATATCGGGTTCAGCGTTCGGCTGCATTTCAGTAATAACAGCGCCTGCCTCCTGCTGCACGACAGGATCGCGGTTGTCCAGCTCTGCAAAGAGGTCATCGAGCAGCCCGGCGTCATCAGCCAATCCGGCGTTATCAGGCGGCGAATAATCTTTCTGTGGGGGGGTTGGCGTTGGTGGATTGGAGGCTTTCTTCAGCCTCGCCCGTCTCGAGCCATTCACCATGGCTGGCGGGCGGCGGATTGATTGTTGGCGTCGAGGGAGTCAACACAGCCACCAATTCTTGACATTTTCCGACCTCGAAATATGGCTACCTTGCATGCCAGCGCGCAACGGGCGATAGCCAAAGGAAAGGGGAAACGAAAAGCCGAGCAGATGGACATTGACGAGCCCGCCGGAGGCACCGAACCTAAGAAGAAGAGAAACAAACAACGCGTCCTTCTGCTCTCCTCGAGAGGTGTCACTCACCGCATGCGCCATCTCATGAATGACATAGAAGCGCTGCTTCCCCATGTTAAGAAGGGTACGCAAAATTGTCGTAGTTGGCTCAATGTTGGTGCCGAATCATACATCTAGATTCGAAGCTTGATTCGAAAAACCACCTGCACCTTCTTCCTGAACTTGCCGACCTGCACAATTGTAACAACGCGCTATACTTCGAAGCTAGGAAGCATGAAGATTTGTACCTGTGGTTGGCCAAGACTCCTAATGGCCCGAGCATCAAGATGCATGTCCAAAACGTCCACACTATGGATGAGCTCAAAATGACAGGGAATTGTCTGAAGGGTAGTCGCGGGATTTTGTCATTTGATAGCGCTTTTGATGGAGACGAGCATTGGAAACTCATGAAGGAGGTGTTCACTCATGCAAGTGCTGCGTATTAACCATACTCTAGCCGAGGGTTGACAATTGTGCAGATATTTGGCGTGCCTCCTGGGGCCCGGAGAGCGAAACCATTTATTGATCATATCCTCACGTTTGCGGTAGTAGACAGCAAGATTTGGTTCCGCAATTTCCAGGTGGGCAATAGCGTTTCTTTCTATTGGGGCCACATTCTCACCCGTTCCACCCAGATTGTGGAGAAGGACCCCGCTCAGCCAAACGGGCCTCCTACTACTTCTCTTGTTGAAATCGGCCCGCGGTTTGTGCTCACCCCGATCAGAATATTTGAAGGGGCGTTTGGGGGAGCAACTGTATATTCAAACCCCGGTGAGTTTGATTCAGGCCAGTGACTTACGGGATACTGTCTCATCAAGAATTGCTCAGAATTCGTTACCCCTGCGGCAGTACGGCTCGCCGCGAGACGTGTGGACGGCCTGAAGTATCGCGCACGGAAATTAGACGAGCAGGAGAGGCAGGAACGGCGCGAGGCGAGACGACGCGAAGAGGACGAGCTTGCTGTTGTCAAAGTTTTTGCCTAATTGCTACATTTGTTCTTGAGTGAATTGTGAAAAGTACAAGGTGAAATCAATTCATTCCCATCCCAACCCGCACAAAGTCGTACGGCGATTGCCAAGAGAGCGGCCTTGCGCCTGTCACTATACGCGGCCTGTATCATTCTGCGCCGGAGGAGCCCCAAGGCCCCTTTTCTTGCCTCGTGCGTTCTGCGCTGGAAGAGTCGTGTTCATCAAATTTTCTCCTGCCTCGCGGTTTCAAAGCGCGAGCTTGGACGAGCTGAAACCATAAATAGCAAGGTATGCGCCTCGATAACAGGAGGACTCTTCGAGATACCGAACTCTTCCAGTTTGCATAGTCTAGGCCAGAATCCAGCTCGCACTCTTCGCAACGCGAGCACTCGGCTCGAATTAAGAGTGCGAGCGGGCGTCGCACTACCTTAATAGACGACTATGGCTACCTCCCACCATCCTCCTTCGTTGCCTTCGTCTTCAGCACTTCCCACAATCCGCATAGGTTCAGGCTCCAGGCTACCCCGCAGCTCGAGTCCAGAATCGCCTCGCGCACCAGATGTCAGTCGTACCCAAGCAATGCGCGAAGGGTCACTCGCGCGCTCTGGGTCTAATGCATCTACTCGTTCCGCTGTGAGCAATAACCCCCAAGGGATTCGGACACCAACACGAATGACACGCACCAGAAACCAGTCTCCATCGATCTCTAGCCATGCTGGTGGTATTCTTCCTCCTGCATCTTTTTTCCGCATTGGTCAAACTCGTGGTACACCGTCACGCCCCCAAGGTAATGGTCCGTCAGCCACTATGCCGTATGGGCCTGCGAAGCCCGCAACAGCTAGCCCATCTGCGCAGAAACAAGTACAGAGTCGGGCGCCGGCAATCATGCCTCCTGGATCCCCCACGATTTCATCCCGGCCGACCGTTCTTGCCAGTTCATCTCGCGAAGGAACTGGGGCCGTGATACCGATGACATCAATTTCTTCACGGACTCGTCCTGACAATTCTGGCATTACGGACGAAGGCAGTATCACTGCAGGCGACATTTACTCGACCCCTCATGCGTCTTACCGAAGCAAGGCAAGCCACGATCCTCTTCTCCCCCCAGTGAATCCTGCATCAGGGACCCTTCGCTCCACGACTGAACAACCCGCCCACACCGGACTCGCCGGCGTCTTCGCGCGTCGTAGCATTGAATCAAGTCGCATGAGTTCCGATCTTGAGCAAGGCGTACGAGAAGCCGGATCCGAGCAAAATCGAAACTTCCCTTCTTTGTCAACCGGCGCAACGGCGGCAGATTTCACTCGACCATCCTCCCTTGATAATTCCGATGATCGTGCACATACGTACCGGACCATAGGGGGTCCCTCATCGGGTGACCTGCATCAGTCCAAGCTTTCGCAGATTGACCGTGCGGGGCCGAAGGCAACAATCCATCCTCACCCTGTCATTATACCAGCTTCTCCTATACTTGACCCGAAAACAGGCCAGCCTGTGCGAAATTACCAACTCATTCCTTCAAAAAACATTTTTTTCCTTCGTGGAAAAGCGCTGACTGGCGGCGACACTCCACTTCCATTCGTTTCGACACTCACACTCATAGTCGGGCTCGCAGCCGCTTGGTTTGCGTGCACGGCGCCTTGGTGGTGGCATAATATTAGCGTAGCCGTTCCTATCGTAGCGGGTTACATGACGTTGTTTTGCCTTGCAAGTTTGTTAATGACGGTCAGTCAGCGTCAATCTCTATTGTTACGCTACTGCTGCTAACCACCAGGAACTACCTTCAGGCTTTCAGAGATCCAGGGATATTACCGCGCGACTTGGACATCGATCCGCCCATGGCTTCCATAGACGGAGAGAGCCCACCAGCCCCTCTACCGCGTGACCTGCGCGTCCGAGGGGGAGTGTAAGGGAACAATCCTTGCTGAGCATTCAATTTTGCTGAGTACTTTCGCACAGTGTTCGCACCAAATATTGTTCGACATGCAAACTCTATCGTCCCCCACGTGCGAGCCACTGCCGATTAGTACGTGAAGTCCTGAAACCCAGCGAAAACCTGTTGACAATGATGTCCCCAGTGCGACAATTGTGTCGATAATTGTGACCACCATTGCCAATGGGTCAACAATTGCGTCGGAAGACGAAACTACACTCATTTTTTCACATTTTTGATAGCCGTCGTAAGATTTGATTAGTATTCAAGATTTCTGACAACTGACCTAATACTCCGGTTTGAATTGTAGTCCATAACCGATGTCTTCATCATTATTACTACTGCCCTACACATTTATCTTACATCACATAGGGAACACTTGTCGTTTCGTCACACCCTATCCAGAACTGTCGGAAGTGTCGTGTGTTTTCTTATTTCTTTTATAACTATCTGGCCGGTACTCACACTTTTGGGTTACCATTGTCGAGTAAGCCGTGATCATCTCTATTCGCGTCACCGGCCAGGACACTTAGTGCTTTCCAATAGCTGATCGTACTAAACATCACGACTATTGAGCAAGTTCGCAGCCAAGCTCGAAATAGGTTGGCGCCAAGCGAATCGCAGGCAAATCCGTTCGCCCTAGGGCGGTGGACAAGGAATGTTTCCTATACCTTTTGTCGTCCTGCAGGATACACCTGGATTCAAGCAGATGAGATTGCGATGGAGGACCGCAGGATCGTGAACCCAGGTGCTCGGGAGGATTGGAAACGTCGCGAGGGTGTGTATGACCAGACTTAGCTTATCATTTAGTATTTTGAGGGGTTGCGGGTTAACATCTTGTGTTTACGGGGGTCACAAAGTATGTTCACCATCATATAGCCCTTGGGTGAAAGGATAAGAAGTGAAGCTGCCGCGATTTATAGTCTTGGTCAATTTGCGCTTGTGAAAACGCTGAATCTCAATGCCAAATGAAATGTTGAACGCGATGTTGTGCACATGTTGTCGGGCCAACTCTTCATGCAAACAATTTTGCACGCCTCGCCTCTTGGATCCCGAATCGACTCATTACCGCACAGTAATTGCACAGAAACAACAGGGGCAATCTCTTTCCTCAAATAGACAACCAGTTTATTCAAATCTAGTAAATTTGGAGGGGATCCGGGAGTGCGAGGGTTGACTACAGTAGTCTTTTCCAGGCAAGCTTACATGTAAAGCCTTTGGGAATAAATCTGTGGGAAATACAATGATTGGGAAGCGCCAGAAATTTAATGAAAGTGTCCAAAAATAATTATCCGGACGAAAGTGCCTTAGCATTCGACGTGCACGGGTGACTTGTGCAATTCGCTCTGGGTCCAGCAATGTGAACATGCGCCTGCGGTACCAATGTCACTCAAATCCAAGAGATTTGTATCAAATCAACTCGAATCATTCATCAAGCGTCACTATAGTAGTAGATCGTTGGAGTTCTTGAAGTGGCCGCCGGAGCCGGCAAATGCCGATGCCTTCCAAGTCAATCAGAAACAGCCCAAGAGATCGAAGATGGCACGAAGCACTGACGCATCCAAAGGAGCGTCCAGTGCAGTTATAGTAGATGACCACGAGGGCAAGTGTGCTATATCCGATGAAATGACATACACGATAACAAGTTTGACGACTAGATATGGATGTTGACGAACACACGCCTGCCACCACAGGTTACACCAAAGTTGGGAGCACGTCGGCGGGCGAAAGTGTCCCCAGCAAACGAAAAGCGTCTAATACTACGTCCAAACCTCGGGCGACGAACGGCTCAAAAGCGAAACCACCAAGCGCACAGGCTGTTGTGAACGTGGATGAAGACGATGACTCTGAAACAGAGGTCGCGACATTATCCAAGGGAAATTCTTCATCCTCGAAGGGAAAGGCACGCGTGCCGCCCCCAGCCTCAAATCATCTGGCAGAGCCTTCGTCACTTTCTGGCACGAACGGTCACACATCGGCAGATGGCGCGTCAAATCGGCTGAGGCCAGTGTCCAGCAACAATGCCACTGCTGCGCAGCACGCGAGACGTACAGATGAGGAGTGGGAGGATATATTGAAACACGTATGGATTTACTTTATTCAATGCAATTATGCACTGCACGCTCAAGAAATATGCTTCACGAATAGGTCACAAAGCAGGCACGAGATTGGGAGTTGAAGTTCATAGATTTAGCACGAGCAAGGGAAACTGCAGCGGAGGAATCTCTAAGGACATACAAGAAGGAATTTGAACAACAGCTGTCTGGTACGCCCTCTCCGCCTTTTCACCACCTCATGAGCATAAAAACCTTGACATTGAGATATAGTTTTACGAGAACAAAACGAGTTATTGATAAATCAACGCGACCAGATGCGTCAGCTCGCTCAACAAGGTCAAAACTCTGCCCTCACTCTTTTCACTCAAGAAGTGCCGAACGCAAGATTTCAGCATCATGAGGACCAAATACACGCCCTCAATGACGAAATTGATAAGCGAGACGCCCTAATTGCCGATAAGGACAGCCTCCTTGAGACCCGGGAAACGGAACGTAGGTTCAATGACATTGGTGATGCGCCTCGCAATTCACTGAATACGCCCGCGATCGACAGTGAAAACGTTACGCTCAGACCTCACAACAGAGATTAATCACAACAAAGATATCAATGCTCAGCTGAAAGCGTTACGAGCAGCTCCTGTGACGCCTTCTATGCCTTTACGACCTTCACATCTATCCCATTCTCCAACTGGCCACACCAGTCGCGTCGACGAGCTCGAAGCTGCCATATTACTATACGAGGAACTGAGCAAAGTCCTTATCCTGTCGTGCTCGCGGATGGATAAGGATCAGTGCAAATATATCTGCGCCGTTCACCACGCGAATCAACCAGATGCGAGTCAGTGTTTGAGCCTCTGGCTTGTTTATTCCATACTAACGTTAGCCCTTCTGGCGTCGCACCTTACGCAGCTCTCACTTTCAGTCTCACGGACGTTGTGGCGCCAGAAGGAAATGAAGATACGACGGATCGGTGGTACTTGTACACGCCACTGGATCGGTCCTCCTTCAGCGACCAGCAGCTGAAGTACTTCCAGACTCAATTTCGTTTCCCTAAAAGTCAAGCACTCGATCTCATGCTCCAAATGCTCGAGTTGTTAGACTACAAACTGTATGGCGATGGGGAGGACGGCAGCGATGACGATGAAATCCAAGAACTTTCACATGTCCAATAAACACGAAGCAGGGTAATCAAAAGTTCAGTGCCGCGCTGATATGTATTATTTGTATCTTGGTTATTCACGATACCAGTTTGCTCGCACGTAATTCTATCACAGGGGTTGTGTATTTCCTATGACGGGTTCACAATATCAGAGCCGGATACCATTGCTCCAGCTTCTGTGAGCAATTGGGCGATCTCTTCATGATGCTGTCGCATGGCCTACGCACGTCGTCACATCAGTTGTACTGGTTTCCGTCCCCACGGTCTAGAAAGCTCGACATCACTTACGTAGTACAACACCGTGTGGTCAAGGAGATCACGGGAGTGCACTGATGCGCCGTTTTGTAGCAACAGTCGGACAGACTCGAGGGATCCGTTGAGCGCGGCCGTATGTAGTGGCGAGCGGCCGGAGGTGTCCAATACATTGCAAATACCGCAGAGCACTGGGTCGCCGAACGGAGTGTCCCCGTCCTCTATCTTAACAACCTGATCCCAAGCATCGATGCAGAATTGAATCCCTTCCGCGTCATTCTTCGCTGCTGCAATGTGGATTAAGAACGGCAGCATTGCGTTGTAAGTCTGCACAGTATCCGGGTCTGTGAGAGGCCAGGATGCTGCGATATCACTTGCTGTCGCACTAAGCACACGGGACGAGGTATCAGCAGGGTCAACCAGGGCACTTTGCGGGGGTTGATTCGATGAGCTTGAAGTGAGTCGGAGAAGTTGCGTTAGCAGGGGCTGTATACTCTGAACACCTGGTGCTATGCCTCCGGCCAACGGCATCGTCATGATGAGTTCTCCCCGCAAAGGAGTGGCCATCAGTTTTCGAACATCACTAATCGTCAGTTCTGGTTTTGACAAAAGGTAGGAGAGCTTTGTGAGTGCAGCCTGGGGATGTCGAATGAGCACATGTCAGCCTAGCTGCTTCGACACACAGAACCTCGGGAGTCATGTCGGCACCTGCCACCACGCCAGTAGCAGCGAGTGTGTGCCCCGCAGCATAGCTATTGTTGACGCTGCCTCTAGCACATTGCGATATGGCAACAATGACAATGCCTTGATCGCACGCATTCTTGATGACGTCCATGAGGTCCTTTCGTTGAGGCGCATTTCTTCGGGATGCGTGTCTGCTCAGCGAGTTGGAAGAAGTGGTGCAATGCACTCACCCGGCACCGAAACTTTCTAGAACCACTCCCTTGATTGGAGGGGACAGAAAACTCCGTGCTGATGCCGCAGTGATTCCGGGGAACAGCCTCAATGTTGCTGCAACAGGGATCAGCAACTCCACTCCTTCATGGGGCGACGTCCTCTCACCAACATCAGCACACATGCCTGGAAAAGCCTTTAAAATCACCGTCTGTTCGCTGAGATGTTCATGGTTGACGCTCACCTTTGTGTGCCCGGAATTTCTGGATGCTCCTGGGCCTGAGCACATTTTTCCAGTTCACAACAATGTCGGTCCCCACTGGGGAATTTGAATTAATGCACTTTTCTACAAGGTCCGTTCGTTCTGACGCGCACCATCAACAAGAGGAGGAAAATTCGGACTTGAAAAGGCATCTAGGGCGAACGAAGAGGTTTTGGATACACGATTCCCCCGGTATAAGCAATGGTTAAAATAGAGGGCAACTTCTAATACAAAAAATCAGTTCTATATATCAGAAACTGAGATTGGACGAACCGGGTATAATATATCGCCCAGCGATGGACAATGACCCAAGAAGGTTATCAACAGCATCGTTTCGCAATTGTGACAGAGGTATCTGGGCTCCTGTGACAATCTTTCATGATAGCTGACGCTTGAATTTATTTCACTTTGAAATCTAACTCACCACCGTTTTACCCAAGTCTTCAAGAAGATAAGACAGCGCGCTGGTCGTATAGCTTCAAGGAAGGATGCATACGTAAGGCGCAAAGAGGGATGCTCGAGGTTGAGACCAACCATATAGTGTCCTAGAAACTGGCGAGAATGAGCGTCACCATGAACATAGTTAATATAGAACCCACTGTGCCATGAAGTATAATGAATGCATCAAATGCTGCGTAGTTCAACTCAATTTCGGTAGCCAGCCGGACCCAGTCCGACCGTTCCATGTCGCTGAAACATTACCTGCGTCGGGAACACGAGTGCCATGATAACAAAGTATGCATACCTGCTGTCCAAGATCGGCTGCCACTGAAACTATCGTCATGCGGTGAGCGCGACCTAACTGATGGACAGATGGCACCTCAAGAATAACATAGCGAACTTTGGTGTCTGTCGAACTCGCCGGCGTGATGAGAGACGGCAAGGAAGTCTCGTAGCAGGACTCGGATATTTTGAGAGAAGAAAGTCCATCTTGGCAAACAATTGGCCTGGTTGATCGCACCGGTAGAGTGTGTTCATTGTAGTTAGCTGGATCTAGCTTGCCATGAGTATCAATAAGCCCATGTGAACTGCGATGATTTCGCCAATCGTGGATGTTGGCAGAATTGGACAGTAGAGAATCACCCTCTCGGTCATGAAACCGCGTTTCATGGAAGAGCGCAGATGTGAGATAGAAAGGTTCGGGCTGAAAGCCTGTTGAGGGCATGAGAGATTCGCGCTAGGAGGTTGCTTAGGCCAGCTGACCGTGCTCTCCGAGCAACATGCCTATAGTTCCGCCGGTGTATATGACACATACGATTTTGGCAGTTGCTTCATTACTAATACTTCCCATTTGCATACTATGTAAGCCACAAAACACGCCCGGGATCAACAAACACCAACAAGCAAGTCATGGTCTCACACACCGCGATTAAGGACAAGGGAACCCAAAAAGCTGTCGATAATCTGGTCTCGAAATTAAGGAGGCGGTGCACTGGATTCATCTGTGGAGATTTCTACGTGCTCAATCAATCATAGGCAAACGGTTGGTGCTCGGACTTGTGCACTAGAAACTGTGCTGCTGCTGCGACAAGTCGTCGCATCTGCCCGCTTCTCCTCCATTGAACAGCTGCTGCGCATTGTACGTGATGTAGGAGCACGGTTAGTAGAAGCTCAACCAAGAGGTCAGTGACCGGCATGCAGTCCCACAATCATTTTTGCCCATGTCAAGCAAATAGAGACCAGTGTGGGGAACATAGTCAGAAAAGTTCTAAAGGTGATTCGCGAAGAGGCTGCTGGTGTGAATTCCCAAATCGGTTCAGGAGCGAACACACCGATCCGCCCGGCGACAAGCAATACGCTTCATTCTGGTACCATTTCCATTCCAACGCCTTCTCTTGCCAACCTGGTGCTTTTGGGCCACTCTGGGATACAACGCCTACAAACATCTACGGGCCGTGCCCTGCAACGCCCCGGCGCACTCACTCCAATCGGCGAACTCGGCACGGCAGAAGACCCCGATGCATCCAAAAAAGCATTTGCAATGAAACCCGCCCTCATAGACGCAATCCAGGAGGTCATCAACGAACTTGAAACTGTCTATGAGAATGTTGCAAAAAATGCGAAAGAATACATACACCCGGAGTCAGTGTTGTGATTTGGTTGTCTTCCGAAGATCTTCAATTTAACTCCTACCAGGGATATAGTGTTAACTATGGGTAAATCAAGGACTGTGGAGTCGTTCCTGAAATCGGCGGCGCGCGACAGAAAGTTCTCTGTTATTGTTGCAGAGACCGGGCCGTCGTGAGTCTCCTTACGGCGAAAGCTGACCTGTAGTTGACGGTCGTCTTGCTCTCCCGTGCCCAGGTATTCTGGCCGTGAAATGGCAGCAACCCTTGCTGATGCCAAGATATCAACTGTTTTAGTACCAGACGCGTCTCTATTCGCCTTAATGTCGCGCGTCAATAAAGTGGTTCTCGGAGCTCACGCTGTTCAAGCAAACGGCGGCATCATTGGCATCGCTGGCTCTACATTGGCTGCAATGGCCGCCCGTGCACATTCAACGCCTGTCATCGTGTGCAGTGGCCAATTCAAATTGACCCCTTCATGGAATATGCATCAACAGTTTGCGACGCTGGATGTTGGAGACCCCGAGGCCGTGCTTCCTTCAACAGATCCCAATGTTCCAGAAGATGTGGACGTAATTAATCCTTGGTTTGATTATGTCCCCCCGGAACATATCGATGTTTTGGTTACAAATTAGTAAGACACGCTCTTGTAGGTTCGATCACTTATATTAACATTTCACACAGTGGAGACCATCCCCCGGCATATGTCTATAGGTAAGGTCGCGCGGCCTGCCGATGACTTTTTGAACCTTCCACTGAGAAGCGCTGTGACCCAGACTGATAACAGAGTCCTACGACGACGAAGATTTGGAGCTATGACGCGACGGACACGTATTTCCAATGTCATTTGGCTTCTTTAGTACTGAGGATGTCAAAAAATGCAGCCTGTGGCAATTCAATGTTCCCAATCTTCTTCATTCGTTTCTTCCCTTCTTTTTGGCGGTTTAAATGCTATTCGGAGCATGAGAGCACGGTGGGCGCTGTGCACGATACGACTTACCTTGAGCTTTCGCTCGTGATGTCCACCGTATAGGCCAGCGGTCACATCTGAAGAGGAGCACGATCAGCCATGGACCATGTTTATTGCTATTTTGCTTCTCTGACCCTTTCGCATAGCTGATAACGTTTCCCGTGCGACAACCTTGCCGCCCACCACGGCTTGAATGGCTATTTCGAATAGAGTCCGAGGTATGACTTCCTCTATATCCGCATTTTATCATTGAATCGATGCAAAATATGGGTGTGGACATACTAAGTTTCCGGACCCAACGTTTTCCAATGTCATGCGCTACTGACTTGTGAACAATCATTGCTAGTGCGTCGACAGGCTTCCCATTCAAATGAAAAGTCATCTATTGCAAGGAAGTTAGGAAAAGAAGCTCGGAGCTCGGAACCACACGCCAGACCTTTTTCATGTCACACTTCTCGTATCCGGCATCTTCATAACTGCACGTCGTCAAAGATAAGTTGATGAGGACAAGTTGACATTTGGGTTCCCCCTGTCACTCACTCGAAGCTGGCGTATCCTGACGAACGGTGCTTCAGTGCATCAAAGAAATCCGTCACAACCTCCATCAGAGGCAGCTTCGAGTTAATCATCACACGCGTGGCTGAGTCAGCTCGAGAGTTCCTAGCTTCTTCGATGTAACGGTGCTCAATTGAAACGGCGCGTCTGGAATGGCATAGCTCGATCATGGCTCCCACATATTCTGATGAATGGATGCTATCGGCTTGCACGAGCTGGAAGAATCAGGCTCAGCAGGGAGAATACACACCTTGAGGAACAATTATTCGGGACATGACCATCGGTTCTCTGATCTCACACAGCTTGCTTGTGTCTTCGTGGGCATCGGGGAAATCGGTTGGATTGCTGATCATTACAGTGCGGTCTGTATAGACCACTTCATAAGGTACCGTAGGTGCAGTCACGCTAAGTGATGAGTTCAGCGTCTTAGCGTTTGGTCATTTGCCATAGGAAAAAGAAAAAGATCCACATAATGTTGGCATTGTATTCATCCTCTAAACTGTAAACGGGATGTAGCGTTCGAAAAGGTGCTTGTGATGCAAGGCTTACCGTTGCCGAAAAACGTCCATGTGCAATGTCCCCAGGAAACCAAGACGGCAACCTTGACCCAACGCTGTGGAGGTCTCACGCTGGATCTTAACACTGCGGTCGGTCAGAGTAAGCTAACATCAGGCATTAGGTATGAAAACCCGGCTCGAGAATGCGAAGGGGCACCACAGGTAGCGTACCCGCTTGATTGACTCTTCCAACTTCAAAAATTCATTGGAATCAACCGGAAAGACCCCAGCATACACCTACCGGCGTGGTTCATTAGGGGGACCGTTATGAATTGCGAACCAGCCGAACCATGGGCTGAATGTCTCTGAACCCCGGGAAGGGTTCTACCTTCTCCCCAGAACGGAAGAGGGTATCGCCGATATGGGCTTCAGATAGATGAGTACACCACTGGTATTATAGGCGCCACTGTCCCACCTTCTGAAGATTCTTTCATATTGCATGCTGACAATGGCGGGTTATATTGAGATAGCAAGATTAGGTCACATATTTACCGATATATCCCACTTGTCCGGGGCGAAGTATCCCAGTTGATACTTCATCTGGGTGTAAGATTCCAACATCCACCACGTCGTATTTCTTTCCCGTGTGATACGAAACCAGTTTGTCGCCTGCAGGTGGATCAATACAGTGTTCCTTCGCCGCGACCTGTTGTCGGACCTTTACACAGCACTCCGGACGCTACCGAGAGTAGAGGTATTACTCCACGATATCGATCGTACCTGACAGAAAGCCTGAGATAGGGTCTCCTAGCCAAAGTACAACAGACTTACGAAGAATCAAACAGGAGAGCTTTGAAATTAGCTGAATCACCGTCTGCCGGGTGAGGTATCCGATCGATTATAGCCTTCAATACCTTGTCCACACTAGCTCCGGTCTTTGCTGATATCTTAATCATTTCAGGCTCGTCTATCCCAAAAATGCTTGACATTTGTGCGGCTACCCGCTCAGGTTCGGCATGCGGAAGATCTATCTTAGATATTTGGGGTTAATACCAGAGCGTTCATTATGGGACGAACATTTGGCAAACCTTGTTGAGGACGGGTATAATTGAGAGATTTCGTTCTTGAGCGGTCTGGTACACGGAAATACTTTGTGCTTGAACGCCCTCTATATTTGCATGTTCGAGTGATTTGGGATCGAGGAGACGGAAACAACTCACGGGTGGCATCTACGAGAAGAAGTGCGCCTTGGCATGCTGCTAACGATCGCGAAACCTCCCAGGCAAAATCAACATGCCCGGGAGTGTCGATTAAATTCAGCAGATAGCGTCTACCGGCATCCTGGTAGACCATGCTGGGAGTGGGTGAGACTTTGAAGAACAAAATACAATGTCCTCCCACCTCGCTGTCTGCGCCTTTACTGTTATTCCGCGCTCACGCTCGACTTTTAACTTGTCGAGCACTTGCTGATTCACTCCAATGACACTTGGTGCGATTGTGCCTGTGAGCTAGAGGTAGTAGCATGACTATATATATGCTGAAGGAACAAGTTCAATCGTGTTACCTCCAGTAAGCGATCTGCAAGACTGAAATACTTTCAACACAAGGAGTCCGAGTGGACATGACGCTACAACTCACGTTGACTTCCCATGATCAATGTGTGCAATAATTGAAAAATTTCTTGAAGTTATTATAATGAGAGAATTCGTTGGAAAATGTGACTCAATTTTTTTACTTTACGCACCGAATATATTCACATGGGAACTCATTCATATTTGGACATTTAGATGTTGAGGTTCCAAGAGCTGCAGGCTGGGAAGCAGCAGAGGAAAGCGAGCTGATTGTACTCGGTGTACGATTATAGCTACACGCGTCGAGGCTTCGGGGCACAAGTCCTGCATACCGATGAAAAAGCTGACACCCGTTCAGTTTCCAGTATGACATCAATGTTTGTAGGAAACGCGTCGGACCAATGTGGTGGTGTGTTTGCAACCAAGTTCCTGACGCATGGACACTTTGGACCTCAATCTTCACCAGCTCGTATTAAGAGACCTCGCTGCGTCCATAGCCGACAAGAGTGATATCTCAACATCTAGCGAGCTGGTTGTTGATGCTATCTCCTCGAGAGTGCGCACTCGCGATCTGAGCTCCGCTGAAACCGATCCTCAAGAGCGTGTGTATCTGGTGAGTGCCTACACGGCTCCCATATTTATATTTTTGTTCTGAACAAGCTGTTAAGTCTGTTTCAAGCGTGGAATGCAACATTGCATTTGGGGAACTTGCTGTTAATACCCGAGAGGACCGTGCAGAAGAAACTATTCAAGTTTTGACTGAAATCCTTAGTGACATCGTTTACATCAATTTTCCTGAAACTCTTGTATGGCAAAGTAAGCCTTTGGATTCTCATGACCTTGCATGTACTCATGTCGTTTCATAGGTTGGGCTTTGCCGGATCAACTGTCCTTCAGCACAATTTCGGCACTGCTGCATTTAGCAACCACATATCCACAATTCCGGCATATCTCTGTCGAAAGCGTCCTCAACTTTTGCAATACCATAGTTGCCCAACTCAAAAGTGAAAGCGGTAGGTTTCTAGCGCCTGGAGGATGACACATTGCCTGACCCAACACCACAGCTGAAATAGTGATTGCTGAATCTGCGCCGGCGTTCCATGGTCTTTACCGTGCTATAACGTCTACACCTTTTCCATGGACCTCTGACGAATGGAATCGGATAACGTCGACAACCAGCGACCTTTTTGCCCCCAAAGTTGTCGATCGCCTGAACAGTCTCTTGCCGGACTACATCCATCATGCCGACGATGATTTTCCCAGAACGACCTTTATTCGCACTGTAATGTCCCGCTACGCCAATTCCAGTCGACCTTTGTCCGGTTATTTCGTAGTCTGCGGGGTAATTGAGATCCAATGGACAATTCTGGCTCAGGTTCTTGTGCCGCCTCTTCAACAGCCGCCCGTGGCAGGCACCAGTACAGGCATATTGCCGTCAAGCCAAAATATGGAAGCTCAAGCCTCCAACATCGCTTGGACGACACTCATGTCGAAACCGTGTGGAGCCCCAGATCCGGCGAGGTTCACCCCCCACGTCGTGGAAACGACTCGCAGAGCCCTGGATGCCGCCGCTCAATGCTTCGCTGGTTTGCTCGAACAGGTCGAGGACTTTGGGGAAGTCGACCCGGAGCTGTATGCGTTTGAAACCATGTCGCAGAGTCTGGTACGCGCGCCGTTGAACATTTCGGTCGCTATTATTGAATCAATTGCAGAAATTGGCCACCGTCTGCACGCTAGCCCTCAGGGAGGTCGACGCGGCCTTGTATGATCGAGTGAAGCTCATCCTCAGCCGCGAGTCGCCAGTTGTCGACGCATATTTGCAAGACGCAGCGCTCAAATCCGCAACAGTCCTCGTTCAAAAGTAAGCTTACATGGATCCCTGCACCCTCATTTTCTCAATCGGGTTTCAGCTTCTCCGAGATCGCACAGCCCCTTGCCTATCATCTACGACGTTTCGTAACAGCTCCCATACCAACCTTCCAGTTCGACGATACTGTTGACTTCCATCCCCCCATGCCCTTGGTCACGGCGGCTAAAACTCTAGCCCTATGCATAAAGGTGAGAATGGTGCCTCGCTGCCTACCCGTGCCGAACGTTGTATCCTTCCACAGCTGGCCCCTGATTCCGACCTTAGCATGTCTTACATATATTCGCTATTCAACTATGTGCCCGCCGGAGCTGAAAGCCAACATTATCCTAATCAATCTGGCGAACATGGGCTTCCTGAGACGGGCCTGCAAATATACCCCGAAGTTGACCGTACACTTATTGCCATCAGTGCAGTCAGTGTCACCACACGCCTAGCGCTAGACCTTCAAGACAACGAGGTAAGCCAGTATATCTACGAGGGAATGACTCTTCACCCATGACATCGGAATTCTTCCACAGATAACCAAGTTGGCGACTTCGATGCTTCTTCAGAGGCTTCGATGCTCCGAACCGGCCTTGGAAAGTGCAATTGCATACAACTTGGTCGATCTCGCCCTCCCTGCCCCCAGCGAGATGCTTCTCGAAATTGCAAAATCGTACTCCCAACTCAGCGTGTCAGCGATGACAGCAGATCCGGCTTCTGAACGCCATAATTCTGTGAGTGGAGCGGGGCAATTTTCTCCCTTGATGCTGACTGAATTCGGCGGTATCCAGATCCTTGCTGCCCAAACCCGGCTTGCCCATGAGCTTGGCGATAAGCCAGATATGCTCCGACCGTACCTTGCCGAGCTGCTCTCACTGTTCAATAACCTCGGAACTATTATTCAAATGAGGGCATCCAAACAACATGACCACCAACCGGTAAGGGTGCATTTACTGTACAATTGGTCTAATACAAACCAACGACAAATAGGACCCAGAACATCTCAAGCATCTTTCGGGCCTAGTACTTCCTATTGAGTCACTTCTGAGTCATTCCACGCTTTCCCCGCACCTCCAGTGGAATGCCGAAACCGCTGCCTTGTTTCAACATTTCTGGCTCATAGTTGCCCTGTTTCGGTTATGTGATGCTGGTGTACCATATATGAACGAGTGGAAGAGTGCTGGCCTGGCGAGGATTGCCGCCAAAACCCCAGCCTTCGTGGCAGAGGAGGCCCAGGACTACCTGAGTAGCAATCTGGAGTACAACCGCGTGCTACGGAAGGACTATGTCGAACATGTGCGTTTGATGCTGCCGAGTTCAATTGTTCCGATGCATTGATTGAGCTGCATTCACAGACTCTTCAGAGTCATCGCGCTGCCTTGGCAAAATGCGTCGGAAGTCGAAGTGGGGACATAAAGCACTTGACCGGCGCCCAATGTGTATTCATATTGGCCGTACATGATATCGAGAGCCTCAGAGCCGGGCTCTGCCTTCCATCCGCGCTGCCATCATACTTCGTGAACGGGAGTATCAACGAGAACGTCCACCTGGCTACCTGCCTGGACACTGTCGCCGATGTGGTACGTTTTTTTTCCTTCCAATGCTCAAGTACCTTGTATGACTCGCCGTCTCAGGTCATGCAAAAATGCAAAAGTGTTATGGGTGCTAGGATCGTCGACCACTCATTGAACTCCCATCTGACATCCGAATTAAAATCGTTGCTCATTGCGGCTTGCCATCGTATTACAAAGCCCCGAGACATTGCGCTTAAGCTTCTCGACCGTTTGATTACAGGTTTCCCATCATTGATGTGTGACTCGTCGCTGGTGTTTGCAATGCTGGATATCCTGACATTGCTGCAGTCCTCATGCGATGAAAGGCAACTGAACGAGGTATCAAATCACAGCCATCTTCATCCACAAACATGCCTCACAGTGTTTGAATAGTATCATCCCCATCACTTGTTCCATTCGGAACGAAGTGGCGTCACCATATCGTTGACTGATTCATATACAACTCGTAAAGCTATCTTGACCGTCATGCATGCAAGCGCGAAACGTTGGTTAGGACTCGCTACGGCACGAGCGCCGTATCAAATACAAGCAATCCTACAAGTAAGCATATGTCAGAGCTCCCGTTGTGGAACTTCAAAAGAACGTTGTTATTCGGATAGAAATACCTTGCGGATCACTCTCGCATTCCTCTGGCCTTCACAACCGACCTTGGTGCATCACTCGCTCTGCAGTGTGCGTCGAACCTCAATGCATCTCAAAAGCGGAGGGGTATGTTTTTTTGCATTTGTATGGTTCTTAACCTGATGTCGATCCCATCAGTTCCAAAATCCCCTTTGGACTCTTGGGCTCCTGATAGATCAAAGCTTTTCGCTAGCGAGATTTCTACCCACGCCCATTTTGCTGGAGAAGCGGCTGGCGTCCGTCTTGCCAATCGAATCGGTATGTGGCTCCTTCTAGAGGTATATATTGAATAACAGTGCACGACACAGCGCAAGGAGACATTCAGAAGGCACCACCCTCCGCACCCCCCGAGGCGGAAATACGTGTCCTCAAATCAACTCTTGCGCTAGCTTTGAGCGAGATACAGAACAAAACGAGCAAAATGAGTGTTCATGATTTACGTAGAATACTCTTCCGCTGCGCATCAGTTTTGCTGACATTTCCTTCCGTGTGTATAATGTAACTCATCATCTCGGACAAAACTGATGTATTCTTCCCAATAGTGCGACTATGAACTCCTACACTACCTTGTGGCCGTTCCTTTCGAGAGCCTCACCCCGGCTTCTATTTCTACCGGGATGGAGACTTGGATATGGTTGTTACAAGAACGGCCGGATTTGGAAATCAGCCTGATGCTTGAGATCACATCTGCCTGGCTCTCTGTGATTCAACAAAAGAGGGGGATGTTCTCTACCACTCTAAAGTGAGAGTGGTGGCATTTATGTGTTCGACGGGTCTGACCACAATTGCAGCACAAACGACCCTTTCAATATTCCAATTGAGTACAACCCAACTGAGCGGGATGTTATTGACCGCTCGATGCAGTCGGCAAGACGTTTACTACTTCCGCACGCCATGCTTCTTCACGGTCTTTCAAGCATCTTCCAAGCAGTGCGGTACAGGAGATCGCCCTTGATGAGGGTGCTGGTCCGACTTATCCTTCGCTCAGCAATGGCACATGAATTTATGAGGTTCATGTCCTCTTGTTTATTGCTGGGCATGTGGACTAACCCAAGCTTTCTAGCACTCATCCGCTTGCTCGCGAGGCTAGGTTCACACTCCTTCTGTTCGGTTTTCAAATTCTTCGAAGCAGCCGGCTCTGCTTCACTGTGGAGCGTCGGTTAAAAGACGCGCTTTATAGTTGCGCGTTCTCGTGGTTCGCGGTCCGCCCGCAGTATGTCATTTATTCAATTACCGCGATAGGCTCCTGATACTCTGTTAAGATGGACGTTTGGTGCCAATCGGGTGCAGCTCGAAGTTGATGTTAAACTACTGGGAGAATTCCTAGAAGCACTTCAAGCCGACAGCTCAAGGGCTGACACTGACATCTCCAGTCTCGGTACTGCACGAAGTCCAGCATGTGAGTGCAAGATGCATTGCGGTATGGTGATTATCGGTTGACCAAGGCGGAAGCTTATGATGATGAGCGACGTGAACAGAACCACCTCCTTAGCTTATTGGTCGAAAATGAAATGAGCAGACTCCTGGTATGGGCGAATCCGTTGAACGAAGCCGATTATGGGGCAGACCACCCAAGTTGGGATCCCCTCTTGACTACGGTAGGATCCCTGCTGTTACTTCTTGCACGATGATCTAAGTTTCTGGGACACCTGTAGGATGTATGGAACAGGTTGATTCGTACAGCTTGGAAAGCTAATCCAGGCATTGCCGTGCACCTCGCCGAGCGCATTAAGCTCAGTTCTGTTACTAATGAGGTTAGCCAGCTCGTCAAAGCCAGTCCCAGCGCCGCCATGCACTGCCCCGAAGCTCTGCGTTTCCTAGTTGGGGACGGGGGACCTCTGAATAAAAAGGTGTGCTCATTGAAACCCTAGCACTAAGCAGCGGCTGTCAGTTCACCTTTGTTTTAAACGCAGGCGACTCGAGCTGGATTCAAGGAGATTCTAACTTGGGCGCCAATACCCCCTGTGCTGGCAGTCGCGTATTTCCAGCCTCATTATCACAATGATCCTTCACTTGTGCAATACGCTCATCGCGTCCTCGAAGGTCATCCTGTGGAATTGACCTTTTTCTTTGTACCCCAAGTTGTGCAAGCTCTTCGCACAGATGCTCTCGGTACGCATATAGTATCAAAGAAAACCGCGAATCGCTCACTGGAAACTCAGGTTACGTGGAACGTTTCATATTCGAGACTGCAAAGATTTCGCAGCTATTTTGTCATCAAATTATATGGAACATGAAGGCAAACACGTATCGGGATGACGCTGCAGAACAGGTGTGGTTCCCACTACGCAGTATTAAACCTTTCCCTAAAGCTTCATACGCATCAGCCGGATCCCATGAAAGCCGTGTTTGATCGAATGACTGAAATGGTGGTGGCATCCCTTTCCGGGCCAGGACGAGAGTTCTATGATCGCGAGTTCGGATTCTTTGAGGAGGTCACTTCCATCTCAGGGAAACTCAAGCCGTACATACGTAAATCGAAGCCAGAAAAGAAGGTGTGTCGTCGATGTTCTCGTTATCACCATTCAGTGTTAAACTGACCCGGAGCGCAGGCTAAAATTGATGAAGAAATGGCCAAAATCAAAGTGGATGTGGGCGTGTACTTGCCGAGTAACCCCGACGGCGTCGTCGTGGACATTGACAAGCGTTCGGGTCGTCCGCTTCAGAGCCATGCCAAGGTAAATGGCAAACTTCAACCCCTTTCCCCCTGACTATATCGTTTCTCAGGCACCGTTCATGGCCACTTTCAAAGTGCGCAAAGAGCAAATTGTTCTGGCCGAAAATCCAGATTCTGTACTCGAAAACGAGTATGAGGTTCAGAATTCGGACAGCGACCTCGTGAAATACTTTGACGTCTGGCAGGCGGCGATATTCAAGGTTGGGGATGACTGTCGGCAAGATGTGCTCGCCTTGCAAGTGATTGCCATGTTCAAGAACATTTTCATGCGGGTCGGGCTCCCCCTGTACCTGTATCCTTATCGTGTGATAGCCACGGGACCCGGGGTGAGCAGTTCCCATGGAGTTATGAAGATAACAATTGACCCCCACGATTCTGAAGATGGGCATCATCGATGTCGTTCCTAATGCCACCTCGCGAGATGAAATGGGCCGGGCGAAAGTGAATGACTTGCTTGGCTTTTTCCAGGCCAAATACGGCCATCCAGAATCTGTCGCTTTCCAAGTCGCGAGACTCAACTTCATCCATTCGATGGCCGCCTATTCTGTTGCTTGCTATATTTTGCAGATTAAGGACCGTCACAACGGAAATATTATGATTGACGGTGAAGGTCATATAGTCCATATTGGTATGTATTGTTCGTGATAATGCAATACAGCGGTGCTAACTTACCTCGAGATTTTGGGTTCCTCTTTGACATAGATAAGTGCATCAACCTCTGGTCGCTGCATTCGGACTTATCTTTTGTCTATGGCATTTGACGTTCTTCACGTCCTGGAGTATGTGAACCGTCTCGTTGTACTTTCTCCCTGCTAATTGTCTCTTTTGGCAGGGAGTTAAATTTGAACCAAGCTCATTCAAGCTCAACCACGAGATGGTGTCACTTATGGGAGGACGCTATTCGGAAGGTTATCAGTTGTTCACTCGTTTGACTGTCAAAGCCTTCCTTGCGATCAGACCTCACGCGGACCAGATTGTGGAGACGGCTCGTCTGATGCTCGGCACAGGTTTACCTAGCTTCAAAGGTGAAGGCACGATCCAGAGGCTGCGCGACCGCTTTGCACCAGGTCTCGGGGATCGTCAAGCTGCTGAGTTTATGATGACCATCGTCAAAAATGCTCACGAGAACGTTCGAAGCATCGTGTATGATGAATTTCAGAGGGTAAGAGCCGCATGTTTCAGACGCCGCTTTGACGCTGAGTTGCATTCTTGGCATGCTTCAATAGATCCAAAATGGTGCGCGCCGTTCTGCGTTCTCAGAGCTCCTCTTTCACTAATTCCGATGCTTCTCTCGGCAGGGATTCCGTACGCATGATTTTGGGGACCCTGATCCCATTTCGGCACTTCGCAACACAAAGTTACGTTCAGGTGTTGCGCGAAGTGAAGTGCTCGTTGATCCGTTGTTCATACATTGGAAAACGTTACCTAGCACGAATGAATTTTGTACTTTTCGACTTAGCAACTCTACGGCTGCCTTCTCACATCATGTGGATGCCCATCCCTCGCATGTTCCCACTCAAGGTTGGCCGTCGGAGGCTAGCCACAACTGTCGATTAGATCGGTATCCTGAGCCTTCTGTTGTTGATTGGCTGTATCCATTGTTCAGCCAGACATGCGAGGTCGTAACCAATAAAACTGCGACGGCACTCGCAAAAAGCGTGACGCTATTGAGCCGATTGGCTACCCCAACTGTGAGGGAACCCGAACTGGTACGCATCGCTATCCAAATTGTGGCTGTGCAGTGAGTCAACTTTCCAGTCGCTGCCTGGCACCGCAGGCATGTAATTTCCCTTAGCAAATCGGTATACGTACATGAGATGATGCATGTCCACACGAATAACCGAAAAAAAGCGAAATATTCCATGAAAAGCGCGACACGTACTTTCTGTGAAGCCGCGCAAAATTCATGACGGGTTCACGCCATCCGAACGCGTCGCGCTTTTCATCGCCTACGGACGTGCAACTGTGCATGGACGTAGAGGAAGATTACGGGAGTATCCTCGTGTAGTTTGTTTTCCTGAAACATGCGTTGGTGGTGAGAAAATTGCGAAATACGTCTGGATTTTCAGGCCCGATGAGGTGAAATTTCAGAACTCGGATTTCCGAGACTTCGCTCCCTCACCACTGGAAGCCTCAGATATGTATACGGACATGCAGAAATGTTTTATCCATGTCAATACACGGCCAACGTGAGTCCTCAAGCAGCCCAACTCCCTGCGTAGTTAGACTAAGTTACTGTGAAAGCCCTGGGCCCGCATCAATACGGTCCAATATCTACAATATGTATCCATCACGCATATAGCCACTAGCGGAGCAACATGTCAGCTCAGACGAGAGCTCAGAATCAGCTGGTGGAAGCAGAATGGCAAGTCGATGATTGGAGCATATATGCCTATTGGATGTTTCTATCTATAACAACAAAGTACATATGCATGTGGACATAGTCGAGGGCAGACGGGGGGATAACCGGAAGTTATTAGGGAAATGTTATAATGACGGGTATCGGCAGACGCGTTCTGGTATATGAGTGGATAAAATTACGACGACGGATGGGTCTACTCGTGCGAAAGGAGTCTACGAGACGTTTATCACGCGCGCATAGACTGCACCTGTTGCAGTTACTGGCGACGTAATGCTTCCGTAGCAATGACGAGTGCCTTCATAGTCGCGGACCACGCATAGTCCATCGCATTCCACACACCGATATCCGCGATGCCCAACATGATAACATTAGACCATACGCCATGAATCAGCCGCGCCTGCTGCAGAAGCCGTGGCAGGGCAAATGTGTTGGCGAGGAGTTGAGCAAGTTTGTTCAAATCATCTTGATTGCGTTTCTGCTGCGGCGTCTGCTCGACAGCAGGCGGTGCCGAGGCAGTTGGCGACCGAGGTGGGGAAGTCGTGCGTGAGGATGACTGCGAGTCAGCATCCGACATCGCATCATCCTGATGCTCGCCATCTTGTGGCTGCTCCTCTGAGTCAGAATCCTCGTCGTCCTGTGAAGCCCCATACAAATTCGGTGCTCTCCCAGAAATGGCAGACATTTGCGTCGTAGCGACGACGTATTGGATGAGGGTAGGGGGGAGAGGAGGGAGCAGGGCACCGATAAGCTGGTTAATGTCATGTCGATAGAGGTAAGTGTAGAGTAGATGGAACGACTTCGTGTCTGGGAGTTCGTAGTGGACAACGGGGACAGTGAGCGTCATGGCGCCATTGCCATGTGTTTCCACTTCAAGCGGAGTCTTTGGCGCATGGAGATAGGGCAGATAGGCGCAATGAGACGCGAACAGAACATCGTGCATAGGGTAGAATTCGAGCTCTTTGCCCGTCTTGTCGGTGACGCCCAGCACATGCGTCGGCAGTCGGAGTGGGCCGTCCAGGTCTCGCACGAGAAGAGTAACATGGTTAGGGCGGCTTTGAAGGCCGACCTTCGTCGTTTCAGTCGACACTGCTGCAAGTCCACGCTGGATGCTATAATATTGGGGTTTAGATTAAATGCAACCATACGGAACAGAGTGGTCATACGCACACAGGAGCTAAGTTGATGAGGATATCGTCAAGAATAAACTGGGTGGGGATATCCCTCAGTTGTTCGTCTATTGCAGCGAGAGCCTCCGCCTTGATGGCAGGCATAGGATAACGAGGAAGGAAGCGAGGGAAATTGTACTTGAGACCGGACGCGGCTGGCTTTATAGCCTGCTCTTGGTGCTGTTGTTGTTGCTGTTGAAAGCTAGAGGCTTCGGCCTCGGCGGGTGGCTCAATAGACATGGGCTCCGGCTCGGAGTTGGGGGGTTGTGAATGGTGTCGGGAGGCGGCGTTCAGGTGATCGCGCTGCTTACGCCCCTGTTGTACAAGCCGGCGCATAGCCGCATGGGCCACAGCGACGCCGGGTGCGACAACACGAGAGCCAGGCGGAGCAGCGCGCGCGTGTTTTCGCCTTCGCAGCTGAGTCTGAGGGCCCGAGGTACCACTGAGGATCTTGGCCTTCTTGTGCTGGTTCTCCTTGTTGCGTGAGAGGGTCGTCATCGAACGCCCAAGGTTGGCAGACTGAGGAAGTGCAGTGAGAGGCATTGTGAGAGGGGAGGTTGATGGCAGTGGAGTGAAAACCTGACCACCCGTTGAAGGGCGTCCTTCATATAGGTTTTTTGCACAGAGCCACGCAAAACCGTGATGAAGACCTGAAGTCGTTCTCGAACTTCAAACCCCAAACACCAAGAATTTAACGACAATCGCTCCCGAAGACTAGGAAACCCCAGATAGCATCCAAGAGGACCCATTAGCATGCCTGAGCAATTTTGCGACCAGAGTTGGCGTGCGTCGACGGGGGCGCACGGAAGGCGGAAGATCCCGACGAGTAAACAAACCATTGTTGTTCACCCACCACAATTACACAAATCAACCCGCGCGATCAAGCACCGCGCGTCTTACAGTCCCATTATTGCCTCCAGCGGACTATACGCATTGTCGCACGCATATAATGGGAAAACAACAGCAGGAGACTTTGTTAAAGCGCCTTCATCATTGTCCGGACAATGCCGCAGTGTCAAACAAAACCAAAGCTCTGACATTTCGCCCTCTGATTCTCGTTGCTCTTCTGCTCTTCTGACGGCGTGAAACGCTCAACTTGTTCGAAGAGAATGGCTCTGTGGTGCTGCCATACTGGCATCCATGTTTCCGTGCAAACATTGTTCGCTCAAGCACGCTGTGGCTCAGAAATCCCTTGCGACCCAACTGCTTAGACTCGCGCAGCACGGTATTCCGAGGCTCGCGTAATTTCTGACCACCCACTTGATCGCTGGGTCGGGATGGCGAAACGTGACGAGTCATTCGTGGCAACCCAGCCTCCCAGGCGCCTTTCAACATGCTCGAAAAACAAAGGGCGTCGACTTGACCACGTGTTTCTTCTTGTCGTCGCTTGATCAAGTCACCCGTTCCCTTCGCGCCTGTCGCACAGCGTTGGCTGTCTCGATGACTCCCTTGTTCGTTTCTGGACAGGTCTTTAATTCAATCAACTCCATTGAGTCAGACTTCAACTATTGTTCATCTTGATCACACCTCGCGAGGATCCGCACAATCAACAAACAAATACCGCAGACGCCACCGCTTCACTTGTGGAACAACATGTTATTTTGTTCTTATGGACTTTGCGTCCCCAATGCTGCGTTACAAGCACATGTACTCACAAAGTATTTACAACAACAAGAACAATTTACTCTGTACACAGGGCAAGGGCGGATTTCTTCCTTTGATCGACTTCAGGTTGTACTTGTGGGAAATCACGCGGCGACACCCTCACTGGCCTTGATGTAGAATTTGGCGAGACGATTGTACACATCGCCGAATTGTGCGTAGTTGTCATCCCTATCGAGCCAGGCGTGCGCACCTAGTTTGTTGTTTGGGGGGGATCAAATGAATGGGAAGAAAGTTGAGGCGCCGTTTATTTGCCGCCGGCCAATCCAGAAGTCAGCGAACAACAGTGTCAACCACAGCAAAAAGTTGGCGTACCTGACCAGCCATGGTGCCTAATTCAACGTTTTACCCAGATTGTGGACGCGCGGAGCCAGTCAATAGAGATTCTCCCATAATTGGAGCTTTCGTCCCACTCACATATCACTGTACACCTTCAAGTCCGATGCACCGCCAAATGGTTTTGCTTTTGTCTGGTCATAAATCTTCTGGGCCTATAGGGCATGAAGAACTCGATGAGCCTCTGAGGGATTGCGATTCTTCAAGCCTATCGAAACGGAGAACGCCACTTACGACGTCCGCGGGATCATCCTTGCTTGGATAAAGTGCGACAGGTACCTGTAGTTTCTGGGCATCTTCGACCGTAAGTTGACTACGGACGTGCTGAGAATACCGCAGATAGGATAACGCTATACAACTTACGCAGGATGGTTGGTTGAGGCAGCATCAACGACCTTCGGTTCCAATGAACCTGCATTCACAGCGATACGGCCGCCCCTGCAGCAGATTGGCGTTAATATTGGTGGAATTGGGACGCTGCAACCAATCATACCAGCAGAGTCCGTGGCACTTTTCAATTCGTCAAAGAAACGTCAGCCGGGCCTAATGCGCTCAAGACTAGCAAAATGGACTTCAACCCACACCCACAAACGTCTTCCCCTCTTTGCGTAGTTCTTCCGCAACCGCCTTGATCTCGTCGAGGCGTTTTTGCATGTAAGATGGGTCGAAGAATTCCTTGACAACTTCGCCAAGCACACTAACACCCTCGGGTGGGTTGAGATAGCGATTCGAGTCGTACGGCTTCCCGTGTGAGAAGTCAGGCATGACTACCTTCGCACGCACAGTTTGTCCGAGGATGTCCGCGCCTTGCTGAGTTGTTTTGAAATATCTGATTGGCCGTTTGAAATCGTTATTTATTCATTTACGCAAGCAAGGTTCCTACTGAGAAGAGTGGTTAATGTAAACGTACCCGAAGATGTCGTAGCTATTGATAGTAGTAGATCCAACCATTAGAGATGCAATAAATGTTGCGGCGAAAATGCAATGATCGCTTCTCAATGTACGTACATGAATATGATAGCTTTGTCTGTATCCTCAGGACCGGTGATATATGCCTTTTCGAAAATACCGTAAGGTTTGTAAGAGCCTTTCAACTCATAGTCATCGCGCGATCGGATGACAGCGGGTGGTTCGCAGCATGCGGCAGTGACGCCTGCGGGTGGGTTAGACATGGTGGTCTTAGTCTGGTGCCTGTGAGTGTTGAGGTAGAGTCTGGCTGGCGCAAGGTGATGGAAGAGTCGGTGCAATCGCCTGAGTGACATGTTCCCACAAATTCTCACATGTCTACCAGACAATTATGTTCCCGCGCTCATGGTCGACGTTGTCTTAGGCTCGCGTACGCCCGGGTATTTATCACGCCTGCGGCGGGGGCGATGGGAAACGCATTCCCGACGGTCCAAATACGCAACTCTATATACTTGTCGTCAAAATGTGGCGTTTCGCGTCCTTTGCTCTATGTGATATAGTCGGTGTTTAGCGCTACTGTACAGTGGAATCAGCGTAG